>Ga0307479_10002094_pt1 | contig 18192 bp, 14 predicted proteins | sample atmos_gasesECM4C_FD_203743 | JGI IMG/M metagenome (GOLD analysis project Ga0307479, IMG submission 203743) | Hardwood forest soil microbial communities from Morgan-Monroe State Forest, Indiana, United States - atmos_gasesECM4C_515 | ecosystem: Environmental > Terrestrial > Soil > Temperate... | reverse complement strand
CTGTTTGACAATCTCACGCCCCTGTATCCGCAGGAGCGCATCAAGCAGGAAAGCGTGCGCGAGAACATCAGCGCCCGCGTAATGGATCTGCTGACGCCGGTGGGAAAAGGACAGCGTGGCCTGATCGTCGCTCCCCCGCGTACCGGCAAGACGATGCTATTGCAGAACATCGCAAACTCGATCACCACCAATCATCCCGAAGTTGTCCTGATCGTGCTGCTGATTGACGAGCGTCCGGAAGAAGTCACGGACATGCAGCGTTCGGTCAAAGGCGAAGTGATCTCCTCAACCTTTGACGAGCCGGCTGCGCGCCACGTGCAGGTAGCTGAAATGGTGATCGAGAAAGCCAAGCGCCTGGTTGAACACAAGCGCGATGTTGTTATCCTGCTCGACTCGATCACTCGTTTGGCCCGTGCCTACAACACCATCGTTCCGCCATCAGGAAAAGTCCTCTCCGGCGGCGTGGATTCCAATGCCCTACAACGTCCCAAGCGCTTCTTTGGCGCCGCCCGCAATATCGAAGAAGGCGGTTCGCTTACGATTATTGCCACGGCGCTGGTTGAAACCGGATCGCGCATGGACGACGTGATCTTTGAAGAGTTCAAAGGCACCGGCAACATGGAAATCATTCTCGACCGCAAACTGGTTGATAAGCGCGTTTTTCCTGCTATCGACATTCAGCGCTCGGGAACCCGCAAGGAAGAACTCCTGATTCCGAAGGACGATCTTGCGCGCATCTGGGTGCTGCGCAAAGTTCTGAATCCCTTATCGCCCGTGGAAGCGATGGAACTGCTCATCGACAAGCTCGGCAAGACTCGCTCCAATGGCGAGTTTCTTGCGAATATGAGCTCGATCTAGCGCTTCTTTGATCCAGGCTGATCCATCAGGCTTGGCGGCCAGAGCGGCCTCAATGATGAAGAACTGTGCCGTCTCTGAAGCTGCGTATTTCCCTGGTGCAGGGAAATTAGCAGCGAATTTTTCGTTTCAAACCGACGAATTTGCGAATTCCGCCCATAATCTGCAGATTTTCCTCCTCTCGCAGGGAACGGTGCAGGGATTTATGGGAATTTGTGATTTAAGTTCTTCTGCAAAAGCGAGTTACCAGTCATTTTTCGACTACGAGAGGTAGGCTCGCAGCGAACTATCAGGGAATCTGGTCTTCGTCTGTAGAAGGTCACCTCTTCGAGCACGGCGGAGAGGATGGCGACAAGATGAAGGTAGAAGACTCAGACTCCTGAATTCAGTTGTTTCAGCAGGTTCGCTTGCAGGCTTTCTTTCCAGTCCGGTGAGAGCTTCCGTCCATCCTTGGTGAGGTAAAACACATCCAGCGCCATCTCTCCTTCGGTGTCGATCAGCGCGATGTCGATATTGCATTTGGCCTCCGCCAGGGTTTCGGTCAGCCGATAGAGCAGGCCTGGGCGGTCCTGGGCTACAACTTCCAAAACCGTACTCTGAGCCGAAGACTCGTCGTCAAAGAGAATTCTGGTCTTCACCTGCACTCGAGCCGGGGTTGCACGTTTGAATCCGGATCGCGCCCGCATCAGCTGCTCCAGCGATCGATCGCCGCGAACTACCTCGGCAACGCTCTTCTTGAGTCGTTCATGCTCCGAGGGGTTTAGATCCAGGGTTCGAAAGCGGTCTTTGAAGTAAAAGCAATCGACTACCACGCCGCTGCTATTGGAAAAGGCGTTGGCTTTGACGATTTCCATGCCCCACGCGGAGAGCGCCCCAGCTAAAGTAGCGAAGAGGAACGGCTTGTCTTTCGTGACGACTGTAAACTCGTACAAATCCCGATATGGGACTAGAGTAATCTGAACGGGTTCCTGCCATAGCCGATTCGCCAGTTCCAGGTGCCGCACGATCTGTTCGGCAGTGTAGATAGCCACATATCGATGTGGCAGCCCTTCCAGGAAGGGTTGAATATCGCTAACCAGCTTTCGTGGGAGCGCTGCGAACTTCTCACGCGTTTGTTTATCGAGTGCGCCGCGTAATTTGTCTTCATCCGCGTGCCGGTTAAGGAAATTCGATGTCGCCGCATAAACGCGCCACAGATTTTCGGCTTTCCATTCCGTCATCGCTTCAGGATTCACGGAAGAAATATCCGCGTAGGTAAGCAGAGCGAGCATCTTCAGCATCTCAGGCGTTCCGATCCGCGCAGCCAGCGTCCCAATCACCTGATGATCAAAGATGTCTCTCCTCATCGCTGCCGACATTTCCAGATGGTTCTGAATGAGAAACTCGACCATTTCCCATTCCTGTTTTTCCAAATCCCAGCGGCCGAGGATGCGGCGAGCGATGTTCATGCTAGCCGTGACGTGGTTTTCACCTTCGGCGCCCTTGCCGATATCGTGAAGAAGCAGCGACAAAAACAGCAACTCCGGCTTTTCCAGTTCGCCCAATATTTCCGCAAAACGCTGCGGCCATTCGCCCGAAGACTCCTTCAGGGCGTGAAGGGTCTCGATACACAGGAACGAATGTTCATCGACGGTGTAGCGATGAAAGAAATCACGAACCGCGAAAGCATCGATGAGCTTGAATTCCGGCACGAGAGCGTCGAGCAGACCGCAATCGCGCATTGCCCTCAAAGCATTTCCCGCGTAACGACTCAATAGAATTTGTTGAAGATCGGACCAGAACGCGCGCTGGCATGTTGTGGTCGAAAACGTAGGCGCCGCTTCAGTGATGATTCTCTGCGCCGCGATGCTAAGCCGCAACGGAGACGCCGACAATTGTTTAAAGACGTTCAGCACCGATGTCGCGTTCGCGATGGGAAAATCCGACGGTAAGACAACTCCTTCGTTTATGACTGAGAACTCGGAACCCGCAGGCCGCGACCGGCGGGTTAGCCAGCGGTTCCGTAAGGAGGGCTTCCTGAGTGGCGCTTCTTCCAGCAATTGGAGCGCGGCGCCAAATGTCGATCTGGAGTGGCGAAAATATTCTCGCATCCACTGGGAAGCGTTGAGATCCCCTCCGCCCGTTCCCACTCCCTTGCGCGCGGCGGCATCCTGTGCTTCCCAATTCAGGAGATTGTCATCCCGTCCGTTTTGGTAATGCAGAAAGGATCGCACCGAAATGAGGAACTCGAATGCTGACTCGAGTTCTTTCTGCAGACGGGTTTCAAATAAGGAACCGGCGTCAGGCCAGATGCCATTGAGGCAAAACCTGTTCACCAGCGCGAGCCAGCACGCGAGATTGTAATCTCGCAATCCGCCAGGACCTTCTTTCACGTTGGGTTCAAGATGATAGATGGTATTGGCGTATTTGACGTGCCGAGTCCGGGCCGATTCCGAGACCAACTTGATGAGCTCCTGGCCGGACTTACGAAGAAGCGCGGGAAGAACCCGGCTGCGGACCTGCCGAAAGAGTTCGTTCGCTCCTGCGAGAAAACGCGAGTCCAATAAGGACACGGTAAATTCCGGATTCTCCGGATCGAGGCGCCCACACTCGGAAACCGTGCGGGCAGTCGCACTCGCCCGAACTTTCAAGTCCCAAAGATCGAGATAAATCCGGCTAAGCGCATCTTTGTAAGCCGCTTCCTGTTTCGCATCCTTAAACAGAAACAACAGATCGACGTCTGAATGCGGGAGCAGCGTGCCTCTTCCATAACCTCCAAGCGGAACAATAGCGACGCAATCGCGAGGTATATTCTGGCCCAGAAGCTGTTCGTAATAATGACGAATGACTTCGTCCACCAGAAGTGAACGCCCGCGAGCCAGCGCCGCGCCGTGCCCGGAAGACTCGAATTCTTTGCGCAGTTGGGCGAGTCCGGACTCGTATCGCTCGCCTACTTCACCGTTGGAAAGCACCAAGGGCATAAATCATCCGGCGGCGATGGCGCTCAGCTTCGGCTAAAGCGCAGTCACTCCGCGCTCATCGTTGCGAATGCGAATGGCCTCATCGATCCGGGAAAGAAAAATCTTTCCATCCCCGATTCGTCCGGTGCGCGTAACGGAAATGATGGTTTGGACCGCGCGCTCAACCATCTCATCGCTCAGGACGGCCTCCAGTTTGATCTTGGGAAGGAGGTCCACGGTGTATTCGCGTCCGCGATAAATTTCGGTGTGGCCTTTCTGCCGCCCGTGACCGCGGACCTCGATGATGGTCATTCCTTCCACCCCAATTTCAAGCAGCGCTTCCTTCACTGCTTCCAGCTTCGACGGCTGGATGATGGCTTCAACTTTAGTCATTGCCATTGGCGTCCCTCACACGAAGGTACCGTTCGCGGTAGCGAATGGGTGTGCGGTATAGCAGATAATGACCTCACCCATCCGCTACCGCAGACGGCACTGACGAATCGTGATAAGCACAACCCTATGAGGCTGAGAGCTCCCAATAATAGCCTTCTTCGCCGTGTTGTGTGAGGTCCAGCCCCTGCACTTCGTGATCCGCGGGAACTCGGAGGCCAACGAGCATGTCCACCACCTTCAGGATGATCAGCGTTCCGACACTTGCGATGACCCAGGCAATGACAACCGCGATGAACTGATTCAACAATTGGTTCCAGTTTCCGTCAATTACTCCGGAGGGAAGCACGTTTCCATGGGCATCGCGGTAGATAGGATTTATGTTGCTGGTGGCGAACACTCCCGTCAGCAGCGCGCCGATTGTCCCTCCCGCGCCGTGGACGCCGAATGCATCGAGGGAATCGTCGTAACCGAATCGGTTTTTTACTTTTACTACCATCAAGTAACACAAGACTCCCGCGACAGCTCCGAGGAGCAAAGCAGACATTGGACTCACAAATCCAGCCGCTGGCGTAATGGCAACTAATCCGGCTACTGCACCCGAGATCGCCCCTAGCGCGCTTGCTTTTCCATTACGAATCCATTCGGCTCCCGCCCAACCCAGGGCCGCTGCGGCAGCGCCGAAATCGGTATTTACGAATGCGCTTGTGGCTAAACCACTGGCCGCCAAAGCGCTGCCGGCGTTAAAGCCGAACCAGCCAACCCACAATAGGCACGCGCCAACGAAGCTCAACACTACGCTGTGCGGAGGCATCGGCTCCTTGGGATATCCGATGCGTCGGCCCAGGTAAGCTGCGCAAATCAGTGCCGACACGCCCGAGGTCACGTGCACTACCGTTCCTCCAGCGAAGTCCAGACTGGGAAACCGTCCACCCAGCGAAGCGTTCAACCATCCACCTTTTCCCCACACCATGTGCGCCATGGGAGCATAGACAATGAGCGACCACAGCGTCATGAAGAGCAGCATCGCGCTGAACTTCATGCGCTCGGCAAATGCCCCAGTGATAAGCGCCGGAGTAATGATGGCAAACATGAGCTGATAAATCATGAAAGTTTGTGCCGGAATCGTAGCTGCATAGTCCGGGTCGGGAGAGATTCCCACTCCCCGCAAAAAGACATTGTGCAATCCCCCGATGAAACTGTTTCCCGGTCCAAAGCAAAGGCTATATCCCACGATCGCCCAGATGACAGTTATCAGCGCCATCATGGCGAAGCTTTGCATCATCGTCGCCAGCACGTTTTTCTTGCGTACCAAACCGCCATAAAACAGTGCGAGTCCAGGACCAGTCATCAGCAGCACCAGGGCAGCGCTGACCAGCATCCAGGCATTGTCGGCGGAGGACTGCGCCGCTTGTACCTTCTGCTCGATAGTGGTCAGCCTGTCTGGACCGGCTGCAGCGGACCCCGTTTGCGCAACTGCAATCGAGCAGTATGCAAACAGAACCAAATTGAGAATGCAGACCGCGAGGACCTTAGCGCTACGAAAGCATCTGCTCATGAGAGAGAATCCATCATCAGGGATGATTCAGCTTACTGTGACAAAGTTTCTGCGCCTTGTACCAGCCGATTGAAACTTCTAATTTCCGCTATCAGTTTTTCTTATTTGCAGTTGGACCGCAATCTGCCACTTTCCTTCCGGTCAACTACAGCAGATTGCCGCAGTGGTGGATAAGAACGCCTCGCTGTGAGCCTGCAGGATCGCAGTTTGGAAGGGTATTCCCAGCGGGGAATAACTTTGCGATAAGAGTATTTCTATTTCATCGCAATTTTCCCGTGCCAGCGCCACCATGGAAGGACCGGAGCCCGCGAGGAAGACTCCCAGGAGATTGGGATGTGAAAGCTTGAGCGCGGCGCTCAAGCCAGGAACCAATGATTCCCTCGCAGGCTGGTGCAGCCTGTCGCGCACCGCTTCCGCCAGCATCGAATCGTCATCGTTTTGAATTGAGTGCATCAACAACAGCACGCGCTGCATGTTCCCAACCGCGTCTTTCAGCGGAACCACCTGCGGCAAAGCCTGTCGTGAAGTTCCAGTCGATAGGCTTATGGCTGGCGTAAGCACGATCAGTCGCAATGATTCCGGCCACGGAAGCGAAAATGCAATTGCAGAGCCATCCTGCTGCTGGCAGCAGACCGCCAAGCCGCCCAACAACGAGGCGGCGGCGTTGTCGCAATGTCCTTCTAAAGAAAGAGCAGCTTCCAGTAGCCGTTCATTGCTCTGCTTTCCAAAGACAGCCTCGTAAAGTCGAAAGCCGGCGATCGTTGCAGCGGCACTGCTGCCTAGTCCACTTCCCATGGGAATCTCGCTGCGGACTTCAAGTTTCAACGAGGGAAAATCCCTATTCGTGCCGGCGAGTAAGCGAAAGGCGCTTTCGATTCGATTCTCGGCAAGCGGAACCTGATCAAAGAAACGAAATTCTAATGAACCATGAGATGAGGAGTTCACGCTTACGACTCGAAGCGTGAGGTAACGCTGGATTGCCACTGCCAACGTATCCAAGCCGGGACCGAGGTTCGCGATCGATCCCGGCACCGTAATCTCAATATCTTGCAGTTCCTGGCTATGAGTCATGCCTGCATCCTTGCCTGTTCTCGGCTCTCCTGGACTTTGAGGATGATGTCTGGATCCTTCAGCACATGCCCGGTGAGAATTGCTACGACATGTTCTGCTTTTCCGATCTGCCCACTCCTTCGCAAGCGACGAAGGCCGGCTAAAGTTGTAGCTGAGGCTGGCTCACATCCAATTCCGTCGCGGCCTATTACCGCCTTAGCTTCGAGAATCTCGTCATCGGAAACGTCGAGAGCGAACCCACTTGTGGATTGGAGCGCTACCAGGGCCTTCTTCCAGGAGCGCGGTGAGCCGATAGAGATCGCGGTCGCGCAGGTGCTTGGATTCGAGACAGTTTCAAGATTGGACCCACCACCGGCAACCGTACGCACCAATGCATTTGCACCGGATGCTTGGACGATCACGAGCTTCGGAACTTTATCAATCAACCCAACCGAATGAAGCTCTTTGAGGGCTTTCCCAAAAGCGGACGAATTTCCCAGATTGCCGCCGGGAACAACGACGTAATCCGGTGAATTCCAATCGAGTTGTTCCATCAGCTCAAACATCGCCGTCTTCTGACCTTCGATGCGAAAAGGATTAATTGAATTCAGAAAGTACTCAGAAGAATCCTTCTTCTGCATCATGAGCGACAAAGCCTGATCGAAATTCCCCTCAACTTCGACGATTTCCGCTCCGTAGTCGATCGACTGCGCGACCTTAGCGCGAGAAAGTTTGCCTTTTGGAAGATAAACGCGAGCGGCGATGCCGGCGCGAGCAGCATAGGCCGCCATGGATGCCGCGGTGTTGCCGGTTGAAGCGCAAGCCACTACCCGGGCTCCTCGACGGCGCGCTTCAGTCACCGCGACCGTCATGCCCAAGTCCTTAAAAGAGCCGGTGGGATTCCAGCCCAGATGCTTGAACTGCAACCTGCTCAATCCCGCGTATTCCCCGCTTTTCATCCCTGGAATCAGGGGAGTATTGCCTTCGCCTAAAGTTATGATCTCCTGGGTTTGATAGCTGGGGAGGAACTCGCGAAATCTCCAAACTCCGCTGCGATCCACTGGATCATTCGAAGAGCGGCGCTCCTTCCAGCGCGAGCGCAAATGAGTTGGATCCATTCGGAATCCATTGATGCTCAGCTCCAGCAAATCTCCGCACTTCGGACATTCAAGCGCTGTGAAGTCACGCGCGAGGAGTTGGCCGCAACCTTGGTTGCTGCATTGCAATTGCATGATCAGTGTCCAAAGATTCTCAGTTTCAGCGGCGCATCGACTAGAAACTCACACTTGGAAATCTCGTCCAGCGCGGCGTTCAACTTGGCGGCGCTGCTAGATTCGACTGTAATCACAAAGGGAAGCTTACCCTTGTCATAACCGGGCTTCTGAAACACCGCATCGACGTTGATTCCGAACTTTGCCAGAACTCCGGCAATCGTTGCCACAATGCCCGGCCGATCCTTGACGACAAACCGCAGATAATAAGGAGCCACGCAATCGCCACCCGTTTCGAACTGTCGAGATTCTCGACGCGGCAGCGCAGGCCGACGTGGAGTTCGAGTCAGCGAGAGAAGGTCGGATACCACCGCGACGGCGGTAGCGTTCCCGCCGGCTCCCGCTCCCGAAAATGCAGTTTTTCCTCCAAATTTGCCGCTGGCGATTACCACGTTTTCACATCCCTGCGCGCGGGCTAGCGGTGAGTCCTGCGGTACGAGCATTGGCTCCACGGTCACGAAGCTGCGGTTGCCATTTATTTCCGCCTGGCCAATCTGACGGATCGTGCATGCGATTTCTCGCGCATACTCGAAATCGACTGGAGCAATGTTTGAAATCGAGCTGCATGAGATGTCGTCGACGGAGAGGTCTGTTCCCAGGGAAACACGCGCGAGAATTACCAGCTTAGCTCGAGTATCGTACCCGGCGATGTCATCCGTGGGATCGGCTTCGGCGTATCCAAGTTCTTGAGCCTGTTTGAGGGCAGTTTCGAAAGGAGCACCCTGTTCCATTGTGCTCAGGATGTAGTTGCAAGTCCCATTCAGGATGCCGCAGACCGATTCAATCCGATCCCCGGCCAAACCGTGCTCGAGCGCAGTAATTACCGGAACTCCTCCAGCCACAGAAGCTCCAAAAAGCAGTTGGCACTCGTTGCTGCCGGCAATCTCCCCGAGCTCCTGGCCGTGACGAGCGATGAGCTGTTTGTTGGCCGTAACAACCGATTTACCCGACGCCAGCGCCGCCTTTATCCATTCTCTAGCTGGCTCTAAGCCGCCCATCGATTCCACGATGACATCGACATCGCTGTTGAGAACTTCGTCTATGCTCTCGGTCCATTGAACGGATTGATTCGTCCACTCGACACGTTTCCGAGCAACGTCACGATTGAAGATATGACTCAATTCCAGCCCGGCAAGCTGCTCATCGAAGAGAATGCCGGCAACGGCGCGTCCAACAGTTCCGAATCCGAGAATTGCCACTTTGAGCCGGACATCCTCGCTCACCGGAAGAAGATTCCGTTCTAATCGAAGTACAGCTTCAGTTGCCATGGTTGCCTATGCCTCTGCCACTGCGTTGACTGCAGGTTGATACTGGGGATGGCGCGTTGCCAGCAACGAAGCCGGTTGTTCTTCGCCGCAGCACTGGGAAAACAATGCCTGATGAAGCGAGCACACCACTTCATCCGCTTCTCTTTCGTCGATGGCAAAGCTGAGATTCATGTCCGATGCGCCGTGAAAGATCATCTTCACTTCGCGATCCGGTAAAGCGCTCAGCGCGCGGGCGGAGACAGAAGGATCGCGGGCAACATTTCGTCCAACCAGTGAAACCAATGCCACGCCTGAAGTAATCTTTACTTCGGCCACTCCTTCTAGAAACTGCGCCAGAGCCGCGCCCGCACTTTCCGAGGTGAGCAGCAGTGAAAGATTGGAGCGCGACATAGCGGCAAGATCGACCAGACAATTCTGTTGCTCCATGGCTTCGAAGATGGAAGCCGCCAGCTTTGCATCAAGCCCTTGCTTGGCGAATACCTCGGCCAGGACAATTCCTCGCTTGCAGGCGACGGATCTTACCCGAGGCTCACCGGTCTGCTCGCCCACTTCCACCCGAGTGCCCCGTCCATCAGGCCGTCGCGAATTCAGAACATAAACAGGAATTCCCAGCTCGACTGCCGGCTGGAGAGTCTGCGGGTGAAGAACTTTGGCGCCGAAATGGGCCAGCTCGGCAGCTTCTTCGAAGCTGATGGAATCGATGTTCTGAGCCTCAGGACAAATGCGTGGATCGGCGGTCATCATGCCATCCACATCAGTCCAGATCTCGATTCGCTCCGCTCCGCCGCTGGCTCCGACGATGGATGCGGTGAAATCTGACCCTCCGCGGCCCAGCGTGGTGGGGATGCATTCCGCTGTTGCTCCAATAAACCCGCCCAGCACAGGGACGCCTCCGCGCTCAACCAACGGAAGAAGCTTGGATTCGACACGCGACTTGATCAATTCCATTTGTGGGGCCGCATGTCCGTGGTTCGCGTCCGTGACAAGGAGGCTACAGGCATCAACGAGTTCTGCTGGAATCCCCTGCGCGCGAAGAACCTCACTCACAAGGCAGCTCGACCAGCGCTCACCGAAACTCAACAATCGGTCGGAGGTGCGTGCAGTAAGTTCGCCAATGGCAGAGATGGCCTTCAGAAGAGCCCGCACTTCATCGAAGGAAGGACGTAGAACGAGGTCCAACAAATCCCGAAAAGTCGCAGGAAGCAGCTCTTGAGCGATATCAGCATGACGCTGCTCTATTCCGGAAATGATCTGAAGCGCCTCAGAGAACCGGCCAATACGGCTCAGTTCGCCGGCAGTTTGAAGCTGATCGGTGACCTTCGCCAACGCGCTCACCACCACGACAGGACGCCAGCGAAGGCGCGCTTGCACGATCTGCGATACGCGGCAAATGCTCTCCGCGCACCCTACCGAAGTTCCACCAAACTTCATCACCAGCATCGAAATCCTCCCAATCCGCCGAACTGCCTGAAAAATAAAAAACCCACCGCCTCTTGGCGGTGGGTTTTGGCTATCTCTTGAATCTATGAGTACTTAGCTCTTTCCCTCCGCCAGGCGTGGCATACGCATGATTGTGCCTGTGCTTGTAATTTCCGTCGAAATTCGAAAGGAAGACATAAAGTTACGCTCACATCGTATGGCTAAAGACGGGAGTGCGTCAAGGGGGACGGTAGTTACTTATGGCATCCGTCCTATGCACGCCAACCAACGGTACTGCCTGCGACCAGCGGGTGGGGCAGCCGCGCGGTTTGCGGCTGCGGCTGTTTCATCGGCGTTGGCAGTCATGGCGATGCTTTAGGTTCCGGTGCTGGGCTTGGACGCCCAGCACCGCCCACCCGCTCAATCGCAGGTGGTACCGTTGCCTACCGGTAGAATCGATGTCATGAGAGTTCTCGTCACTGGGGGCGCAGGATACATAGGCGCCACCACAGTGCAGTCGCTGCTCGATTCCCACGAGGTACTCGTCGTCGACAATCTCAGCAAAGGTCACGCAGAGGCCATTCCTCTATCTGTTCGATTCATTCAGGGCGACATTGGCGACCGCCAAGCTCTCGATCGGCTGTTCCGCGAACATCGCCCTGAAGCCGTGCTTCATTTTGCTGCATTCATTGAAGCCGGCGAATCGATGATGGTCCCGGAAAAGTACTTCCGGAACAATTCCGCCGCGACGCTGACACTGCTGGAGTCGATGTTGGCGAGTGGAGTAGGCAAGTTCATCTTTTCCTCGACCGCTGCTCTCTATGGCGAACCCGAACGAATCCCCATTCAGGAAGACGATCCCTTGAAGCCCACGAATGCCTACGGCGAATCTAAGCTCCTGGTCGAACGAATGCTTGCCTGGTTTCATCGCATTCATGGGCTCCGCTACGCGAGCTTGCGCTATTTCAACGCCGCCGGATCCAACGGGCGTTCGGGCGAGCTGCATCAGCCTGAGTCACACTTGATTCCGCTGGTCCTGCAAGCGGCAGCGGGAAAACGCGATCACATCTCCATCTTCGGAACCGACTATCCCACAGAAGATGGCACCTGCATTCGCGATTACATCCATGTCAGCGACTTGGCGGACGCTCACGTCCTCGCTCTCGAAGCGCTCGATGAACACGACAAACTTGTCTATAACCTGGGAAATGGCACCGGCTTCAGCGTGCGCCAGGTAATCGAGGCTGCGCGCCGGATTACCGGGAAAACGATCAAGGCCATTGAGGCCGCCAGAAGACCAGGAGATCCGGCGATACTCGTCGCCAGCTCGGAAAAAATCCGCAGAGAGCTGAGATGGAAGCCTCAACACTCGGGACTTGAGGAGATCATCTCCAGCGCCTGGGAATGGCTTCTGAAGCATCCTCAAGGCTATGCGGAACTGGCAAAAACTACCTCCTAAAGATGGACATCGATTCGCTCAAGCAGGACTTCCGGAGTTTTTTCGGAACTCAGCCTCAGATCTTTCGGGCGCCAGGCCGTGTAAATCTCATTGGCGAACATACCGATTACAACGAAGGCTTCGTGATGCCTGCGGCCATCGACTTCTATACCTGGGTGGCATCCGCGGCACGGTCCGACTCGACTGTGAATATTCGTTCGCAGACCTTCGGTGAATTGGTTTCCGTGGAGTTGAGCAATCATTTGACGGCGAGGCACACCTGGTCCGATTACGTCGTGGGAGTGCTCGATGAGATCCGGAGCGCGGGACTGCCGGCCGGAGGCGCCGACATTCTCATTCAAGGTGACGTTCCGATGGGTGCCGGCCTGAGTTCATCCGCGGCCATCGAAGTGGCTACTGCACTAGCGGTGCTGACACAGAATCATGTTCAGGTGGACCGAACGCAACTTGCTCTCTTATGCCAGCGTGCCGAGAATCAATTTGTCGGGATGCGTTGCGGCATTATGGACCAGTTCATTTCCTGCCATGGCCGGCGCGATCACGCTCTAATGCTCGACTGCCGCAGTCTCGAATTCAAGCTGTTGCCGCTATCGCCAAACGAGCAAATGGTAATCTGCAACACCATGGTCAAACATCAGCACGCATCGGGTGAATACAATCAACGGCGTGCCGCGTGCGAAGAGGGAGTCCGTATTTTGAAGGAGCATCTGCCGAGGATTCGCTCGCTCCGAGATGTCTCGATGGAGGAACTCGAAGGAAACCGCGACAAGCTTCCGGCCGTTGTCTATCGCCGGTGCCGACACGTCGTGACCGAAAATGACCGCGTGCAACGCGCCGCATCGATGCTTGAGCAAAACAACCTCAAAGAGTTCGGACAACTGATGGCGCAATCCCACGCCAGCCTGCGCGACGATTACGAAGTGAGCTGCCGGGAGCTCGACATCATGGTGGACATAGCAGTCCGACAAAGGGGACTCTGCGGCGCCCGCATGACGGGTGGCGGGTTCGGCGGCTGCACCATCAACGTGGTTGAGGCATCGCAGGCCGAGATTTTTCGTCAGGAAGTCGGGACCGCCTACGAGCGGGCCACTGGCTTGAAACCGCAAGTCTATATCTCGTCGGCTGCCGACGGAATGGCCCAAGTGGCATGAGTGTGATCGAGTTCGGCAGCGCGCCGCATCGTCGTTGGAATCCGCTGCTGCGCGAATGGGTACTCGTTTCTCCGCAGCGTTCGCAGCGTCCGTGGCAAGGCCAAGTTGAAAAAAGTCTCTCGGCGCAACCCCCGAAGTACGATCCCCAATGCTATTTATGCCCCGGAAACGCCCGCGCCGGGGGACACAGGAATCCGAACTACACCAGCACCTTCGTCTTCGAGAACGATTATGCGGCGCTGAGGCCCGATACTCAGTCCGGAGAATGGAATCAATCGAATTTGATCGTTGCGCAGACGGAACCTGGGATTTGCCGCGTGATCTGCTTCTCTCCGCGTCATGATCTCACGCTTTCCAATATGGAACTGCCCGAGGTGCTTAAGGTCGTCGAAGTCTGGTGCGAGCAGTACCGTGAGCTAGGCGCAATTGATTGGGTTAATCATGTCCAGATCTTCGAAAACCGCGGCGAAATGATGGGGGCAAGCAATCCGCATCCGCACTGTCAGGTGTGGGCCGTTGAGACGATTCCCAACTATCCGTCAGCGGAACAGCGGGCGCAAATCGAGTTTTCTCAGGAAAACGGAAAGTGCATGCTGTGCGAATATTTGAGGCTGGAACAGGAAAACGGCGAACGTGTTGTCTGCCGCAATGACTTCTTTACGGTTGTGGTCCCGTTTTGGGCAGTATGGCCTTTTGAAGTGCTAGTTCTGGGCCCTGAGCATGTCACCGGAATCGATCAATTGGATTCGCAGGCCAAGGCGGCCTTGGCCGACATGCTGAAACGCATCACCGCGAAATACGACAACCTGTTTGGAGTTTCATTCCCTTATTCGATGGGGTTTCATCAGCGTCCCACGGACGGAGCGCAACATCCCGAGTGGCACTTGCATGCGCATTTCTATCCTCCGTTGCTGCGTTCCGCGACGGTGCGCAAATTCATGGTTGGCTACGAAATGCTGGCTGGACCTCAGAGAGATATCACACCGGAAAGCGCTGCCTCTCGGCTGCGCGAAGCCTCGGCAGAACCTTTACTGTGAACCTCGCAGCATAGCGGAGACGCAGCATGCTGCGTCTCTACTGATAAGAGCGGGGATTTTCAGTGCCTTCCGCCGCCGCCGCCGCCGCCACCGCGATTGCGATCGCCACCGCCGCCGCGACGTCCTCCCTGATGCCGTCTTCCTCTTCCTCCACCTGGAGGACGTCCGCCGCCTTCGCGACGAGCGCCTGATCTCTCACCCTGACCGACATGCGCCGGTGCTCCGCCGCCCTCAGCGCGGTTGAAGTTGGGCTCGTCATCGCCTTCCGGGAAATCGCCGCCGCCTTCGATGGTGATGCTTTCGCCTCCGTCTGGAGTCGGCAATTCAGCCTGATGTCCGGTGCCGTCGCCGCCTTCATGACCTGCGGCTCCTCCAGCTGCGGCGCCCATCTTGGCGCGCTGTTCTCGCAGGATCGCTTTGCGCGACAGTTTGATGCGATTGCCTTCGATGGCGAGCACCTTCACCAGAATCTGATCGCCCTCATGCAGTTCGTCACGCACATCCTTGATGCGATGTTCGGCGATCTCGCTGATGTGCAGCAGCCCGTCGGTGCCGGGAAAGATTTCCACGAACGCCCCAAAATCGGCTAGACGCACGACTTTGCCAAGATACGTCTTTCCCACTTCGGGGGTGGCCGTAATGTCACCAATGATCTGAAGCGCCTTGCTCATCATGGCTTCATCACTGGACGCAACGTTCACCTTGCCGGAGTCCTCGACATCAATCTTCACGCCGGTCTGCTCCACAATTCCACGGATGACTTTGCCTCCGGGACCGATGAGGTCGCGAATCTTGTCCACGGGGATTTGCAGCGTATGGATGCGTGGAGCGAACTTTGAGACGGCAGCGCGCGATTCCGGCAACGCTTCCTGCATCTTGTCCAAGATGAACAGTCGTCCACGACGCGCCTGTTCCAGCGCTTCGCGCATAATCTGTCCGGTGATGCCGGAAATCTTGATGTCCATCTGTAGGGCCGTGATTCCTTGGCGAGTGCCGGCGACTTTGAAATCCATGTCGCCGTAGTGATCCTCGGCTCCGGCAATGTCGGTGAGGATGGCGTAATCGTCGCCTTCCTTCACTAGACCCATGGCAACCCCTGCGACCGGGGCCTTGACAGGCACTCCCGCATCCATCAGCGATAACGTCGCGCCACACACTGAGGCCATGGAAGAAGAACCGTTGGACTCGAGAATGTCGGAGACCACGCGCATGGTGTAAGGCCACACGGTGTCGTCCGGCAGAACGGCTGAGATGGCACGATCGGCCAAGGCGCCGTGACCAACTTCGCGGCGCCCGACGCCGGTCATGCGGCCGGTCTCACCCACCGAAAATGGCGGGAAATTGTAGTGCAGCATGAAGGTTTTCCTTTTTTCGCCTTCGAAGTTTTCCAGACGCTGCACGTCGTCGGAAGTTCCCAGGGTCGTGGTCACCAGCGCCTGAGTCTCGCCACGAGTGAATACAGCGGAGCCGTGCGTTCGCGGCAGCACGCCCACCTCAATGCTAATGGGCCGAATCTCGTCGAATTGGCGGCGGTCCGGTCGAATGCGATTCTTTGTTACCTGCTCACGGAACAAACGCTCGCGCAGCACTTCGTAATAGTGCTCCAGCTTGTCGGCGGCAGCCTCATCATCCTCAGGAAGTTTCGCCTTCAGCTCGCCCTTGATCTCTGCGACTTTCGCATAGCTCTCGATCTTCGGGTATTTCTTGGTATCGAGCGCATCCGCGAGCCGGTCGCTTACTTTCGACTTCAGTTCGCGATAGTATTTCTCGTCGAATTCCGCAGGTGCAATCTGCCGTTTCGCTTTACCCGCTCGGGACGCTAGATCTGTAATCGCAGCAACAATCTTCTTGATCTCAACGTGCGCGAACTCGATGGCATCGACTACTCGATCCTCGGTAACCTCCTTGGCCCCCGACTCAATCATCACAATGCCATCCTTTGTGCCCACAACCATGATGTTGAGCTGACTTTCGCGCATTTCGGCGTAGCTCGGATTCACCACCATGTTGCCGTTCACCAAACCCACGCGAACAGCGCCAACCGGGCCGGCGAAGGGAACATCCGAGAGCGTTAACGCGCAGGACGCGGCATTGATGGCCGCTACATCGGGATCATTCTCAGTATCCGCCGATAGAACCAAAGCGATGACCTGGGTTTCGTTCTTGAAGTTCTCAGGAAACAGCGGACGGATCGGACGATCAATCTGGCGGGCGGTAAGAATCTCGCGTTCGCTGGGGCGGCCTTCGCGCTTGATGAATCCGCCGGGAATGCGTCCACCGGCGTAGGTATATTCGCGGTAGTCAACCGTGAGAGGGAAAAAGTCTTGCCCTTCGCGGGCTTCGGGGGCGGCTACGGCGGTGGCTAAGACCACGTTGTCACCGATTCTGACTACGGCCGAACCGGAGGCCTGCTTGGCCAGACGGCCAGTTTCAAATTCGAGTCGCTTGCCCCCTGCGAGTTCAACGGTTGCGTCTTGCTTCATGGATTCCTCATTTCATTTGAGCGCCGCCAGCCGGCAGCATCAGAGCAGCATGTGAGCGGCAAGTGGTCCGGCCTTCGTTAGAGCAGAATCGAGACGAGTAGTACGAGGCTGACAGCAATGCGGGTCTCGACCGAAGGTCGGCATTCATGCGTGCGCTCGGGAGGAGAGCAGCCGATTCTGCGCGGTATGGCTACAGCTTGGCCGGATTCGAGATCGCTCGATTGCGGCCAAAATCGCGGAGAATGGCCGCCCCAGGTCCTGTTACTTGCGAATGCCGAGTTTCTGGATTACGTCCTTATATCGCTCGGAATCGTAGTTCTTGAGGTAGTCCAGCAGGCGACGACGCTTGCTAACCATCATCAGGAGACCGCGGCGGGAGGCGTGATCCTTCTTGTGCGTCTTAAAATGGTCCGTCAATTCACCGATCCGTTCGCTGAGCACAGCAATCTGCACTTCCGGACTGCCGGTATCGCTATCGTGGGTGCGGAACCGGGTAATGACGTCTTGTTTTCGCTCTCTAGCTAACACTGAAGCTGATGACACTCCTATATTTTTTCGAGTCGTTTAAGTCTCTCCAGCAGAGTAACATAGGCACGTTCTTTTGGACAAACGCCCGCCTTCAAGAAGCGACGCGGAACGCGAGAACAAAATAACAGGGAGAAAAACAGCGGGTTTTTGCGCGATGAGAGCGCAACCTGTTGTAAGTAAAGGACGCTGACATGGAGGGCAGGGAATTCATGCTCCCTGATCCATGAAGAACAGGGAACCTAAATTCCCTGATAAGGAAATTAACAGGGAACGGCGCGCGGAGCAGCTTCCAAAATCGCTGGAGAGCCTCGATGATTTCCGGCATTCACGCCATCATCTATAGCAAGCAAGCCGATCGTCTGCGCGAGTTCTTTCGCGACGTTCTGAAACTGCCGTCGGTCGATGCCGGGCACGGATGGCTTATCTTCGCGGCGCCTCCCACGGAACTGGCCGTGCACCCCGACCAAAACAGCTATCACGAGCTCTATCTCATGTGCGATGACATTCAGGCAACCAGTGCCGACTTAAGAGCCAAGGGCGTTGAGCTTACGACACCAATTGCGGACCGCGGTTGGGGATTAGTTACGAGGCTCAAGTTGCCCAGCGGGGACCAAGTCGGACTGTACCAGCCAAAGCATCCGACCGCCATTGGCCTAAACAACGTGCCGCGTAAAGAACCGCCTCGGCCACGAGAGAAGCAGCGCTCTGCGACGAAAAAACGACCGACCGACAAGAGATAACGCAGATCACGAAGCCGCGATTATTCCTGATTCTTTGGTTCAAG
>Ga0307479_10002093_pt1 | contig 18194 bp, 15 predicted proteins | sample atmos_gasesECM4C_FD_203743 | JGI IMG/M metagenome (GOLD analysis project Ga0307479, IMG submission 203743) | Hardwood forest soil microbial communities from Morgan-Monroe State Forest, Indiana, United States - atmos_gasesECM4C_515 | ecosystem: Environmental > Terrestrial > Soil > Temperate... | reverse complement strand
CCGTCGCCGACCTCGCCGGTCCGCGCCGCCTTGACGATGGCCTCGACGACGCCGTCGACCCGGGTGTCGGGCACCACGGCCTCGACCTTCACCTTGCGCTGCAGGGAGATGTTGACCCGGGCCCCGCGGTACACCTCGGTGTAGCCGCGCTGCGCGCCGCAGCCGACCACCTCGGTGACGGTGAGGCCGGAGATGCCCAGCTGGTCGAGCCCGTCCTGCACCGCCTGCAGCCGGTCCGGACGGATGATCGCCTCGACCTTCTTCATGCGCGTCCCTCCACGGGATGGTTGGCCGTGGCCATCACCCGCGCGGGTTCGGCGACGGCGTCAGGATGGATGTAGGCGCCACCCGGTACCGGCATGAACGTCTCCGGGTATCCCCACATGCCGTGCTCGCTGATGTCAAGCCCGTCGATCTCGTGGCGTTCGCTGACGCGCAACCCGACGGTGTGTTTGATCACCCAGAAGAGCGCGAAGGAGAGGATGAAGACAGTGCTGAAGCACACGAACACCGACAGTGCCTGGGCACCGAGCTGCTTGAAGCTGTGGGTGTACGCCAAGCCGCCCTCGCCGACGCCGTTGAACTTGGCCAGCACGGGATCGGTGAACAGGCCGCAGGACAGCGTGCCCCAGATGCCGGCGAGACCGTGGGCGCTGAGCGCGCCGACCGGGTCGTCGAGGATCTTGTCGATGACGATGACGCCGTAGACCACGATGACCCCGGCGACCGCACCGATGACGATGGCGGCCCACGGCTCGACGTAGCCCGACGGTGCGGTGATGGCGACCAGCGCGGCGATGGCGCCGTTGCCGATCATGCCGACGTCCAGCGTCCGCTGCGCCATGTAGATCGCACCCATGGCGGCGATGGCGCCCGCGGCGGCGGCCAGGTTGGTGGTGACGACGATGTCGGCGAAGTGCAGGTTGGTCGCGTTCAGCGTCGAGCCCGGGTTGAAGCCGAACCAGCCGAACCACAGGATGATGACGCCGAGCTGGGCCAGCGGCATGCTGTGCCCGGGGATGGCGTTGGGCTTGCCGTCCTTGCCGTACTTGCCGATCCTCGGTCCCAGCAGCAGCAGTCCGGCGAAGCCGGCTGTGGCGCCGGTGAGGTGGACGACGGTGCTGCCGGCGAAGTCCTGGCCACCGATGTTGGCCATCAGCCAGCCGCCACCGAACAGCCAGTGGCTGATCATCGGGTAGATGAAGCCGGCGAAGGGGATCGCGAAGAGGATGTAGACGATGAACTTGGTGCGCTCCAGCATCGTGCCCCAGACGATGGCCAGAGAGACGGCGCAGAAGACGAACTCGAAGAACCACTGCGCCGCAGCGGGGACGGTGCCGGAGTCGAGCGTCGTGCCGAGATGCGTCCCGGGATGGAATGTCGGGAAGTAGCCGGAGTGGCCGAGCACCTGGCCGATCCAGCCGCTCGCGGTGCCGAAGGCGACCGCGAAGCCGACCATCCAGTAGATGATCGACGAGATGCTCAGGTTGACGATGACCTTGGCAACAACTGTGCCCACGTTCTTCATGCGGCTGAAGCCGACTTCGAGCATCGCGAAGCCGGCCTGCATGAAGAGCACGAAGCAGGCGGCGACGATGGTCCACACGGTGTCGGCGCCGACGCCCGCCGCCTGGGTGGCCGTGTTGTCCGGGGTGTCGGCGAAGGCCGCCAGCGGCAGCAGCGCCGCGGGAACGGCCAGCGCCAGGGCCAATCGGATTCGAGTTCGCGCTGCCACGGTCACCTCCATGCACGGTCATGCGTGCGCGGTGCCCAAGTCCCTCTGCCGAAGCACGGTTCCGCGCAGTTCAGGCGAGTCTCGGGCTCGCCGGGTGGCAAAACCTTCGCCGTGGCCGCACGAATTGACCGCCGCCGATCTTGTGCGTGGCGCCTAAATCAGGTTCAGGATCGCGAAGTCGAGGCCGCGGTCGCGGTTCGGGCGCCGCGCCCGTTGCTCGGGCCCGCCACCCCGTCGCCCTCTCCTGACGCCTGGAGCACCTCGCGCACGCGCAGGCAGAGGTGGAGGTTGAGGCGCACCTCGGGGTTGTCGAGGCGGAGGCGGCCGATCTCCTCGATGCGGCGCAGCCGGTAGAGCACGGTGTTGCGGTGGAGGTGGAGCAGCGAGGCCATCTCGGTCGGCGATCCGTGGCAGCGGAAGAACGCCTCCAGCGTCTGCATCAGTCCCGCGCCCGTGCGGCGGTCGTACTCCAGCAGGGAGCGGACCTGGTCGTCGTAGAAGTCGCGCAGCTCGGCGTGGCCCTGCAGCGCGTAGAGCAGCCGGTAGAGCCCGAGCTCGCCGAAGCCGATCACCCGCCCGGGACCGAAGAGCCGCGTCCCCATGGTCAGCGCCTGGTCGGCCTCGCGGTACGAGGCGCGCACCCCGCCGATCCCCGGCTTGGCCCGGCCGACGCCCACCGACACCTGGTCGCTGCCCACCGCGCCCGCGCACTCCATGCGCAGATCGGCGGCGAGCCGGCGCACCGCCGGCGACTCGTCGGTCTCCTGCAGCGGCACCACCGCGGCGAGAGCGCCGCCGCGAACGGTGCACAGGGCGCCGGGTGCGCGCCGCTTGATCCAGCCGTGTCCCGCCAGCATGAGCTGATGACGGTTGCGCGGGGATGCATCCGGTCCGGCGTCGACGCGGGCCAGCATGACCACGGTGCCGCGGTCGAGGTCGAAGCCGAGGCGCTCGGCGCGCTCGCGGACCACGTCCTCCGAGGAATAGGTGCCGGCGAGCAGCGACTCGACGAACTCGCCCTCCAGCTCGTCGCGGGCGCTTCGCACCGCGCGCTCGCGGTCGAGCTCGATGGCGAAGGCGCTGGCGGCGCGGGCGACGGCGAGCCGGGCGACCTGGTCGAGGCCCGCCTCAGGAGCGATCACCGAGACCAGCCCGCCGATGCCGTCGCGGACCGGGACGGGCGAGGTGAGCCGCGCCAGGCCACCGCTGCCCATTTTGAACTCGTGCACCGGTGGGTCGGAGGCGAGCAGGGTCACGCTCTCCGCCCAGCGGCGCACCGGGGCGTGGTCGCGCGCCAGCGACTCCAGCACCGCGGGAACCTGCGCGCCTGCCGAGACGTGGCGCACGGTGCCGTCGAGGTCCTGCCAGGCGACGGCGTGCCCCGTGATCTCGGCGAGTCGCTCGACGATGGCCGGCATCCCCGCTCCGCCCAGCGCCAGCTCGACCAGCTGCGTGTGCAGCTCCTGCTGGCGTTCGTGCAGCAGGGTACGCTGTTCGAGGATGAAGCGGACCACGCGCTGCTGCACGTCGTTGGCGTGCGTCGACACGGGGAGTCGCAGCAGCGGCATGAGCAGGGTGTCGGCGAGCGAGATGCTGTTGGCGGGGACGTCCCCGATCACCGCCATGGCGACCCCGCCGTGGTCGGCGAAGCTCTGCATCACCTGGGCGAGATCGAGGCGTTCGTCGAGCAGGCGGATGGACTTGATGGGGACGAAGGCCATCTCGCCGCCCTTCACCGACTCGAACGCGGGTGGGCGGGTGCGCAGTGCGGTCGCCCACTCGACACGGCGTTCCAGCCCTGCGCCGCCGCCGAGCAGCTCGGTGTTGCCTGGCAGGGCGCCGCGCCAGATGTCCTTGACGGTGATCATCAGGCGCTCACGGCGTCATGCGCGCTCGAGGTACTGCGCGACCTCCCAGGGGGTCACCTGCTGGCGGTACTCGCGCCACTCCACCAGCTTGGCCTCCAGGAAGCGCTCGGCGAGGTGATCGCCCAGCGCGTCCCGGACGACGTCGTCGCCGCTGAAGGCCTCGATGGCGTCCTTCAGGTTGTCGGGCAGGACGCCGACGTTGCGGCGCTCCAACTCCACGTCGTCGAACCCGTACAGCGCTTCCTCGACGGGCGGCGGCAGGGGAAGGCGGCGCTCGATGCCGTCGATCCCGCAGCGCAGCATGACCGCGTAGGCGAGGTACGGATTGCACGACGGGTCGGGGCTGCGCAATTCGATGCGCGTCGTCTCCGCGCGTCCGACGTGGGGAACGCGCACCAGCGCACCGCGGTTGGTGCGCGCCCAGCTCACGAACACCGGCGCCTCGAAGCCGCGCACCAGGCGTTTGTAGGAGTTGACCAGGGGCGCGAGGACGAGACACATGCCCGCGGCGTGGTGCAGCTGTCCGGCGATGAAGTGCTTGGCGACGTCGCTGAGCCCGTACTCGTCGCGCGCGTCGGAGAAGGCGTTGCCGCCGCCGCCGATCTCGGCGAGGCTCTGGTGCACGTGCATGCCGCTGCCGTTGACCTCGCGGAACGGCTTGGGCATGAAGCTGGCCAGCAGCGCGGCCTGCTGCGCCACCGCCTTCAGCGTGTAGCGGAAGGTGACCACGTCGTCGGCGGATTTCAACGCGGGCGCGGCGCTGAAGTCGATCTCGTGCTGCCCGCCCGCCACCTCGTGGTGGACGGTGTTGACCTCGATGCCCAGCGCCTGCAGCGCGCTGACCATGGCCTGCCTGACGGTGACCGACTGGTCGGTCGAGAAGTCGAAGTAGCCGGCCCGGTCGTGGGGCAGCGGCTCGACCCCGCCGTCCTCCCCGCGGCGGAGCAGGAAGAACTCGATCTCGGGACCGCAGCGGTACTCGAAGCCCAGCGCCTTGGCCTGCTCGATCGCCTTGCGCAGCGCCCCGCGCGGGTCGCCCGGGTAGGGCTCGCCGTCGGGGGTGTGCGCCCAGCAGATGATCCGCGCCGTCGGCGGCGTGCCCGCCCAGGGGAGCAGCCGGTAGGTGCTCAGGTCGGGCACCAGGTACATGTCCGACTCGGCGGTGCGGGCCACCGACTCCACCGAGCTGCCGTCGAACCAGGTGCCGTGCTCGATGGTGGCGGGCAGGTCCTCGGCGGGGATGGTGACCGTCTTCACCGCGCCCATGACGTCGGTGAACTGCAGGTCGACGTAGCGCACCCCCTCCTTCTGGGCGCGCTGCAGCACGTCGGCGGCGAGGCTCTGCTCGATGCGGCTGGCCATGGGGCGGCGTGCTCCTGCGTCCGGTGGGTGGTCGGGCGGCGCGGCTGCGTGCGCGGCGCACAAAGTATGACGTGGGCTGATGCTACGACGCAGCAGGCAGCGGCGCTCTGGAGCGTCGCGCTCAAGTTTCCCCGCCTCCGCCTCGTGCGCGGCGCCTAAAGAGGTCGACGCCGGAGGGCTGCTCAGGCTTGCCGGACGGCCCCGCGCTTGGGGAACTGTCCCGGCCGGCGCCCCGGACCGGGCGGTCCGGCGTAGGCCTGGGCGATCGCCATCCACTCCCGGGCGAGCTCGCCCTCGACGCTCAGGTCGGTGTCGGCGAGGTGGCGGCGCTGGGTGGTGACCAGGCAGAACTCCTCGGCGTCGCCGCTGACCCGGTCGGTGGCGTCCTGCGGCCCCCACGTCCAGACCTCGCCGTCCGGTGCGGCCAGCTCGACGCGGACCTCGCGGTCGGGCAGCTCCTTGCCGTGCTGGGAGTAGTTGAAGCCGCGGGCGCGCACCGAGATGTGGGCGACGTGCCGCAGCCGAGCTGTCGGGACGCGCTCGACGCCCAGCGCGTCGGCGACGTCCTGCCCGTGGATCCACGTCTCCATGAGCCGGGCGCTGAGGAACGACAGGGCGCTCATCGGCGGGCCGTACCAGGGGATGCGCGCGGCGGGGTCGAGGTCGCGCGACGCGTCGAGGAGGGTCGCCCGCCGCTCTCGCCAGACGCGGAGCAGGTCGGGCGCGGCGAGGGCTCGCCCCTCGTCCACCGAGCGCTCCATCCAGCCGACGGGGTCGACGAGGAGATCGGCAAGGCCGGCGCTGAACCCGTCGGGGTCGGTGAGGGCGCGCACGGCCTCGCGGTCGAAGTAGGCGAGGTGCCCGATCTGGTCGCGCACCGCCCAGCCCTCCGACGGCGTCGGCGCCTCCCACGCCGCGGCGTCGAGCGGGGCGACGATGCGGTCGAGGTCGTCGTGCTCGGCGGCGAGGTCGGCGAGGATCGAGGCGAGGTCGGGCTTGGCCGTCACCCGCCGATCATGGCAGGCCGGGCCGGCGGCGCACGAGGCGCACCACCCACACGCCCAGCGGAGCGCCGACCACCGTGACGGCGGCGAGGGTGGCGACCAGCAGCGGGTTGGGCGAGGCGCCGCCCGGGTCCAAGCCGGTCGCCGGGGGTGCGGCGCGACCGCCCGCCTGGACGCCGCCCGCGCCGTTCTCGGTGGCCACGGCTCCGGGCGGCTCGGTCGGCGTCGGCGTCGGCCGCGCGGTGGGAGCGGAGTGCGACGCCGGCGGAGTGGTGGCGTGACTGCCGTTGGTGGGGCCGCCGTTGTTCTGCACGGGCGGCGCCGGCTGGTGCTGGCCGTTCGGCCCGGTGATGCCGCCGGGCGGCGCGACCGAGCCGGTGGTCGACGGCGATCCGCAGAGCTGGTCCTTGCTGCGGCCGAGGGCCGCCGCTGCGTTGACCTGCGGGAACCCGTCGGCGCTGGTCGCGGCGGTGTTGAGGACGGTCCTCATCGCCTGGGCCGGCGTCTGTCCTGCGGCGACCAGCAGGGCAAGCACGCCCGCCACCTGCGGCGCGGCGAACGACGTGCCCTCGGAGTACTGGTACGTCTGCGCCCCGGGGTTGCTGGTGGAAAGGATCTCGTTCTGGACCGACGCCGCGTTCTGGTTCGGCGCATCACCACCGGGGGCGTAGATGTTCACCCCGGAGCCGTAGTTGCTGTACGAGGCAACCGTGTCGCTGGGCCCCAGCGCGCCCACGGCCAGAGCCTGCATGCCCTGAGAGAGCGAGATGTAGTCGGCCGTGCTGATCCCGCTGTTGCCCGCGGCAACCGCGACGGCCGCGCCGTGCTGGGATGCGTACTTGATCGCGCTGGGGATCAGGCTCGTCGCCGGGGTGCCGGGCGGCGCCACTCCCGTCCCGACGAGCTCGCCGGGGCCGATGCTGACGTTGATCACTTTGGCGCCGTGGTCGGCCGCCCACTCGATGCCGTCGGCGACATCGCTGTCGTAGCCGCTGCCGTTGCTGTCGAGGACCTTGACGACCAGCGCCCGGGCGTCCGGCGCGACCGCCGCCATGCCGCGGCCGTTGCCGGTGACCGCGACCATGATCCCGGTGGTCATCGAGCCGTGCCAGTGGTCGTCCTGGACCGCCGCCTGACCGGTGCCGGTGGGGTGGTCCTTGTCGGGCGCGGTGCCGCCGAGAAATGCCGCGCCGGGGACCAGCTTGCCCTGCAGGTCCTCGCTGGCGAAGTTGGCCCCGGTGTCGACGTCGGCGACCAGGACGCCCGCGCCTGTCGATGCGCACCACGCGGCCGGCGCGTTGATGCTCGCCGCGTTCCCGGCCAGTGCCCACTGGTCGCCGGCGACCAGGAAGTAGTCGTTGGGGTACGAGGTGGCCGCGGCGACGCCCAGGCTGCTGACCCCCAGTGCCGCAGCGACGCAGGCGAGGGAGATCGCCGTTCGCTTCACAATAGGTTGACGACCGCCCCGCGGTCAGTCTTGCGCGCGCAGATGCGCGGGGATGCCGTGTTCGCGGCAAATGGCTGCATACACCGCCGCGCTGGGTTTGGCGCATCGCCGCAATGTCTCCGGCTCGATCGAGTACAGACCGAAGCGCTGCGAGAATCCCTCGGCCCACTCGAAGTTGTCCCACGCCGTCCAGTGCATGTAGCCGCGCACGTCGACGCCTTCCGCGATCGCCTTCTGCGCCGCGGCAAGGTGCTCCACGATGTAGTGCGGACGCAATTCGTCGTGGGTGTCGGAGACGCCGTTCTCGGTGACCACGACAGGAAGCCCGCCGGACTCGCGATGGACCAGGTGCAGCGCGCGGCGCAGCCCGTCGGGCTCGATGGCCCAGCCGAAGTTGGTGAGCGGACGCCCGGGCATCGGCTCCTGGCGCGCGAACAGCTCCTGCGGCCGCATCAGGTCGAAGGCGAGCACGTCGTCGCAGTACCAGTTCAGCCCGACGTAGTCGAGCGATCCCGCCAGTCCCGGCACGCGCTCGCCCCAGCCGATCGGCGGCGAGAGCACGCCGCTGCGGCAGACGCGCAGCCACCAGCGGTTGAACATGTAGTCGGGCAGCGCCGCGACGGCACGATCCAACGCAGAGGAGGGATCTGCGGGAAGCAGCCCGCGCACGTGGTGCGCCACGGACACCTGCACCGCGCGGCCGTGCAACGCCGCAACGCGTCGCAATGCCAACGTCCCCGCCGCGTGCATGCGCGCCAGTCCGCGCAGCGCCGCAAAGGTCTGCAGCAACGAGCGCCGGCCGGGCGGCCACTCGCCGCGCAGGTAGCCGATGGTCGCCAGCACCACCGGCTCGTTGATGGTGATCCACCAGCGCACCTCGTCACCGAACGCCTCGGCGCACGCGGCGGCGAAGCGCGCGAAGCGCAGTGGAGCGACGGGAGCGCGCACCCCACCCTGGTCGGCGAGCCACAGCGGCAGCGTGAAGTGGTGCAGCGTGACCAGCGGCTCCATGCCGAGCGCGCGACACCTGCGCACAACGTCTGCGTAGTGGGCAAGCGCGTCGCGGTCGAAGCGCCCCTCCGCCGGCTCCACCCGCGACCACTCCACCGAGAAGCGGTGCGCGTTCTGGCCACTCGCGGCCAGTTCCGCCAGGTCGGAGCGGTAGCGCGACCAGTGGTCGATGGCCACCCGCGCGGATGAGCCGTCCTTGATGCGCCCCGGCTGCTGCTCCCAGCGCGACCAGTCGTTGACGGTGCCGCCCTCGACCTGGTGCGCCGCCGTGGCGCAGCCGAGCAGGAATCCCTCGGGAAAGCGCAAACGCTACGCGAAGGTCTGCATCAGCGCGTCCCACCCCGCGCGGTCGATGCGCAGCTCGTCCTCACCCATCTGCACCAGGGGACGCTGCGCCATGTGCTCGCGCGCGCAGAGGTCGGACGCGTCGGGCTTGACGTAGAGCAGCCCGGTCACCAGCTCGCCGCGCTCACGTCCCTCGCGGATGACGCGGATGGCGTCCATGGAGTCGGTGGCGTCGTAGTCCTCTTCGAGCTTGCGCAGCAGGATGTGCGAGCCGTCCTGCAGCTCGACGTCCTGCACCGTGCCCGGCTCGTAGTCGACCAGCACCTCCTCGTACGAGGGGATGAAGTCGGGCGTGTGCAGGAGCAGGTCGTGCTCCTTGACGTACGCGTACGACTTGGTCGAGCCGTCGTGGTCGTTGAAGGTGACGCACGGGGAGATGACGTCGAGGACGGCCGTCCCACGATGGGCGAAGGCGGCTTCGAGCAACGGCACGAGCTGCTTGCCGTCGCCGCTGAAGGACCGGGCCACGAAGGTCGCGCCCAGCTCGATGGCCAGGCCGCAGACGTCGATGGTCTCGAACTCGTTGACCTGCCCCTTCTTGAGGGTGCTGCCGATGTCGGCGGTGGCGGAGAACTGGCCCTTGGTCAGCCCGTAGCAGCCGTTGTCCTCGACCACGTAGGTGCAGTCGAGGTTGCGGCGGACCATGTGGCAGAACTGGCCGAGACCGATCGAGGCGGTGTCGCCGTCGCCGCTGATGCCCAGCACCAGCAGGTCGCGGTTGGCCAGCTTGGCACCGGTGGCCAGGGACGGCATTCGCCCGTGCACGCCGTTGAAGCCGTGGGCGCGGTCGACGAAGTAGGCGGGCGTCTTCGAGGAGCAGCCGATGCCGCTCATCTTGGCCAGCATGTGCGGCTCGACGCCGAAGTCGAAGAGCGCCTTGATCAGGTTGTTGGTGATCGAGTTGTGGCCACATCCGGCGCAAAGGGTCGTCGCCGCCCCCTTGTAGATCTCCCGGGTCAGGCCGATGTGGTTGGTGTTGGGCGGGGGGGACGCGACTGCCATGGCGCTATGCGGACCTCTGGACACTCACCGCTGCCGGGCGCTCGGCCTCGAGCACCGGGTCGGTGATGGCGTGGGCGTCGATGGGGACGCCGTTGTAGTGGCGGACGGAGATGAGCCGGTCGATCAGCCGCCCCGGCAACTCCTGGCGGAGCAGCGACAGCATCTGCCCGTCGCGGTTCTGCTCGACGACGTAGATGCGGTCGTGCCGCTCGATGAACGCGGCGACGTCGGCGTGGAACGGCAGCGCCCGCACCCGCATGTAGTCGACCTCGACGCCGGCGTCGCGCAGCTGGTCGCGCGCTTCGACCACCGCGAAGTGCGACGAGCCGAAGGCGAGGATGGCGGCGCGGTTGCCGCTCTCGTCCATCTCCGGCTCCGGCACCCACTGGCGCACCGTCTCGTGCTTGCGCGCGATGCGGTCGAGGACGCGCTGGCAGACCTCGGGACGCTCGCTGTAGCGCGCGTCCTCGTCGTGCCCCGAGCCGCGGGTGAAGAAGCCGGCCTCGGGGTTGGGGGTGCCCGGCAGGGTGCGCCAGGGGATGCCGTCGCCGTCGCGGTCGCGGTAGCGGCCCCAGCCCTGCACTCCGTCGAGCTCCTCGGCGGAGAGCACCTTGCCCCGGTCGAACGCCTTCTCGGGGTAGGGCAGCGGGTCGGCCATCCAGAGGTTCATGCCCAGGTCGAGGTCGGTGAGCACGAACACCGGGGTCTGGAAGCGGTCGGCGAGGTCGAACGCCTGCATGGCGAACTGGTAGTTCTCCTCGCTGCTCCCCGGCAGCAGCACGATGTGCCGCGTGTCGCCATGGGAGAGGGTGTAGGCGAACGAGATGTCGCCCTGCATGGTGCGGGTGGGCAGCCCGGTCGAGGGTCCGACGCGCTGCACGTCGAAGATCACTGCGGGCAGCTCGGCGTAGTAGCCGAGCCCGGCGAACTCCGCCATCAGCGACAGTCCAGGTCCCGACGTCGAGGTGAAAGCGCGTGCCCCGGCCCAGGTGGCGCCGAAGACCATGCCCAGCGCCGCCAATTCGTCCTCCGCCTGGATCACCGCGTAGCGCTTCTCCCCGGTCGAGGTGTCGACGCGGAACTTCTCGCAGTAGCTGATGAAGTTCTCGCACAGCGAGGAGGACGGAGTGATCGGGTACCACGCCGCCACGGTGGCGCCACCCATCAGGGCGCCGAGCGCGGAGGCCTGGTTGCCTTCCATGAGGATGCGGCCGTCGGTGTGGCCGGTCATCCGCTGCAGCGCGTATCGGTCAGTCTTGACCAGGTTCTCGGCAGCGTAGTCGTGGCCGACCATCACCGCCTGCATGTTGGTGTCGACCGCCGCCGGCTTGCGCCGGAACTGGTCGCGCAGCGCGCTCTCGATGGCCTCGGTCTCGATGCCCAGCAGCCAGGCGAGGACGCCAACGTAGATCATGTTGGTGAGGTACTTGCGCAGCCCGTCGGCGCTGATCTTCTCCTTGGCCAGCGCGGCGAAGGGCACCGCGTAGTAGGTCAGGTCGGCGCGCTGCGTCGGCCCGGCGACGGGGTACTTGGCCTCGTGGATGACCACGCCGCCGCTCTTCACCCCGGCGACGTCGGTGTTCCAGGTGCCGATGTTGAGCGCCACCAGGATGTCGACGTCGCGGCTGCGGCACTGGTAGCCCTGCGGCGACACCCGCACGTCGAACCAGGTGGGCAGCCCCTCGATGTTGGAGGGGAAGACGTTCTTCGGCGCCACCGGGATCCCCATGCGGAAGATCGCCTTGGTCAGCACCAGGTTGGACGACTGGCTCCCCGAGCCGTTGACGGTGGCTGCCTGGATGGTGAGGTCGTTCACCACCGGGCTCTGTGCGGACATGCTGGAAAGCGAGTCTACGCGCTTGCAGGATCGACTCCGCGGGGGCGGCAGAGCAGGCGTTCGCTGTGCGCCGCGCCTCGTTCCTCGTGACCCGGCCGCGACGACAAATCGTCGGCGCACTGGCCGCGGCCCGCATACACTGCGGTTCCTGCCGGCGACGCGATGACGGACACGACCTCTCCTCTCTACACACCTGGCTCCCAAGAGGACTTCAACCGCCTCTACCGCGACTCGCATGCCCGCATCCTGCGCACCCTGGTGGCCGTGCTCGGCGACGTCGGCACCGCCGAGGACTGCGTCCAGGACGCGTTCGTCAAGGCCTACAAGGCCTGGCCCCGCTGGAAGCCCGAGGCCCCCGCCGAAGCGTGGCTGCACCGCATCGCCATCCGGGTGGCCATCTCCCACCGCCGCCGCGAGAAGCTGCGCGAGGCGGGCGCGCTGATCCTCCGCCTCGGCCGCTCGCCGTCCGAGGACCCCGCCGACGAGATCGCCGGCCAGGACCTGATCGCCGCGCTGCGCCGCCTGCCCCCGGACCAGGCCGCGGCGGTGGTGCTCCGCCACCACCACGGCTACAGCAACCGCGAGATCGCCACCGCCCTCGGCGCGCCGGAGAGCACCGTGGCCGCCCGCCTCGCCGCCGCCAAGCGCAAGCTCCGCGACGACCTGGGCGCGCCGCCGCCGCTCGCCGACCTCGACGCCAACCCGATTTCCGGGACGAGTCGTTAATCGGGCGCGGTCGCGCGTTCTCCTTGCAGATGACGGACAACTTCGACCGCTGGCTGGAGGACGAGCTCGGCACCGTGCTGGGCAGCGTCGACCCCGGCTACGTCGCGCCCCGCTACCTCGAGACCCGCGCCCCGCGCGGAGCCCGCAAGCTCCTCCGGGTGTTCTCGGGGGTGCCCGCGCTGCTCGCCACCAAGGCGGCCATGGCCAGCGCGGTGGTGGTGGCGGCGACGGGTGCAGGGGCAGCAGTCACGGTGGCGGCCACCTCCAACTCGTCGAGCACCCTGCACTGGGGCCAGATGGTCGAGCAGCAGGTGGAGAAGTGCAAGGCGGCGCTGGGCGCCGACCAGCACGGCATCGGTGAGTGCGTCAGCGCCTTCGCCAAGACCCACGGGCAGCAGCAGAGCACCGGGAGCCCGAGCCCGGACAGCACGGGCGACGCCACCGGCGACGCCCACGGCAAGGGCGACACCAACGGCAAGGGCAACGGCGACGACAACAGCGGCGGGAACGCTGGTGGCGCGAGCCAGAATGGGAACGGGAATGGGAACGGGAACGGGAATCCCCATCCCACTCCAAAGCCGCACCCCACCCCACAGGGCAACGCCAATGGCGTTGGGGGTGGCACTGGTGGCGGCAACGGCAACGGGAATGGCGGCAGCGGTGGCAATGGGAACGGCAAGCCGTGAGCACCGCACGGCCGCGGGCGAGAGGGGCGCGCAGCGACGACTGACCTGAAGGGTGCACGCGGCTGCCCCTGCCGTGCATCTCCGAGGGAAAGCCGGCGTCTGCTCGCCCTTCTCGCTCGCGTGTTCCCTGTCTGTCCTATGCGCGCCTAGGCGGCGCGCGTCGGGGGGGCTACTCCCCCCAGGCCAGCCTTCGCCAGCCTTCCCCCCTCTCGCCGCGACTCCGCGGCGGTCGCTCCGCTCCGTGATCCGCGTTGCTGACCGGCTCCATCACAGGCCAATGGGACTGTCGGCACGACCCTGCAACGCCCCCCGGGAAGCGCCTGTGTGCCCGGTACTCTCCCTCTCACCATGATGTCTGCCCTCCACGGACACACCGAGTACGCGATCGTGGCCCTGGTGGGCTGGATCATCCTCTACCTCGTCTACCGCGTCGGCTGGCGCCGCGACTTCGGACTTCCCGTGCGTCGCCGCCTGCTCGTCCGCCGCCTCACCGTGGAGCGCGACCAGGTCGCCTTCGTCCCCTTCTGGTGGTCCGACATCCAGGTGCAGCGCGCCGTCAACGGCTACTGGAAGCGCACCCTCAAGCGCAGCTTCGAGAAGCCGCTGCTGTCGCGGGAGACGTAGTCCGGCAGCACGGCCCGCGTGTCATGCTGCGGCGATGATCGTCGAGAACGCGTTCGCGGTCGCAGCCCCGATGGACGACGTCTTCGACGCACTGCGCGACGTGCGCACCATCCTGCCCTGCCTCGATGCGCGCGTCAGCGAGGTGGTCGACAGCCACACCGCGCGCGGCGAGGTGACCATCGCGGCGGGCGACGACACCATGGTGTTCAGCGGCACGCTGCGCGTCGGCGAGACCGACCGCGAGGCGGGCGCCATCACCTACGAGGTGTCGGGACGCGGCGCGGGTGACGCCAGCGCGCGTGGCACGCTCGCCGTGCGTCTGCTGGAGTCATCGGGCAGCACCGCCGTGGCGATGCAGGCGGACATCGACGTCTCCGGCGCGCCGCTGCGCCTCGACGGCGACGGGGCCTCGCAGGCGACTCGCGACCTGCTCGTCCGCCTCGGCGACGAGGTGACCCGGCGCATCGGCATGGACCCGCCGCAGGTGCGCGGCACGGTGCGGATGATGGCCCCGCCGGTGCCGTCCCCCGCCGACGCGCCCGCCAACCTGCCCGACGCCGTCGCGGATGGCATGCGCCGCCGCCCCTGGGTCGTTCCCGCGCTGCTGGTCGGGGCGGCCGCAGCCGCGGTGGTCATGCGCTCGCTGACGAGCCGGTCGTCTCAAGAACGCTGAGCAGCCGGTCGACGTCGGCGGGTCCTCCGACGGTGATGCGCAAACGGTCGGGCAGCGCAGCGAAGCGCCGCACCAGGATGTGCGCGTCGCGGAGCGACCGCTGCACACCTGCGGCGTCGCCGTCGGGCGGCCGGGCGAACACGAAGTTGGCCCCCGAGTCGGGAACGTCCCAGCCGTCGCGACGCAGCCGCGCGGTCAGCCGGTCACGTTCGGCGACGACGGTCTCGACGATGGCGCGATGGTGGAGCTCGTCGTCGAGCGCGGCCAGCGCGCCGGCGATGGCGCAGCGGTCGACGGGATACGAGTCCTTCACCGCGGCGAGGTCGCCGATCAACGCGGGGGAGCCGACCGCGTAGCCGACGCGCAGCCCGGCGAGCGCGTGCGCCTTCGAGAACGTCCGCAGCACCAGGAAATTGTCATGGTCGGCCAGAAGTGGCAGGCAGGACTCGGGGGCGAAGTCGCAGTACGCCTCGTCGATCACCACCACGCCCTCGGCGTCGCCGAGCAGCTCCACGATGCGCTGCGGCGGCGTCCAGATGCCGGTCGGCGAGTTGGGGTTGACGGCGAAGCGGAGCCGTCCTGGCGCTGTGCCGAGCTGCTCGGGCATGGCGAATCCCTGGGCCAGTGGCAGCTCGGTGGCATTGACGCCGAAGACCTTTGCCAGCACAGGGAACAGCGAGTACGTCGGCTCCGGATAGACCACGGTGTCGCCCGGCTCGCACCAGGCGCGGAAGCAGCAGTCGATCGCCTGGTCGGCGCCGTTGAGCACCAGCACCTGCTCGGTGCCGACACCGTGGTGCCGCGCCAGTGCGCTGCGCAGCGGCTCGCCGAACGGATCGGGATAACGTCTCAGCCCCGCGGCCGCCTCCATCACCGCGGCGGCCACGTCCGGCGACGGCGGCAGCGGCGACTCGTTGGTGTTGAGCTTCAACCAGCTGCCGTCATCCGGCGGCTGCTCACCCGGCACGTAGCCGAAGTCAGGACCGAGGCTTGCCCGAAGAAACCTGCTTGCCGTCACGCGAAAACGTCTTCAAAAATTCCCTGCGTCACGGGACGGCTCTCCGCGCACGAAAAAATTCTTGCGTCACGGGACTCCGCCGCTGCAAGCGCTACGAGTCCCCGCCGGGATCCGCCGCCCCTGGCGCCTTTCCCCCACGCCGGCGCCGCCGCTTCCTCCCGCCCTCCGCGGTCCCCCCCGCCGCAACCGCCAAATCCTCCCGCGCCAACTGCGCCGCCGGCACCACCTGCATCGCCCCAATCTCCGGCAACCACACCATCACCTGCTCCTTGGGGACGTTGATCTCCCTGACCACCCCCTCCCCCTCCGGCAGCTCGACCGTCGCCCCTACCTTGGGCAGCGTCCGCTTCACCTCCACGTACTGCTCGTTCTCATACACGAGACAGCACTTCAACTTCCCGCACATCCCGTTGAGCCGCGAGGGATTGAGCGGCAGCCCCTGCTCCTTGGCGTGCTTGATGGAGACTGGCACGAACTCCTTGAGCCACGACGAGCAACAGAGCCGCCGCCCGCAGGGCCCGTAGCCGTCCTGCATCTTGGCCTCGTCGCGGGGATAGATCTGGCGCATCTCGACGCGGCAGTGGAAGACGCCGGCGAGGTCCTTGGCCAGCTCGCGGAAGTCGACCCTGCCGTCGGCGGAGAAGTCGAAGAGGATGCGCTGCCCGTCAAAGCTGGGCGTCGCGTTGACGATCTTCAGGTCCAGCTGCATCTGCTCGGCGTGCTCCTTGGCCAGCCGCACCTGCTCGGGCGCCTGCGCCTCCAGGTCGCGCTTGCGCTGCAGGTCCTCGTCGGTGACCAGGCGCTCGACGGGCCGCAGGTCGGCGGGGAGCAGCGGCTGGGCGACCTCGGCCGCCTCGAGGACGACGGTGCCGATCTCGTGACCGCGCCCCGTCTCGGCGACGACCTGGGCGCCCATGGCGAGGGGCTCTCCGGTCGCCTCGTAGTAGTTGAGAGGTCCGTTGCGACGGAACTTGACGCCGATGACCAGGGTCATGTTTGCGTTTCCCGGTTGTCAGCCGCGGCGCTGCGCGGAGCGGCGGCGAGGGTTTGCGGTTCGTGGCTGCGCTGCCGGACCGAGGCGGGCCGGATCGCGCTGCGCCGCAGCGACGTGCGGCGGCGCCGGGTCCGTGGCGAAGACGTCGAGGAAGAGAACCTCGTAGGTCAGCCGGGGGATAGAGTACGCCGCCAGCTGGTCGGCGGCCTCCACGCAGCGGCCGAGGACCTCGGCGATGCGCTCCAGGGGCAGCGCCTCCGCCCAGCGCTCGGCGGCGTCGCGGTGGTCCTGCCAGACCAGCAGCTCGGGGGCGCCACCCGCCAGGCAGGCGACGTCGCGGACGAAGCCCACCCAGGCGGTCACGTGGCGCATGGCCACCTCCCTCCCCTCGGCGCCCTGGCTGGGGGCGAGCGCCCCGGCTGCCTGGAGCGCCCGAGCCCTGCCGCCACCGCCCGCGGCGACGAAGGCGTCGATCGCCTCCACCTCGGCGCGCAGCGCGCCCGGCTCGGTGGCCAGGGCGAGGGCCCGGCCTGGGCGTCCCCCGCTCAGCGCCGCCGCGCTGAGGGCGAGCTGCGCGTCGACGCCGCGCTCGGCCTGCAGCCAGCCGCTGATCTCCCGCGCGGTGAGCGGGGCGCAGGCGAGCTGCTGGCAGCGGCTGAGGACGGTCGCCGGCAGCCGCTCGGGATGGGCGGCGCAGAGGAAGAGGTAGGTCCCTGGCGGTGGCTCCTCGAGGGTCTTGAGCACGGCGTTGGCCGCCTGCTCGGTGAGCCGGTCGGCCCGGGCGATCACGGCGACCCGCGCACCCCCGGCGTAGGCGCGCAGGGTGAGGAAGTCCTGCAGGCTCGGCCCGGTGTCGACGTTGCCCACGCCCGCGCGGACGCGGTCGATGCCGATGCGCTCGGCGTCGGAGTCCTCCAGCCAGTGGTCGGGGTGGGCCTGCAGCCCGCCCGGCCAGGTGGCGGCGTCGAGCGCGCTCGCGGCGAGGGCCTCGGCGAGGGTGGTCTTGCCGACGCCGTCGGGCCCGACGAGCAGCGTGGCGTGGGGCAGGACGCCGTCGCGCAGCGCCCGCTCCAGCTGGGCGGCGACCGGCGCGTGCCCCACCACTCCTGGCAATCCGGGCATGGCGGGGGATTGTACGGAGCGCCGCGAGCGGTGCAGGTTGCGACTGTCCGGGGGCGTCATAGACAGCAGGGGCGACTGCTGACTTCGGAAGGGGACGATGGGCGGTACCCGGGGACTCTGGGGATGTCGCACGGCCTGCGCAGCGCTGATGGCGTGGGCGGCGTCGGCGGGCCTGGCGACGCAGCCGGTGGCCGCCGCCCCCGCGGGCGCGACCAGCACGCCGAACGATCCCGCCTTCCGCGCCCACCAGCAATGGGGGCTGGTGCAGGCCGGGTTTCCCACGGCGTGGTGCCGCTCCACCGGCGCCGGCGCGCTGATCGTGGTCATCGACACCGGCATCACCGCCGCCCAGCCCGACCTGGCCGGCAAGCTCGCCGGTGAGACGGCGATCCGGGACGGCGCGGTCACCACCGGCCCCGGCGCCGCCGCGGACGACTCCGGGCACGGCACCCACGTCGCCGGCATCGCCGCCGCGGTGACCGGCAACGGGGCCGGCATCGCCGGGGCCGCGCCCGACGCGCGCGTCTACGCGATCAAGGTGCTCTACGCCGGCGGCGGCAGCCGCGACCAGGGCTCGCGCGCCGACCTCGTCCAGGCCATCGACTACGCGACCACCGTGGTGGCGCCGTCGTGGACCGGGCCGGTGGTGGTCAACATCAGCATCGGCGCAGCCGACGCGGGCAGCGCCACGACGGACGCGCTGTCGGGCACGGACGGGGACGTCGACGGCGCCGTCGAGC
>Ga0307479_10002092_pt1 | contig 18194 bp, 12 predicted proteins | sample atmos_gasesECM4C_FD_203743 | JGI IMG/M metagenome (GOLD analysis project Ga0307479, IMG submission 203743) | Hardwood forest soil microbial communities from Morgan-Monroe State Forest, Indiana, United States - atmos_gasesECM4C_515 | ecosystem: Environmental > Terrestrial > Soil > Temperate... | reverse complement strand
AGAAGAGCATCCGGGACGTGAGGTAGAGGTTGCAGTTGACGCTGGAGAGCGCGGCGGTGAGCACGACAAAGTTCATGACGCCTGCGGCCGCGGGGATTCCGGCAGTTTCGAAGACACGCACAAACGGGCTCTCGCCAAGACCCACCCGATTCCACGGCACCACTCCCACGACAATAGCGAGCCCGCCGACATAAAAAATGCCCAGGCGAGCGAACGTCCAGCGCATCGCGCGGGGCAACGCCGTGGCAGGATCTTTCGCTTCGCCGGACGTGACGGCGACAATCTCAAGACCCAGGTAGCTGAACACCGCCATGGCCACGCCCAAACCTACCCCCGCCCAGCCGTTCGGCAGAAAACCCCCATGCGACGTGAAATTCGCGGCACCGATGCGCGTTGAGCCGACCCCGGACAACAGCGCGGCGCCGAGTAGGAGGAAAAGCAGGATGGTAACGACCTTGAGCATCGCAAACCAGTATTCGAACATACCGAAACTCGCGACGCTGCGCGCATTGACATAAACGAGCGCTGCCGAAAAGCCCGCAATCCACCACCACGAAGGCACATCCGGAAACCAGTGTTTGCAGTAGATTGACGCCGCGATCATTTCACTGCCAATAGCGATTACCTGCGCGAGCCAATAGGAATAGCGCATCGCGAAACCCACGCACGGATGCAAATACATCTCTGCGTGGACGCCGAAGGAGCCTGCCACCGGATGTGCGACGGTCATTTCGCCCAACGCCCACATCAAGCAGAGAGCGATGGCGGCGGCGCCAAGGTAACTCAGAATCACACCGGGTCCGGCGAGTCTCACCGAGATGGCGCTGCCGAGGAACAGGCCCGTCCCAATCGCGCCGCCGAGGGCGATCATGGAAAGTTGCCGCGGCGTCAGGTTCCGATGCAGCCCAGCCTCGCGTTCCAGAATCGCGCTGTCAGCGGTCTCCTTCGTCGAAGCTATGTTCGTAGCTCGCGAATCGGCCATGGCCGGGCATCGTATCAGAAAGCAGGCTCCAGATAATTCGGCAGCACCTGAACGAGCGGACAGTGCCTCGCGGAGCACGACTGGCCTCCGCCGGCCATTTGGAAGGGAGCGACTTTTTCTACAATCACAGACGTGGCGGGAAGCCGAGACACGGCCCCACGGAGGAAGTCATGAAGGCGGTCCTGGCGCTGATTATTATTTACGTCGGCACGTTTTTTGTTGCTATCCACGGTGCATCACAGAGCGAGGTGCAGGCGTCGCCACAGTCTCCAGCCATAGCGCAGGAGAATTCCGGACAGAATCAGGCCAAGCCGATCGATCCAGTGAAAGATGCCGACATCCGTTCCCTGTTGGAACTCGTCGGCGCGCGGGATCAAGTGCAGGACGGCTTGAACAATGCCGCGGAACAGTATCGACAAAACCTGCTCGAGACCGTGCCGAATAATGACAAGGGCCAGGCCTTTGTAAACGCCTTTGTGGCCAGCTATCAAAAGAATTTTGATCCGAATCAGGTGGCTGACCAGCTCGTGGCCATCTACGAAAAACATTTCACGGAAGACGAAATCAAGGGACTACTGCAATTCTACGGATCGCCGCTCGGGCAGAGAGTCGCGTCGGAAACGCCGAAGATTTCTCGGGAAGTTCAGGCCGCAAGCCGTTTCGTGAGCAACCGCGCTGCGAAAGAGGCTTTGCAAGCGCTCAGACTTCAGAATCCGGAAATCGGACAATCGGCGCGCCTCGGGATCAGCCAGCGGCGGAATCCGCAACAAGGGCAGGCCCGGCCGGGTCAGCTGCAACAACAGCAAAATCCGCAGTAGCTCCAGCAGCTACTCAAAACGCTTCTTGATCTTGATGTCGATGCCGAACGTGCCATTCTGGTCGCGCAACGCGACAATGGAGACGTTGCGGTTCACGTTGTATTCCACCTGAATCACCTGTTCTTGGGCCGAACTCACATTCGAGACATAGGTGATCGTCAAATCTCGTGTAACCTGCTGCTCCACCGTGATTCGCGCCGCTGCGTTCTGCTCCGCGCCAGTCGAACCGACGCCCGCGAGCCCCGGATCTACGCGGAAGCGCGTAATTCCAAATAGTTGTTCTAAACGCCCTCCCAGCTGGCTCGAAATCGCTTCCGACAAAATCGCGGATGAGCCCGAAGTAGCACTCTGGGAGGAGCCCGTGCCGCCGCTGCGAATCTGCGATTCCGAGCTGGTCTGTCCGAGCGCGAGAAGCGTAACGATGTCGTTGGCGGGAAGGGGCGGGTCGGAACGGTAAGCAAGGGCCAGCTTGCTCGCGGGCCCGTTGAAATTCAGCGTGATTTCGTATTGCTGGATCGTGGTTGAGGCTTCGACGTTTACCACCGGATCGAGACGGAAAGGATTCGCGAAATTCAGGTCGCCGCGCGCCACCCGGTAACGGTTGCCGTGGAATGAGAGGTCGCCGGAAAGAATGTGGATGTGGCCAAGAATAATCGGATGCTCCCAAGTGCCCCGCACGCGCAGATTGGCCTCTGCCTCGAGTTCGGCGCCAGGCCACTCCATACGCGCGCCGGGCGTGGACACGGCCTCGATGTCGAATTGCAGGTTGCGGAGGAAGGGTGAACTGGTCGAGGGGCCGGTTATGCCTTCTTTGGCAGAGACAAGCATGCCTGTGATTTCGATTCCCTGCGTCAGCGTGACGCGCTCGACGGTCACGCGGCCCGAGAGAACCGCGGCGCGGGGAGTCCCAGTGAGCCGGAGGGAGCCGCCCGCAAGCCAGCTCATGCCCTCGGGATACCGTATGCGCGTACGATCCGTGCGCGCTGTGATGTCATAGCGCAAGGGGCGCTCCAGGTAGCTGACGCTGCCGGTGAGGCGCAGCAGCCCGCCACCGGCTTCGGCGGTCACATTGTCGAAGAAAAGGCGCGTGGCATCGAAAACGAGGTCACCCGTCATGGCGCTGAGCCCGGTGGGGAAATCGGCCGCGCGTGCGGAGGCACTTTGAATGTGCACCTTGCCGGTGATGCGCGGGCGGTCAAGCGTGCCCTCGAACGAGGCGTTAATTTGCGCAGGTCCTCTCGCATCCACGGACGGCAAATAACCGCTCACAAGGCGCAGGTCCATGGCCCCGTTCAGCTTTAGATTGACCGCGCGGCGGCCGGAAAATTGCATCGCCCCTTGGACCTGAATGTTTGTGTCCCTGCCGCGAAACGTGGCGGACTCGATCTGCAGATCATCGCGCGAAGAGCGGAAATGAACGGGACCCACATTTTCAAGCTGCACGTTCGCATAGTTCAAGACCAGGTGCGAAAACTTTGCGTCCAAGATGATACTTCCCGGCTGTTTCAGGGCGCCGTTTACGGTAATGTCGCCATTGGCCGTGCCATGACCGTTTAGTTCTTCCAGATGAAGCGCGCCGAGCAGGTAGGGATCCAGGTTGATATTCGTAATGGAGACTTTGCCACTAACCGGATAAGGGTCGGCAAGTCCGAGCGCGTAACCCCCGGAGATCGCCCCCGTGCTCATCGCCGAACCGAGCTCGAGTTTTGCGATGCGGCCGTCGGAAGTCAGCCCGCCGTCGAAACTCCCGATCACTTCTTGGCCCACACGCAGGTCCACAACGCGAAAAGTGCCTTCCCCCGTCGGCGCGCTCGCCGGGCCGCTGGCTTTCAAACGGAAACTCACTTGTCCGCCGACGGTGATCTGCGGCGTCTGCAACTTCGCAAAATTCTCGAGCGGTAGCGAGGCTCCGACCAAGTCCAAAGAAATCGTGCGATCGGCGAAGCGGTAGCCTGCCGTCCCCGTGACGATGCCCGCGCCTCGGCCCATCTCCTTCTCTGGCGCGAACACACGCAATTCGGCATTGGCAATCCGCACTTCATCAGGCGCGACGTTCAGTTGACCGCGCAAGCGGTTGAACGACACGCCGTAAACTCCGGCATCGGCGAGGTCGAAAAGGCCCGCGATGCTGGGCTTTTCACGCGTTCCCCCGCCGTGAAATTGACCCGTGAGTAAGCCGCTTACTGGGTACGACCAGCCAGCCAGCGTTTGCAAGCTCTCGACGGGAATTCTTTCGAAATTTGCGTCAGCAGACCACTCGTTTGCAGGAAGAAATCTCCAGCCGGTCAATGCCAGTGAGCAATCCAGGTCTGATTCCAGTTCTCCGCGCCGCAAGTGTCCGCGCGTGAGCGTCAGTTCCAAAGGTGAGTAGGTAATGTCGCCATTGACAGAATCAAACGACAGACCGTCGTAGCTCACTCGCTCGCCCCGCGAGTGGCCGGCAAAGGTCGGTCCGCCACTGGGTCCGGTGATCTTGCCGTCCCAGCGCGCGCTACCGGCAACGCGCCTGGCGGCCTCCCGAGAGCCGGGGGCTGCGCCAGAGATGGAGTGGATGAAGTCGTTGTAGGCTTCCAGCGCGCCGGTATCGAACTTCATATCCAGCGAGGAATTGCGCGGCGCCAGTACACCGGAAATGACAATGCGGGAGGAGGGCGTGTCGAATTCGCTCGATGCGAGTTTTAAGGTGCGCAGATCATGCTGGTAGCGGAATTCCCAATAGGCGTTGACGGGAATGTGCCCTGCGGTGAGCGAGTCCGGCTCTGACCAATCGCATTGGCCGGAAATTTCGAAATGGGAGAAGGCTCCAGTCCAGGTCTCCACCGTGTCGGCGGAGATGAGAGCGTCCCAGTGCAGTTCGTCGACGGGAAAATCGCGGCGCTCCATCGCGGGAAGTATCGAGGCCAGCTGCATGTCCTGCACATGCGTGACTGCGCGGAAGAGCAACCCGTCGAAGCGCAGCGTTACCCTGCCTTTGACGCTGCCGCCGAACGCCTGCGCGGAAAAGTCCGGCACCTCGAGGCTGTGGTTATCCATCCGGTAGCTGCCGCGGCTGGTGAGTCCAGAAGCGCGGAAAATGTCATAGCTCAGCTTGATGTCGTGGCCGGAATACTCTCCTGATCCGCGCACTTGACCGCCAGCGAATCCGCCTTCGCCGCGCACATCCACTCGTCCCGTGGGCGTCAACGGCGAACGAAACGTTTCGCGTATGTCGAGCAAGTTCAGCCAGCCACGGTAGCGAAATGTCCACTTGGGCTCCGTGAAGCTGGCCATCTCTGCTTCTGCGTCGATATGCGAGCGGCCGGCGCTGAGCACTCCTTGTTCGAGCGCGAAGCCATCGCGCCAGAACGTAAATCTTGCCGATAGATTCGCCGACACAGGCCGAAATCGCTGCGCCGTCAAGCGGATGGATTGCCAGTCGAGCGTGCCCAGGTATAGCGGATGCTCGGGCGTGCCGCCGGCATCAAGATCAAAACGCAGCTCACCGCCCTCGACGGCCATCGGGGTCTTCACGTCATTGTAAAGGATCCAGCCGTTTTCGAGTTTCACGCCGCGAAGACGCAAGTGGAGCAGAGTTTCTCGAAGCGGCTTGGTGGCTGAGGAGCGAGGCGGCGAAGGAATATTTGTCGCGCCGTTCTTCTCGATGCGTATGTGAATGTGCGGCTGCTGGACGAAAACCTCATTGAGCGAAATCTTGCGCCCCCAGAATGAATCCACGCGCAAGCCGGCCTGCACCTCTTCGGCAGCGAAGAGCGGCTCGGTGCCGGCGGGCTCGCGGCCATGAATCACCAGGCCCTGGAGCGTGGCGCGCAGGGAGAGCCATTGAACCGAGAGGCTCCGCAGTTCGACCCGGCCACCCGTGACGGCCGCAAGGCGCCTTACGAGAAAGCGCTGGAGGATTGGATTGCCCAGTCCGCTACCGAAAAAAATCGTCAGCCCCGCCGCGATCAGAAATATTTTCGCGCCCAGCACCCAGGCTACGTGGCGCAGCCATCTCCATTTCCGTTTTCGCGTTTCCTGCGTCATTTCGTTTCTTCGCCGAGAAGTTTGTCAACGTGCAGGCGCGCGCGGCTTTCCTTCAGCCAGCGATCCGCTTGTTCGTTGATGCCGCGTTGCACCAGAGCTTCCTGAATGGAGTCACGCGCATCTTCAAGCGGCGGCGGCGTTTGCCCGCGCGCCTGCGCTCGCGGAATCACGTCTTTCTGGTAAAAGTCCTCAATGGCCTTCGCGTCTATCTGGACGGAAGGACGAAACCTCGACTCGAGATAGTTGCTCAGGTAAAGTTGACCGGCCACCATCCGGCGCACTTCGGCGTCGCTCAGCCCGCTTTGTTTCTTCCGCGACTCATATTCTTCCGGCGAAGCGAAGGACCTCAACAGCCGCTCCGTCCCGCGATTTACATCCTCCTCCGAAGGCTGGGGAAAGCCCGAGGCTTCCGCCTCCGTACGCACGATCCACTGGTCAATCAGCCGGTCGAGCAATTGCTCATCCGATTCCGTCTTGCCATCCACAAGCTGCTGGTAGCGGCTGAGCTCGCGAAGGTCACTCATCAGAATAACGTCATTTTCGACTCGGGCGGCGATGCGGTCGATGACATCTTGCGCACACAGCGGTCGGGCGATGGCCAGCCCGAAAACAGTGGTGAGAGAAGCCACTAGCGCCAGAATCAGGCAGCCACGCATCAGAAACTCGACCCCAGGTTGAAGAAAATTTGCAGCCTCGGAAGCTGCGTGCCTTTGAAACAATTGGATGCAGCGGTCGGGTTCGTGGTGATGCTCACGCACGGCACTACGAAAAACGGCCGGTTGATCTGGTAGCCGAGGTCGATGCGGATGGGACCTACCGGTGTTGCGTAACGAAGGCCGAAGCCTATGGTATGCGCAAAATAATTCAGCTCGTTGCTGCAGTTCGTTACGCATGTGGTCAGAGGAGGCCCTGTTGGATTGGCCGGATTGGGAGTGAACGTGAATGTCGGTTTCGGCAGCGTCGCGCGAAAGGAGATGCGGTTCAGGCGGCTGTAGACATTGCCTCCGTCATAAAAAAGAGCGCCGCCCAGTTGATAGCCGAAGAAAGGTAGATGCATTGGGAAACGAAATTCCTGGTTGAAGACCAGCAATGCCTGGCCGCCGACGGGAAATCCTGTCCCGGAATCGCGGGGACCCGCCTGATTGAGCGCAAAACCTCGGAGCGACGTTCCCCCGCCGGCAAAGAAACGCTCCGGCAAGGGGATAACGGTCGGGAGCGGAGGCGTGGTTGGTGCCGGGAAGGTAAGGGAAACGGTCTCGCGATAAGGCTGCAGAATTCCGAACCGCAGGGAGCGCGCGAAACTGAAACGCCTCTTGACGTGGTGGTAGGTGGAGTTTTGATAGAAAAAACGCAAGAAACTTGCGCTGGAGCCGATGGTGGTATCCGCAAGACTGATGTCGGCGCTGTTAAAGCTGCCCTTCGCGGGGTCGGCGGGATTGTCGCGAGCGTCGCGGAACCAGGTCATGCCAAAGGACGAGACCAGCGTGGGCTGATTGAACAGTGGAACCTCAGCCGACGGGATGTTCAGATTGGTTACGATTACTTTGCGAAATGTATACCGGTAAAGGAGCGTAGTGAGACGGTTGAGCTGGTCGGACAATTGCACCGAACCTTCGTAGCGTGTCACGGTAAATGTATTGATGTCCCGCGCTTTTTCGACGAAAGCGGTTGTCTGAAAGCTTAAATGAGAATCCCCAAAGGTGTTTGGCGCGGAATATCCCAGCAGGGCGCGCCACTGGAGCGTGCTGCCGCGCAGCTTGAGCGAAAGCGAATCGCCGCGCCCGGTGAGATTGTTCTTGGTCAGCTCGAGTATTCCGCGCGGCGCCGCGCGCACTTCGCCTCCCGTCGGATTGGTCGTGCTGGCCAGTCGCTGCACTTCGAAGCCGCCGCCATAAGCCACGGTATATCTTTTGGCCTCTTCGACCAGGACGGCGATGTCCTTCTCGGGATCGCTGCCCGTCGGATTCTGCGGCTCGATCGTAACGCGGTTGAAAATGCCTAGGTTATAGAGCCGGCGCTGCGACTCCACGACGTCGCCTTCGCGCAGTGGTTCCTTCGGCTTCACGCGCACCTCGCGGCGAATCACTCCCGGGCGCGTGTGATCGTAGCCGCTCACATAAATCCCTCGGACCCGCGTCTGCGGCCCTTCTTCGATGTGATACACGAGGCGAACCGGTGGAGCCTGCGCGATCGCGGGCCTGTTCTCCTCTTCGGATTTTTCTTCATTTTTCTGTTTTTCTCTCTTACCGTTCGTGCCGCCGGTTGCACTTCCAGATTTCGCCGCTGTCGATTCCTGCGGGACGCGCTCGGCAGTGGCCGTAAAATGCGCTTCAGGGAAACCCTCGTTGAAATAGAGCGCGAGAATGTTGTCGCGGTCATTCGTCACGTTGAAATCAGAGTAGGGCTGGCCAGGCGTTGAACCGATCACGCCAAGCAACTCGTCTTCCTTGAATGCGTGATTGCCTTCGATCGCGAGCGAGGCCACGCGAGTCTGTGCTCCTTCCTGCACCTGAAAGCGGATAAAAAGATCGCCCTCTTTACCTTGGTAGTTATCCTCGATTAGCCCCTCTACCTTGGCCTCGAGAAATCCATTGGCGAGATAGAGGTCCTTCATGGACTGCGCGTCGGAATCTACCAGGCGGCGGCTGAACCTCCCGCGTGACCCAAACGCACGGCCAAAGATCTGCAATCGGCTGCGAAGCAGCTGCGTGTCGAAATACTGATTACCTGTGATGACAATCCCGACGAGCTTATGGCGGACGCCCCGCTCGACACGGTAAGTAATGACCTGTTCGGTGCCCTGGCCGTCGCCGCCGCCGCGCTTCACTTCACGCGTCTCAATGGAGTAGTTCACTTCCGCGTCAAAAAACGTGTCGCGCTGGAGCCGCTCCCTCAGATTGCGCTTGCCTTCTTCGAGGAGGTCAGCGTCCACAGCGCCTTCTTGATAAATGGGAATGAGTTTCTTCATTTCCCTGCCCGAAAACTTCGCCCCGACCACTGCGACCCGGACCCGCGGGCCTTCCGTTACCTCAAGTTGTAGAGCGACGGTATTTTTCGCGGCATCGTATTCGCCGCGGCGCACCGCCGCCCGTGCGCTGAGATGCCCCTTTTTCACCAGAAACTTGCGGATGCGGCCGGTGCCGCGTTGCACGCGGGCCGATGTAAGTTCGCCTCCGCTTTTCATCTTCAGCCGGGAAAGAATCTCGGTGTCGGCGTACTCCGTGCCGTTCTTCAGTTGGATTTCTCCTACGCGCGCCCGCGGACCTGGCTTTACATGAACGATCACGTCCATCTGATGAGTGTCCGGATGCGGCACGGTTTCCGCTGAGACTTCGGCGGTGTACAGGCCTTCATCGCGCAGTGTCTCCCGTAAGCGGTCCAGCGCTTCATCGACCGCGGCGCGGCGGTAGACTTGGCCGAGAGAAAGCTGCATCGTCGCAACCGCGGAAGCCTCGGTCGGCGGGGCGATCAAGCCCCGAATCTGCACCTGGTTGAAGAACAAATTTTCACGCGCGATGAAATCGAGACGCACTCCGCCTTGCACCGGGATCGCCACGGCCTGCAAGTCCGCATAATCTCCGGTCCGGTAAAGGGCCCGCAGGCTCTCGCCGACGCGCGCGCGATCCAGGGGCTTGCAGATTTCCACGGAGAGGCCCGTAGGCGATTCCGAAAGGACGCGGCCGTCTTCGGCGACGATGCGCATCGCCAATACGGGCGCATCGTTCGGCACTGGGACGGCCTCGGACGGCCCGCTCGGAGGGGTCACCGGCGGGGCGGCTTGCTGCGCTTGGGCGTGCGCAAACGTTGCTCCGGCGAGGAGCGCGAACACAACCATACGGCAAATCCCATTGGCCCAGCTCACTTTCATGCGCACATTCGCTCAGACGAAGGGTAGCACGGCGGCGTTGCCTCGCTCGCGCCCTTTGGCGCTATGATGATTGATGGAAAGGGCACAGAAAGTTTTGCCGTAGACAAGCCACGCGTGAACGATTCATTCCAAGAAAAATATTCGAGGCAGATTCTTTTTGCCGAAATTGGCGAAGAGGGTCAGAAACGGTTGATGTCCGCCAGTGCAGTCATCGTCGGCTGCGGCGCGATCGGCGCGGCAGCTGCGAATCTGCTGGTTCGCGCGGGCATCGGACGTTTGCGCATTGTCGATCGCGACTTTGTCGAACCATCGAATCTGCAGCGCCAAACTTTATTCAATGAGAGAGACGCTAGCGAAGCCCTGCCGAAGGCAGTGGCGGCAGAGCGCAAGCTGCGGGCAATCAATTCGGGTGTCGCCATCGAGGGTGTTGTGGCGGACGTGGAGCCAAAAAACGCCGAGGAGCTGCTCTTGGGATTCGACCTTGTCCTGGACGGCACGGACAATTTCCAAACGCGTTTCTTAATGAATGATGTGGCAGTGAAGCTCGGCCGGCCCTGGATTTATGCTGCCGCAGTGGCGAGTTATGGCCTGATGATGATGATCCGGCCCGGCCTCACACCATGCCTCGCCTGCCTGCTCGAAAGTGACAGCCCCGGCCAGGGACTGGAAGAGACCTGTGACACCATCGGCGTCCTTGGGCCCGTTGTGAACCTCATCGCTTCGCTCGAAGTCGCGGAAGCCATGAAGCTGCTTGCGGGGCGCGAAGAAGCGCTGCACGGGCGGTTGATCTCCTGCGATGTGTGGAGCGGCCATTTCCAGTCCGTGCGCGTGGCGCGCAACCCGCAATGCAGGGTTTGCGTGCGGCGTGAATTTACTTATTTGCGGGGGGAGGCGCAGCCCCACATCACTATGTGCGGGCGGGACTCCGTGCAGATCCACGAGCGCAACCGCGTCCTCGATCTCAGCGCTTTGCGGGCGCGGCTCGCTCCCGCCGTTGCTGACGTGCGCCACAACGAATTCCTTCTCCGTTTCCGCGTTCCGCCCTACGAGATGACCGTTTTCCCCGACGGCCGCGCCATTCTCAAAGGAACCAAAGACCCCGCCGTTGCGCGCACTCTCTACGCCCGCTACATCGGCGCGTGATTCTTCTTCGCCGGGATTTGGAGCTGTCAGGTGGAGCGGTGCTGGCCCGATCGGCCGAACGAGCTGCGCATATTGGAGCGGTCGAGGTTCTCGCGCAGGTTCATCAGCGTAAGAAAGGTGCTCAAGATCCGTGCTTTTAGATCGTCGGTAAGATGCAGGCCGCTGGTGGCCACGCGCGCGAGCTTTTCGCCATGCTCCGTGATGAAGCCCATGATCTCGCGCTGCCGCTCGTGCGGAGCCATACCCAGTGCGGTCTCTCGCCGCATCGCGGCGCAACTCGCTTCCAGCGAAAGAGTGAAGTGAAGGACGCAGAGCTTCTGATCCACCAGCGCTGGCGGCGCGTCGTTCTTGCAACCCGCAACTTGGCAAAGTGTCGGCATGGAGGTGCGCTAGGCGCACGCTGATAGGTTACATTCCTGGCCGGGAAAATCCAGTATACGTCATGTCAGGTGCTGCGAATGCTACATGACCACGGTTTTCGCCTGCCCGCAGGAAAGGAACGCCAATCCGCCCAAGAATAATTTCAGAAATAATTTGACACGTCGCTCTGGCTCATGTATAAAAATACATGCTGTTGCATATTCGTGGGAGAGCATGAATACAGGCAAAACATTTCGCCACGGCCAGATTCTTCGGCTGGTCGAAGGCGCGCGCATTGCCAGCCAGGAAGACTTGCGCCGCCGCCTCGCCCACCAGAAGCTGCGCGTCACGCAGGCCACTCTCTCCCGCGACCTGCAGGAGTTGAAGCTCGTCAAGACGCAGGAAGGCTACAAACAAACCGCCGCGCTTCCCGAGGAAGCGGCCCATCTGCTGCCCCTGACCCGCGCTCTTGGAGAATTTCTCCTGGATATTCGTCCCGCCGAAAATCTTCTGGTCCTCAAAACACCGCCGAGCGGCGCGCAGCCCCTGGCTGCCGCCGTCGATGGCGCGAAGTTCCCTGAAATCGCCGGAACCATCGCTGGGGATGATACGGTCTTAATCATCACTCCGACGAAGAAGTCGCGGGACTCGCTGCAAAAAAAGATCGAAGCGCTCGTAAAATGAGAGACGCCCGCCATATCGCAGTGGTTGGTGTCACCGGCTACACGGGCTTTGAGCTGGCCAAGATTCTCTTGCGCCATCCCGCAGTCGAGAAGCCCGTTTTCTACGTCCGCGACACGAACGGCGCGAAGTGCCTGTCGGAACTGTTTCCGCAGCTCCGGGGTTGGGGCGAGGCTCCTCTGCGTCCCCTTTCCCTCGACGCCATCGCCGCGAGCAAAGCAGCCACCGCATTTTTGGCCACGCCGCACGACGTCTCCGCCGAAATGGCCCCAGCGCTCCTCGAAGCCGGGATGCGCGTGGTGGATTTGAGCGGCGCTTTTCGCTTCCGCTCCGCGGAAACGTTCACCTCTTGGTACAAGCTCCCCGCACCGCCTGCGAGCTGGCTCTCCGAAGCCGTCTATGGCCTCCCGGAGTTGTACCCGAAAGGGATCGCCGGGGCGCGCCTCCTTGCGAATCCCGGTTGCTATGCGACGAGCGTAATTCTTGCGCTGCGGCCTCTCATGGACGCGAATTTACTCCACGCGGACAGTAGCGTGATCTGCGACTGCAAGTCCGGAGCGAGTGGTGCGGGCAAAGACCCACGGCGCGATCTGCATTTCGTCGAGCTGGATGAAAATTTCAAAGCCTATAATCTTTTTTCTCATCGGCACACCCCGGAGATTCTGGACCACACAGGCCTGCGGGAGGAGAAGGTCGTTTTCTCTACCCATCTGTTGCCGCTCGCGCGCGGAATCCTGTCGACGATCTATGTCACGCTGGATTCGCCCCAGTCTCCCGAAGCCATCGAAGCGCTTTACCGCAAATTTTATGCCGGACGTCCGATGATTCGGATTTCGCCTGCGGGCACGCTGCCGGAGTTGCAGCACGTCGCGCACACGAATTTCTGCGACATCGGCTTCGCGCTGGACAATGCCGGCCGCCGCCTCATCCTCGTCTCTTGCCTGGACAATCTCGGAAAGGGCGCGGCCGGGCAGGCTGTGCAAAATTTCAACCTCATGCTGGGGATTAAGGAGCAAACCGCACTGCAATGAGAATTGTCATTAAGTTTGCCGGAGCTTTGCTCGAGGACGATGCTGTCCTTCGCGCGCTGGCTCGTCAGGTTGCCGTTCTGGCGAAAGAGGGCCACGAGTTGCTCGTCGTGCATGGTGGCGGCCGCGTCTTTACCGCCACTCTCAAGCGCATGGGCATTGACAGCAAATTCGTTGCCGGGCTGCGCGTAACGGACCGGGAAACACGCGACGCCGCTGTGATGGTTTTCGCCGGCTTGCTCAACAAGCGTCTCGCCGCCGCCATCTCCGCCGAAGGTCAGCCAGCGGTGGGCATTTCCGCGGCCGACTCGCAGTGTTTCCACGCGGAACCCCTCGTGCACAATGAAGTCGAAGGCAGCCTCGGCTTTGTCGGTTATCTCACTGGCCTGAACGCGCCTTTTCTCGAATCTCTCTGGCGCGAAGGCCTCGTTCCCGTCGCGCCGTGTCTCGGTCTGAGTTCCGGCAACGAGCTCTACAACATTAACGCCGACCATATGGCAGCCGCGTGCGCTGAGTTTCTACATGCCGGCCAGCTGATCTACCTCACCGACGTAGCGGGTGTTCTCGATGGAGAAAAAGTTCTCTCCAGCGTCACCTGCGAAGAAATCCAGCAGTTGGTGCAGAGCCGCGTTGTTTCCGGCGGCATGGTGTTGAAGCTCGAGGCCGCCAAGCGCGCGCTCGAAGGCGGTGTCCGCGAAGTGCGGATCGTGGGGGGCGCCTCACCGGAAGCGCTGTTGCGCGCGGCACACCTTGCTGAAGCGAGCGAGGAAGACAGTATTCTCGTGGATCTCGGCACGCGTGTATTGCGCGAACCTCTCGCCGCCGCACAGGCGGCGTTTTCGGCGGCATGATGCGCAAAGCGAAAACAAAACGGACAGAACTGCTGGCGAGCTCCAGGGCAAGTAAGCCTCCAGCACGTGTGGCGAAGGCAGACGTGCGGTTGCGCGATGCGGAGCAGTTTCTTCTGCCGACCTACAAACGGCCGCCTGTGGTCTTCACCAATGGCCGCGGCTGCATTGTTTACGATGCGAGCGGCAAGAGGTATCTCGATTTCCTCGGCGGGATCGCCGTCAACGCGCTTGGCCATGCGCATCCGCGCATCGTAAAGACGGTTCGGCGCGAAGCGGCGCGCGCCATTCATCTTTCCAATCTTTTTCACAACTCCTTTCAGGGGCCACTGGCTCGCAAACTCGCCGAATGGTCCGGCCTCGATCGCGTCTTTTTCACCAATAGCGGCACGGAGGCCATTGACGGAGCGATGAAACTCGCGCGCCTCTGCGCACGCACGCCCGGGGACGCGCCGGATTCCGTGCCGAAGAAACATCGGTTTCTCGCAATGGAGAATTCTTTCCATGGCCGGACGTTTGGCGCCATCAGCGTCACTGCGACAGAAAAATACCGTCTCCCATTCGCGCCCGTGGTGCCCGGTGTGGAATTCGTGCGCTTCAACGACCTCGCCGATCTCGAAGCGAAATTTGATGAAAGTGTTTGCGCCGTTCTCTTGGAAGCAATTCAAGGCGAAGGCGGAATCTATCCGGTCAGCGGTGGGTTTTGGAACCGCGCCCGCGCTCTCGCTACGGAGCGTGGCGCCATGCTCATCGCCGACGAAATTCAGTGCGGGCTCGGCCGCACGGGGCGCTATTTTGCTTATCAGAAATTTGCCTCGAAACCCGACATCGCACTGGTTGCCAAGCCGCTCGCGGCTGGACTTCCTCTCGGCGCGATTCTCACCGCCGAAGCCGTTGCTTCCCGCGTTTCTCCCGGCATGCACGGAACGACGTTCGGGGGCGGACCGCTGGTCTGTGCGACGGCGCTGGAATTTCTGAAAATCATCGAGGAAGAAAAACTTCTGGAAAATATCCGCGCGCGAGGCGCGGAACTCCGCGAGGGACTCGCCGCGCTGGCCGCAAAATTCGATTTCATTCGCGAAATCCGCGGTGAAGGCCTCATGCTCGGTATCGAGCTGTCGGTGGAGGGCGCCCCCTTCGTCGCCGAAGCGCTGAATCGCGGCCTCCTCATCAACTGTACTCACGACCGCACGCTTCGCCTTCTGCCGCCCTTTATCGTGACCCGCGCGCAGGTGCGCGAATTCCTTCGCGAGCTGGAAGGCGTTTTTGCGGCAACCCCGCATGTGGCCGCCGCAGCGGAGTCCCAGCCAGCCGGGACTCTTCCACGCTTGGCCCATGCCGCGGCGAGGTGAAAATGACTGCAACCACACTCTCAGCGTCCATCTTGTTGGCGAACGATTTGCTCACCGGCTCGGAATGGAGCCCGGGCCAAACGCGCGAGCTGCTCCGGCTCACCGCGGACATCAAGGCGCGGCCCGAACGGTACGCCACGTCGCTCTGCGGCAAATTCCTCGCGCTGATTTTTGAAAAGCCATCCCTCCGCACGCGCGTCACATTTGAAGTCGGCATCCAAAGCATGGGCGGCTCGGTGGTGTTCCTCGATCACACGCAGGCGCGGCTCGGCGAGCGCGAATCCATTGCTGACGTCGCGCGCAACCTCGAGCGCTGGGTGCACGGCATCGTCGCGCGCGTTTACGAGCAGCGCGTGTTGGAGGAAATGGCGGTAAACGCGGGAATCCCCGTTATTAACGCGCTCTCCGATAAATTCCATCCTTGCCAGGCGCTCGCGGATTTTTTCACCTTGGAGGAAAAATTCGGCTCGCTGCGCGGCTTCAAGCTGGCCTACGTCGGCGACGGTAATAATGTTTGCCACTCTCTGATTTTTCTTGCTGCGAGGCTCGGTGTGCATTTGCGCATCGCCACGCCGCCCAATTACGCGCCGGCGCAAGAAGTCGTCAGCGAAGCAAAACGCGCGGCGCGTGAAACTCGCGCGAAGATCGAGCTCTTCAGCGATCCGCGCGAAGCTGTCGCGGGCGCGCAGGGCGTTTATACCGACGCCTGGACCAGCATGGGATTTGAAGCCGAGGAGAAAGTGCGGAACGCCGTGTTCACCCCTTATCAAGTGAACCGCGAGCTGATGGCGCTGGCCGCGCCCGAAGCCGTCTTCCTGCACTGTCTTCCGGCGCACCGCGGCTCGGAAGTCACTGCCGAAGTCCTCGACGGTCCACAATCGGCGGCTCTCGACCAATCGGAAAACCGCATGTACGTGCAGAAGGCGATTCTGCAGATGCTCCTCTGCGAATGACGCGCGCGGAATCTTTACGTGCTGTGTCATGCTGAGAGGTGTCAGTCGGCGCGCTGCGCACCGCTGCCTCAACTCTAGAGCGAGAAAACAATTGTGAACAAGCAAGTGAATAAGCCAAAGAAAGTCGTGCTGGCCTACTCCGGAGGGCTTGACACCTCCATCATTATTCCGTGGCTCAAGGAAAACTACGGTTGCGAAGTGATCGCCATGATCGGTGACGTCGGCCAGCAGGAAGATTTGGAAGCCGCGCGCAGGAAGGCGCTCGCGACAGGGGCTTCCGCCGCATACATCGAAGACTTGCGCGAAGAATTTGTGCGCGATTACATCTGGCCAACGCTCCGCGCTGGCGCCGTCTACGAACACACGTATCTCCTCGGCACTTCTATGGCGCGGCCGGTGCTGGCAAAGCGGCAGGCGGAACTTGCTTTGAAATTCGGCGCTGACGGCCTCGCGCATGGCTGCACCGGCAAGGGCAACGATCAGGTCCGCTTCGAGCTCGCTTACAAAGCGATTGCGCCCCATCTGCAAATCATTGCGCCGTGGCGCGAATGGGACATCGATTCGCGCGAAGACGCCATCGCTTACGCTGAAGCGCACAAAATCCCCGTGGAGCAGAGCAAGAAAAATATCTATAGCCGCGACCGCAACATCTGGCACCTCAGCCACGAAGGCGGCGAGCTCGAAGACCCCACCAACGCCCCGAACGAGGCCATGTGGCAGTGGATCGCCTCGCCCGAGAAAGCGCCGGACAAGGCCGAGGAAATCGAAATTGGCTTTGAAGCGGGCGTGCCCATTTCGGTAAACGGTGCCAAATTCGGTCCCGTCGATTTGCTCAACGCGCTGAATGAAGCCGCAGCAAAGCACGGCATCGGCCGCGCCGACATCGTGGAGAACCGCCTCGTGGGCATGAAGTCGCGTGGCGCTTACGAAACACCGGGAGGCACTCTGCTTATCGCCGCCCATCGTGAGTTAGAGGCGCTGACCATCGACCGCGAAACCGCGCATTTTCAGCAAGCGCTTTCTCTGCGTTACGCCGAGCTGGTGTACTACGGACTGTGGTTTTCGCCGCTGCGCGCCGCGCTGGATGGTTTCTTCAGCGTCTCGCAGCAGCGTGTCACCGGCGCCGTCGGTTTGCGTTTGTGGAAGGGCACTCTCAGCGTGACGAAACGCGTCTCGCCTTTTTCGCTTTATCGCACGGACCTGGCGAGCTTCACCATGGGCCGTTACAACCCCAAGGACGCCGAAGGTTTTATCAATTTGTTCGCGCTCCCGGTAACTGTGCGGCCCAAAGCAAAGGCGGAAGGAAACAAAAAGTAAGCTATCCGCGCACCTACAAGAAGAATCTCGATGACCGAACGCAAAGATGACCGGTTGTGGGGCGGGCGCTTTGAGCGCGCACCGAACGAACAGTTCGACGCATTCCAGCGCTCGTTCTCGTTCGATCGCCGCTTGCTTCCTTATGAACTGGCTGTTGATCGCGCTTGGGCGAGAGCGCTCCAGGGCGTGGGAATTCTCGAAGCGACGGAGGTGAAACAAATCTTCGCCGCGCTCGACAAGATTGCAGAGCGTTCCAAGACAGACAAAGCCTGGCTCGACGCTTCCGGCGCGGAAGACGTCCACCATTTTGTGGAGAAGGCGCTGGTAGAGGAACTCGGCCCGCTCGGTTGGAAATTGCACACCGGTCGCAGCCGCAACGAACTCGTGGCCACGGATTTCCGACTGTTCGTCATCGACGCAGCCGCGGAAATGCAGCACGGCTTGGAAGCTTTGCTGAACGCGTTTCTTCTGCAGGCAAAAGCAAATCTGAGCGTGCCCATGGCTGGCATGACGCATATGCAACACGCACAGCCAATCCTACTCTCCCATTTTCTGCTGGCCCATGCGGAAGCCTTCACGCGCGACATCGCGCGCCTGCAACGCGCGGCAACAAGCGCGGACGCTTGTCCAATGGGCTCGGGCGCGCTTGCTGGTTCTTCGTTCGCCGTCGATCGCCAGGCCATTGCGCGCGAGTTGGGTTTCTCCCGTATTACAGCGAACAGCCTCGACGCCGTCAGCGACCGCGATTTTGCGCTCGATTATCTGTTCGCGCTCAGCGGAATCGCCACGCATCTTTCGCGCCTTGCGGAAGACTTCGTGAT
>Ga0307479_10002090_pt1 | contig 18200 bp, 16 predicted proteins | sample atmos_gasesECM4C_FD_203743 | JGI IMG/M metagenome (GOLD analysis project Ga0307479, IMG submission 203743) | Hardwood forest soil microbial communities from Morgan-Monroe State Forest, Indiana, United States - atmos_gasesECM4C_515 | ecosystem: Environmental > Terrestrial > Soil > Temperate... | reverse complement strand
GCCGAGTGGTCTTCTCCGCCATTCGAGGCTGCGCTGGTGGACAAGCCCGGACTCGGCAAAGTGATTGTCGGCCGCGGCGCTGTGAATCAGAAAGGGCCGGAAGCCACGCTTCTCGCCGCGTTTCACGCCATCCGCGGCGCGGGACGCAAGCTTCCCGTCAATCTCGTTTTCGTTGCGGAAGGCGAAGAAGAGATTGCCTCTCCGCATTTCCCTCAAATCGTGAGGAAGCCTGAAGTCGCGGCCGCGCTTAAAAAGTGCAGCGGAGTCTTCATGCCCTACGCTTCGCAGGGACTCGACGGCGAAGTCACCATGTTTCTGGGCGCTAAGGGCGTGGTGGAGCTCGAACTCATCTCGAGCGGCGAGCATTGGGGCCGCGGTCCGCGCAAAGACATTCATTCGAGCAACAAGGCGCGGGTGGACAGCCCGGCGTGGCATCTCGTCGAGGCGCTCGCCTCTCTCGTTTCGTCCGACGGCAACGATCCCGTCATCGAGGGCTTTGCCGCCAAGGCGAGGCCGCTCTCGGACGCCGAGAAAAAAGTGATTGCGGAAGCAGCGCGTCGCTTGAGCGAAGCGGACGCCAAGAAATTGCTCGGCGTCGAACGTTGGGTGCACGACGCGAGCTGGCGCGAAGCGCTCGAGCTGCTCGTCTCGCGGCCGACAGTGAATATTGAAGGTCTCGTTGGCGGCTACACCGGACCGGGCGGAAAAACGATCTTGCCCGGCAAAGCCGTGGCGAAAATTGATATGCGGCTCGTGCCGGACATGACCGCGACGGAAGCGCTTGCCGCGTTGAAGGCCCACCTCGCCAAGAAAGGATTTAGCGATATCGAGGCGCGCATGAGCGGCGGATACGATCCTACGAGTACGCCCGCCGATTCCGCGGTGATTCGCTCGGCGTCCGCCGTCTATCGCCGTAATGGAATCGACCCTGTGGTTCTGCCACGCCTCGCCGGCTCTTGGCCCGGATACGTGTTCACCGGCGAGCCGCTGCGCCTGCCCGCGGGACACTTCGGGCTCGGACATGGCAGCGGCGCGCACGCTCCGGACGAGTATTATCTCATCGAGTCGAAAAACCCGAAGATCCAGGGTATGGACGGTGCTGCGCTCTCTCACGCCGAGTTCCTCTACGAATACGCCTCGGCAACCTGACGCATATCGGCGCGCCAGGAACCCTGCCTGCTCTGTCGTCGGAGCTTTTTCGGAAAAAAAATCGCGTAATCCTGATTATGGTATAGGATGACATCCGTTTCAGGCGGAGGACAAAAATGGCCAGGAAGAATAGATTCACGCGAGTCGCAGTGAGAATCGGGAGCGCAATCGGCAGAGCGGATCGCACCGCTCACAAAGTCGCCAAGGCAGGAGTGCTTGCGAAAAGAGAGCTTGAGGATATATCGAAGCAAGTCGAAGCTCTCAAGCGCCAATTGCAGAAAACCACGAAGCGTCTCAAACGCGCCCTGGCTTAGGTCATACGCAACGTCTGCCGGGCGCCACATCCCGGCTTGGTCAATACCGCCCTGTTTCCATCGAAGAATCTTTCTCATCCCACCCTGCTTGCCAAATCGCCAGGGGTTTGCTATTCGGGTTCGTGTAAAATGATTTACCGGGGGACGGGCCCATGAGGGATGAGAGCACCAAGCAGGCAGCGCAGGAATACCTGGCCACAAAGCTCACGGAAGAAGAGCAGAAGTACGAAAACGAGCAGAATAGGGCAACGGCTGTCGCGCGCTCTCTGTTGGTTTGGAAGAGATTTAAAGATGCCATTCTCACGCAGTGCAGTGCGTGGAATGGGGTGACGCAAGAGGAGACTCTTGTCTGCAAGGAGACTCTGCTCGGCGATCTTAGGATTTCGTGCGCCGCACGATCGAAGCAAATGACCGTACAATACGATTCCAAAAAACTCTTGGTCACCGTGAAGAACGCCGGGCGGCTCGAACACGAAAAAGACGTGATACTTCACATCGAAGGCTACCGGAAAGGAGCCGACCGGGATGATCGGGACGCTCGCCTGGTGCGGAACAACGAACCTGTAAACGTTGACATGTTGATTCTGGGCGAACTTCGCGTTCTGACTGGAATCGGCCGCCAAAGAAGCGCTTAGGATACAGAAGGTACCTTACAGGAGCAGATTGCTCGTATAAACCAGAACCACGCTCCCTCTTTCCGTTCTCCTGTCGTACACTCAAGCTCTGTCTGCCAAGATTGTGAGGAAGCAGCCGTGACCACGCCCGCAAAATCCGCCCCAGCCGCCCAGAGCGCGACAACGCGCAGCGACGAAATCATCGCCAAGCACAAAGAATTTCTCTGGCCTTCAGTCGCCAACTATTATCGGCGCCCGCTCGTTGCCGACCATGCCCAGATGCAATACCTCTGGGACCTCGAAGGCCGCAAGTATCTCGATTTCTTCGGCGGCATCCTGACCGTCTCGGTGGGCCACTGCAATCCCAAAATCACCAGCAAGGTCAACGCGCAGGTCAACCGGATGCAGCACACCTCGACGCTCTATCCCAACGAGCACATCGTCGCCCTCGCGGAAAAAATCGCGCAGATTACTCCCGGCGCGCTGCAGAAAAGTTTTTTTACCAGTTCCGGCACGGAAGCGAACGAAGCCGCCATCCTCCTGGCGCGCATGGCCACCGGCAGCTACGACGTCGTTGCCTTGCGCCACGCTTATTCCGGCAGCTCGCAACTCGCCAAAGCCGTCACCGCGCACGCGCCCTATCGCAAAGCCGGAGTCATCAGCGTGGGCATCTCTCACGCCGTCAATCCGTACTGCTACCGTTGCCCGCTGCACCTGACATATCCCGAATGCGAAGTGGCTTGCGCCAATGACGTGGAAAACCTGATTCAGACCGGCACCAGCGGCAGCATCGCCGCGTTCATCGCCGAACCCATTCAGGGCGTCGGCGGCTTCATCACTCCGCCCAAAGAATATTTCAAGATCGTTTTCAAAATCGTCAAAAAATACGGCGGCCTCTTCATCGCCGACGAAGTGCAAACGGGCTGGGGCCGCACCGGCAAGAAATGGTTTGGCATCGAGCAGTGGGAAGTCACGCCGGACATTCTGACCAGCGCCAAGGGCATGGCCAACGGCGTGCCCATCGGCTTGACCACGACGACGGCAGAAATCGCGGACTCTTATCAGGGCCTGAACATCGCGACCTTCGGCGGCAATCCGGTCACCTGCGTGGCGGCTCGCGCGACCATCGAATTGATAGAGGAAGAAAACCTGCGAGAGAATGCGCATACAGTCGGCGCCTATTTTCGCGCCAAGCTGGAAGAACTGCAGGCCAAATACCCGCTGATCGGCGATGTCCGGGGCATGGGTTTGATGCAGGGACTCGAGCTGGTCAAAGACCGCAAGACCAAGGAGCCCGCTCCCGAGGCCACCACGCAGGTCTTGGAGCGCGCTCGCGACAACGGCTTGCTCATCGGCAAGGGGGGCCTTTACGGCAACGTTCTCCGCCTTGCGCCCATGCTCAACATTTCCCGCGCCGACGTTGACGAAGGCATCGGCTGCCTGGACAAATCGTTCAGCGAAGTGAAAGCCTGATGGAAAGAGGTGCGGGGCGTTTCGCGATTGCCTTTTCTGTCGTGGCAATGATGCCCGCTGCAGCCTGGTCGCAGTCCGCTGTTGAAAAAAAGCTGACGTGGAAGCCGGTGCCGTTCGCCATTCTGCGCTACAACGATGAAGCGCCGGCGTCTTGGAACATCTATCACACGGAAAAGCGCGGCGTGCTTCTCGTGCACTTGTGGAAGCGCTATCTGCTCATCGAAATCGCGGATGAGGAGGTATACGACATCGATCCGCAAAAGGTGAAGCCGCAGGGCGAAAACGTCGAGTGGGCGTATTCCGATCAGCCGGAGCAACCCATCGAAATCTCCGAATGGAAAGAGCGCAACGTCGGACCCGTGCAGCGTATCCGCTTTCGATTCGGCACAAAGGGCCACGTCCTCGAAATTCAGCTGCCCCTGCTGATCAACGGGAAGCCGGCGTACTGAAGAGCAGACGAAGCAAGAAAGCAGGGGAAGGAATTTTCAGCGGCGGTAGACGCCGTAATACCACGGGATGCCGAGCGCTCCCGGCTCGATGGCCACCACAACGGCGTCGCCCACGCGAAAGCGGTCGAAATCGTCCAGGTCCACGGCCAGCCGCTCGACGCGTTGCCCCTCCCGCCAGGAGCGCACCAGCAATCTCCGGCTGCCGCGCACGATCCCTTTCATGTTGAAGGTGTCCACGACGACCGTGGGATGGTAGACGATGTTTTTCGCCGAATCGAGCCGGCCATTCACCAGCAGCGTGGCGGCGAGAATCCACGGCAGGGGAATAAATCCCGAATAGATTCTCTTCAGCACTTCGATTTCCTTGCGGTTTCGCGCGCGGCGGTCGAGAAACACTGCCAATGTGAGCGCGAGGAAGAAGATGATGCCAAAAAAAACAAGCATCAGGTCGAGCTCGAGCGGCGGATAGATCTGGCTCACGTAGGGGAACAGCAGCGAACCTGCAAGAAACACGGCCGTGCGCCGCCACAGCCGCCGGCGGAACATCACTTCTGCTGCCGCCGAGGTTAAGCCGCAGGCAGGGCACTGGTCCGCGATGCGCTGGGAACCGCAATCAAGGCAGCGTGTCATCGTTGTGGGCGACCCCAAAGAAGACCGCCTTAGTATAAAGCGGCGTCAGGTCGAGGTGCGAGAGAGGGAAGCGAGCAGATCTTGAAACTGTTTCTGATTTTGCGGCTCGGAGAGCGTCACAACCACGCCCATGCCGCGGCCGGGCTCGACGCGCTTCACGAAGCAATCCACTTTCACGGTATGATCGAGCCCAATCCGCGCCGTGAATCCCGCGCCGATCCACAGCGTGTCGGGCGATTCGATGAACATGCCATTCGAGCTGATGTCGCGCGTGCTGGCGCGCAACACGGCGGAGCCCCATTCGATCTCGACTGTGGCGCGAAATGCGTAGCGCGGCGCCCAGCGGCGTTCGAGGTTGCGCGCTGGATGTACCCCGGTGTCCATTGGCCTGGCGGCTCCCTGCCACGGTTTCCAAGCTGGGCGCTGGTCGCTCTCGCCGCGGTTCTTCCAAGCATACGCCTGCTGCCACCACAACAGATACGACGCCGAAACACGATGTTTTGTTCCCGTCAATCCGGCTGACGCGCTTTGCAAGTGTCGGAAGAAGTAGCGCGCCGGCCTTCACGGAACCGCCGAAGTTCAGTCTTGCTCGAAAACGTCATCGCTGGCGGAGGGTTCTTGCTTCAACGCTGATTTCTTCCGCGCATGCGTTCTGCGCTGGATTTCCGCTTGCAGATAGTTGCGGAGATTTTCAGGGACGATTCCTGGCGCGGCAAGTTCTCGTAAATCGGACTCGGTCAATTCGGGAAGGTAAGCGAGCACAGTGCCGAGCGGCGAAGAGGGATGACGCACCAGCGCGAGGCGCACGTTGTATGCGCACGACCATTTGCGATGCTGCGAGATGGCTTTGATAATTCCCTCGGGAAGTTTTTCTCGCGACAAAACTTTTAAGATCTGCGCTTCGGTAAGATTGGCGTTGTCGAGGACGACGGAGAGAATCTGCGCGTGCCCTTCGGCAAGCAGCGCGCCCGCGGCGCGAGCGGGTCCGCGGCGCGCGAGTGTGATTTTTTGCCCCAGCGGAAGTTGCGGAAGGCGGGCGATTACTTGATCTTCGGCGTTGCGCTTCAGCTCCGTGGAAATTCCCGGTAAGAAGGTGAGCTGCACGAGATCCATCAAATAGAGATCGCGGAGGAGCCGCAAACTCACGAGACGCGAACTGCGCGGATGAAACGCCAACGCGCGTTTCACGCGATAATTTTTGAGCAGCGGTTTTCTGCGGCCGACCTCCTCGAGCACCGCTGTGGGCAGGTCTTTTCTGTCTAGCAGCAGGCAAAGCTGCGTCTCATCGAGCGCCGGATTGTCGAGCAACGCGAGGAGCACGTCGCTTGCGTGATGGTGAAGGAGCGCGGCGAGTTCCGCACCGGATGCTGTTCGCGCGCGTTCACGGTCCTGGTCCAGCTCGGCCATGGGAAAAGAATAAGCGATTACGCAGCAAAATTCCTCAATCGGCCGCCGAGGCCCTGAAGAGCGCCCAGCCAAGAATCTGCATGCCGCCCAGGGTCTTCGCTTGACGCCCTTGTGGAGCGACACTATCCTCGACCCACTTTCCCGTGGCAAGCTCCGCGTGTCGCGATGAAAGCGCTTCATGCACATCCATGCGCTTGATCTAGCCATCGTCATCATCTATCTGGGCGGCATTACCGCTCTGGGGATGAAGTTCCGGCGAGGGCAGCGCAATGTTTCCGATTATTTTCTGGGCGGGCGAACGGCGCCGTGGTGGGCGCTGGCGTTTTCGATCGTGGCAACCGAAACTTCGACGCTCACCATCATCGGCACTCCAGCGATCTCCTATGGCGGGAACCTGACGTTTCTGCAATTGGTATTCGGCTATTTGTTGGGGCGTGTTCTGATTGTTCTCCTCCTGTTGCCCGGCTATTTTCGCGGCGAATTTTTTACCGCTTATGCGCTGATTGAAAAACGCTTCGGCGAAAAAATGCGCGCCGTTGCCGCGGCAACTTTTCTGATCACCCGCGCGGTTGCCGAAGGAGTGCGCGTCTCCGCGATTGCGCTGGTGGTGAGCGTGGTGCTCGGAACTTCAGAGCGGCTCGCGGTCTTGATCGTCATCGCGCTCACGGTGCTCTACACATTTGAAGGCGGCATGAAGGCCGTGATCTGGACGGACGTGGCGCAATTGCTGCTGTATCTGACGGGAAGCGCGGCAACTTTTTTCGTGTTGCTGCACCGGATTCCCGGAGGCTGGAGCGAGGTCGCGCAGGTGGCCGCCGCAGCGGGGGATAAGCTGCGGCTCCTGGATTTTTCATTCCACCTCGCGACCAAATACACTTTTTGGTCGGGTTTGATCGGTGGCGCGTTTCTGACCATGGCCACCCATGGCACGGACCAGACGATCGTCCAGCGATTGCTTGCCGCGCGCAGCGAAGCGGACAGCCGCCGCGCATTGCTCGGAAGCGGCGTAATCATCCTCATGCAATTCACAGTGTTCCTGCTGATTGGCGTTCTGCTTTTCGTTTTCGCGCAGCACTCGCCGCTGCTCGCGGCGGGCGAGCGCACCGACCGCATCCTGCCGCTGTTTCTCGTCCGGGAAATGCCGCCGGGCCTTGCCGGCTTGCTGCTCGCGTCCATCATCGCCGTCGCCATGTCCAATGCGAGCGGCTCGCTGAATTCGCTGGCGGCTTCGAGCGTCATGGATTTCTCGCGCCTTCGCGGGCGCTCCACCGATCCCGCGAAATTTCTCCGCCTTTCGCGCCGCATGACGCTCGCATGGGGACTCGTCCTCATGGGCTTAGGCTTGGTGAAGTGGGGGCCGCTACTCGAAACGGCGCTGACCGTGGTATCGCTTCCCTTTGGTTGCCTGCTCGGGTTGTTTCTGCTCGGCACGTTCGACCGGAGAGCCAACGCCCGCGGCGCGCTTGCAGGAATGATTGCGGGACTCGCTTCGATACTTTGCGTATTCCGGCTAACACATGTTGCATTCACGTGGTATGTGTTGATTGGAGCAAGCGTGACATTCCTGGCCGGCGCAATCATCAGCCGCATCGCCACCGGTTCTGCGAAGAGCGCCTCCGCAGGTGAACTTGCATGAACGAAAAACGTCTCGAACTCGTCCGCGGATTGGGCGCGTGGGCATCGGCGGCCATCGTGGTCGGCACGATGATCGGGACGGGAATTTTTCTAAAGCCCGCGGAAATGGCGCGCGAGGGCCGCACAGTTTCGGTCGTTTTTGCCGCGTGGATCGTTGGCGCGATTCTTTCCTTATTCGGCGCATTGTCGTTCGCGGAACTCGGAGCGATGATCCCGGAGGCGGGTGGCGAGTACGCCTATTTGCGGCGCGGGTTCGGCCCTGCGTGGGGATTTCTCTTCGGGTGGATGCACTCAATTGTCGGGCGGCCCTCTTCGATGGCCTCTATCTCCGCGGGCATGATGCGCTTTTTGAGTTTCTTACTTCCCGCGGTTGCCGCTCCGCTTTTCACTGTGCACATCGCCATTCCCGGACTCGCAGGTTGGTTGAAACCTTACGACTTTGTGTTCACCTGGGCGCAGCCGCTGGCAGTGCTGTGGCTCGTGGCAATGACCTGGGTGAACTATCTGGGCGTGCGGCTCGGCGGCGCGGTACAGGTTTTTCTGACCGCCATCAAGATCATTTCCATCGTCATCGTGATCGGCGTCGCGTTTTTTTCACCTGCGTCCGCGGCGCGCGCGCCCGATCCCTTCTGGCCTGCCTTGGGCGATGGCGGCGGGATGATTTTGCGGGCGTTTCTTGCTGCGCTTGCGGCGTCGCTGTGGGCTTACGACGGCTGGGAAGATCTGAATCTGGTCGGCTCCGAAGTAGAGAACCCGCAGCGGAATTTCCCCCGCGCGCTGGTCGGCGGAGTTGCGTTTGTTGCAGTGATCTATCTGCTGTTCAGCGCGGCGTGCCTGAAGGTTCTGCCGTTTGAAAAAGTCGCGGCCTCGCCGCACATCGCATCCGATGTGGTCGAGCATGTCGCCGGACGTGGCGCAGCCGCGTGGATTACGTTTGCGATGGTTATTTCCGCATTAGGCTCGATGAATTCCTCGGTACTGAGCGGTGCGCGCGTGCCTTACGCCATGGTGCGTGATGGCATTTTCTTCAAGATTGCAGGGGGCATTCATCCGAAATACCGGACGCCTGGGCGAGCGCTGATTTTCGAGTGCGCGCTCGCCGGCGTGATGGCGCTGACGGGAACGTTTGAAGAGCTGACAAATCTTTTCATTTTCGCGGGATGGATTTTCTACGGGCTCGCCGTCGTATCGCTATTTCGCATGCGGCGCACAGAGCCGGATCTGCCGCGGCCGTACCGCTGCTGGGGGTACCCGTGGGTGCCGGGAATTTTTGTTGCTGGCGCGCTGGCTTTGACATTCAATATTTGGTTGCAACGACCGGGACGGTCCTCGATTGGGTTGCTGCTGATTTTGGCGGGCTTGCCTTTCTATAAGAGATGGGCGTCGCGCCTTAGAATCGGCACAAACACCTAGGCTTTAGCGAAAGAAATCAAGCGGAGGCGGCGCGGGCGGAGCGTGCCTCCGGCGTGATGAGGAGGACAGCGGATTCGGCCTCGAGAGGGACTTCGACGGCGTGATGGAAGAGCTTGGCGAGAGCTTCGAGACCGGTGATGAGGCGCGGACCGGGCCGCGAAAAATAACTGCTGGCTTCGAGAGCGTAGACGCGGCCGTCGCGCACAGCGGGGAGCTCCTGCCACTCTTCCGGAAATGCCATCGTTCGATATTCGTTACGGGCCTGTTCGGCGCTATAGCCGCACGGCGCAATCAGAAGGATTTCCGGAGCGGCTGCGATGACATCTTCGAGCGGGACGCGGAATGACGGTTTACCCTTGCTGCCGAAGATATCTTCTCCGCCGGCTCGCTCGATCATTTCCGGAACCCAGTGGCCACCGACGTAGAACGGCTGCAGCCACTCGAGAAAGCCGACGCGAGGACGTTCCGAAAGGGATTCGAGCTGCCTTTCAAGGGCGCCGAGGCGGGCGCCAATCTGCTTCAAGACTGCTTCGGCGCGCGGCCCGCGGCCGGTTTCTTCACCCACCCACAAAATATCGCGCCACACATCGCCGAGATCGTGCGGGTTGAGAGAGAGGACTTCGGGGCAACGACCGAAGCCTGCGAGCGCCGTGGCAAGATCATCGGGCGAGGCGGCGCAGACATGGCAGAGATCCTGCGTAATGATGAGGTCCGGCGCGAGAGCTTGCAATGCCTCCGCATCTACGGAGTACAAACTTTCACCGCGGGCGACGAATTCGCGGACGAGACCGTCAATCTCCGAAGGCGAAGCATCGTGGGGAATGCGCGAGCGGATGACGACACACTTGTCGCGCACCTGCGCGGGAAAATCACATTCGTGGCTGACGCCGACGACTTCCTTTTCGAGGCCGAGCGCAAAAAGGATTTCCGTGGCGGACGGCAGGAGGGAGACAACGCGCATGAAGAGAAACTCTATCACAACAGGACAGGAATCCGTTATCGGCAGGGGCTCGAAATCCCAGGACGCGCTTCTGATCCGTACCGCAAAATCTATTTATAAAGAAAATATTTTTTGCGCATCTGGTCGAAGGCGGCGAGACCCGTGCTCCAGCTCGCGACGATTTTTTCGGGAGAAGTGTTTTCCTGCAAGAGGCGGACGGTCTCCGCGTCTCCGGTCAATTCGAGGAGCTTGCTGGGATCGAATTGCACGGGGTAGAGCTTCCGCAAAATCGCCGCGATTTCCAGGCCCATGAGCATGGAGCGCACCGCGGCGCGGTCGGTGATGCGAACGGCCACGCCGCCGCATCGCTGGCCGCTGTACAGGCCGGCTACGGGAATGAAGGGCTTGGCGGCAAAGCGCAGGCCGGGCAAGCGAACGGCATTGAGCGCAGCCACCACGTCGTCACCATTCATCCAGGGCGCGCCGAATTCTTCGAATGGAGTCTCCGTGCCGCGGCCAACGGAGACGTCCGCGCTCTGCAAAATCTCCAGGCCGGGGTAGAGGACCGCGCCCTTCGGCGTGCGCAGATTCGGCGAGGGAGGTACCCAGCGGTTGCCGGTGCTCTCGAAGAAATAGTTGCGGTGCCAGTTCCTCATGGCGATGACGTGAAGGTCGGCGCCGATGTGGTTTTCGGCGTTGAAAAGCTGGGCGAGCTCGCCGATGGTAAGCGCGTAACGGACGGGCAGCGGAAAGTATCCGACGAAACTTGTCTTGCCGGCGTCGAGCATCGGGCCTTCGACGATATTGCCGCCGAGGGGATTGGGGCGATCGAGGACGTAGAAAGCCATGTTGCGCTTGGCGGCTTCCTCCATGCAGTAGGCCATGGTCGTTGTATAGGTATAGAAACGTACGCCAGCGTCCTGCACGTCGAAGACGAGGGCGTCAATACCTTTGAGCATGTCGTCGGTGGGGCGGAGCGTATCGCCGTAGAGGCTATAAATGGGCAGGCCGGTAGAATTGTCGCGCGAGGAAGAAACTTTTTCGTCGAAGCGGCCGGCGAGGCCGTGCTCGGGGCTGAAGAGCGCAACAAGGTGCATCCCGGCCGCGCGCGAGAGAACCTCGATCGTGGAGCGGCCTTGCGAATCGAGGCCCGTGTGGTTCGTGATAAGGCCGACATGCTTTCCACGCAGCGGGGCAAACTTTTGCGCTTCCAGAACGTCGATTCCGGTTTGCACGCGACCCGGGCGGCCGGAGCGCCTCGCAGCCGCGTGAACCGGCGCGCAAAACGAAGCCAACAGAGCGAGCCAGGCGGCCGCGTTGCGGCCTCGGGAACGAATTCGATGCGATATTCTCGCGCGGTCCATCGGCTTCTCCGGAAAGTTCAATGATATTCTGGAACGCTCCGTTTGCGGCTGCGTTGTTCGGGTGATGTGCGTGTGCTATATACAAACGCAGAGCACGGGCGTGAACCGGGGGATTTTCATCCAATGAAAGGACGCAGCGCCCGCATCCTGCACCTGATCCCCCTCACGATGATTGTTTTCCTGTGTGACCGCGAAGCGGTCAACCTTATGGCCCACAACGCGCGCAGCCAAAGCCAGTCAGCTTCGGAGAAAAGTTCCAAGAAAACGATTGCCGCCGGAGAAAAAACCGCGACGGCGAAGAGTGCGCCGCGGCGTTTGCCGCCCGCAGCCAGCCAGTGGGTGGAAACGACGCTGCGAAAGATGACGACCGATGAAAAAATCGGGCAATTGCTGTTCACTACGTATCACGGAAGTTTTACGGCAACGGACGCGCCGGCGTACCAACAAATGATGCATGACGTAAAAGACTTGCACGTCGGCGGGTTTATCAATGTCACGGAAGGCTCGCCGCTGGGAATCGTGAAGAGCCAGGCGTATCCCACCGCGGTGCTGACGAATCAACTGCAAGCGAAATCGAAGTTGCCGCTGCTCATCGGGGCGGATTTCGAGCGCGGCGCGGCGATGCGTCTGGATGAGGGGACGTCGTTCCCGACGGCAATGGCGCTGGCTGCGGCGGGCAATCCGCGAGACGCGTACACGATGGGCAAGGTGACGGCGCGGGAAGCGCGGGCCGTGGGCATTCAATGGATCTATGCGCCGGTCGCGGATGTGAACAACAATCCCGGAAATCCGATCATCAACACGCGGTCGTTCGGGGAAAATCCGGCGCGCGTGGCGGAATTTGTCGCGGAGTTCGTGCGCGGCGTGGAAGAAAACGGCGGGTTGGCGACGGCGAAACATTTTCCGGGGCACGGGGATACGGCCAGCGATTCGCATCTGGATTTGCCCGTGATTCACGCCGACAAGGAGCGGCTCAAGCGGCTGGAGCTTGTGCCGTTTCGCGCGGCGATGGACGCGGGCGTGAGCAGCGTGATGACGGGACACCTGGCGGTTCCGGCGCTGGAGCCCGATGCGGATACGCCGGCGACGCTTTCGCCGCGCATTTTGACGGACCTGTTGCGAAAGGAACTGGGATTTCAGGGACTCATCGTCACCGACGCAATGGACATGGGCGGAATCACGTCGCGAAACGCGCCGGGCGAAGCGGCGGTTCGCGCGGTCGCTGCGGGCGCGGATGCGGTGTTGATGCCGCCTGTGCCGGATGCGGCGTTCGAGGCGCTGCAGGCGGCCGTGAAGAGCGGGCGGATTTCGCGGGAGCGGCTGGATGCTTCGGTCAGGCGGATTCTGCAGGCGAAGGCGCGCCTGGGATTGCATAAAGAGCGGCTCGTCAATCTGAACGCGGTCAATGAAAAATTCGGCACCGCCGCGCGGCAGAAAGAAGCGCAGGACATTTCGGATCGAGGGGTGACGCTGCTGCGGGATACGCCGCGCCGGTTGCCGCTGGACGGCACGAAGCCCCTGCGCGGGCTGCTGCTTGCGTTGTACGCGGATCCGGAGCCGTACCCGGGAGAGGATTTGGAGCGCGAGCTGCTTTCGCGATTCGATTCGCTGACTACGCTGCGAGCGGATACGCGGTTTGTGAAGGCAGACATGCTTAAGCTTCCGCCGGCGGATACGTACGACCTGGCGATTCTGGCGTTCTTTGTGCGGGTGAGCGATCGCAAGGGAAATGTGGATGTTCCGGCAGAGCAGGCGGCGCTCGCGGAGCAGCTTTATAAAACGGGGAAGCCGGTGATCACCGTTGGATTGGGCAGTCCGTATCTGATCGAGAATTTTCCGAAGGCAGAAACGTGGCTCGCGGCTTTTGGGATCAGCGACGTGGCGCAGATTTCTGCTGCTCGGGCGCTGTTCGGGCAGATTCCCGTGCGCGGGCATTTGCCGGTGACGATCCCCGGAGTTGATTTGAAAGCGGGCTTTGGGATCGAGCTGCCGGCGAATCCGATGATCGTGCAGCCGATGGATGCGAGCGGCGGAGCGCAACTGCAGCCGGCGTATGGAGTGATCGAACGCGCGATCGCGGACAAGGCGTTTCCTGGCGCGACGCTGGCGGTCGGTTATCGCGGCAAGGTTGCGATGCGCGCGTTTGGCAAGCTCAACTACGACGCGAAAGCGCCCGCGACAAATGTGCATACGATGTACGACATTGCTTCGCTGACAAAAGTCGTGGCCACAACGACGCTGGTTGCGAAGCTGGCGGAAGGCGACTTTGCTGTTCCGCTGGACCTCGATGTGCGCATCGAGCGCTATTTACCGGAATGGGCGAGCGGGCCGAACGCGGAGTGGCGGCACCGAGTCACTGTACGGCATTTGTTAACACATACTTCGGGACTTCCGCCGTTCAAGGAATATTGGCGGACGACAAATTCAGCGGTGACCGCGAAGCGGTCAACAAACAAACAGGAGACTCTGTCGAAGATTTTTGCCGAGCCGCTGGAGTACGAACCGGGAACCAAAGAAGTGTATTCCGATCTCGGCATCATTTTGATGGCGGAGATTGTCGAGCGGCTGACGGGCAGAACTCTGGATGATCTGGCGAATGTGTACATCTTCAAGCCGCTGGCGATGAAAGAAACGATGTTCCTCCCGCCGAAAAAGCTGTGGCCATCGATCGCGCCGACCGAATTCGATGCGAATTTCCGAAAGCGTTTGGTTCAGGGTGAAGTGCATGACGAAAATGCGTTCGCCATCGGCGGTGTTAGCGGGCACGCGGGGCTTTTCAGCACGGCGCCGGATTTGGCGGCTTTCTGCCAGATGCTTCTGAACGGAGGCGTTTATGCGCATCAACGCATCCTGCGCCGGGCGACGGTGGCGCAATTTACTACACCACAAAAACTATCTGGCGGCACGCGGACACTGGGCTGGGCCGTGCCCACCGAAGGCGGATCGAGCGGGCATTATTTCTCGGCGCACAGCTTCGGGCATACGGGTTATACAGGCACTTCGATTTGGATCGATCCGGATCGGCAGCTATTTGTGGTGCTGCTGACGAACCGCGTGCATCCCACGCGCGAGAACATGAAGATTCAACAGGTGCGGCCCGCGCTGCACGATTCGGTGATGCAGGCGCTGGGATTCGCGACGGCGACAGCGCGATGAAAACGATTCTTCCTTTGCTGTTCCTCATTGCACAGGTCGGGACGGCTCCGACCGCGCGCGAGGCCGTAGAACGAATTCGAGCCAAAACGCCCGTCGAAGCTGTGGTGGTCAGCAGCGCCGAACAACTCGCTGGGAGATACACTAGCGCCCCCAAGGAAAAGGAGAAACGCATCGGTCCCGTCATGGGAGGGTTCGACCTTCACCTTTTTCCAGATGGAACGTTCGTCTTCTGCAATTGGACTGACATCTCACCTCTCACTGTGTTTGATAAAGGCGCTTGGAAACTTGTGGAAGGGCTCGTCACGTTGACATCCGATCAGGACATCACATGGAATCCATCAGATTATTACAACTATGACCGAAGATATGTTGCTGTCCGGCGTAGCCCTGCCGAGGAGGAGTCGCTGCTTGTCGGCGTCGATGACAAACTTCCGTATTTCGAGGCAAAGGCCGGCGATGATCCGGGTTTCATGCTGTTGGTCGTCGCCCTGAAGCGGGAAGCGACGATTGACCGGGCAAAGGCTGCAACCCTCAAGGCACGGCTAATGAAGAAAGCGTGGCGACCTCAACTCTTCCAAGAAAAGGCTAAGTAAAGAGCCTACCCCACCCCCCGCCTTTTTTGTAAGTGCGGATTCTAAAGAGCTTAGGTTTTCTGTAAGCTCTTTAGAATGAACACTTCCGAAAGGGTACGTAAGTGCGGATTCTAAACGACTTATGGGCAGAGGACTGCGGCTAAAACCCGGCAAAACGCGGTGTTTCCTCAGAAGTGCAGATTCTAAAGGGTTTAGCGTCGAATCTGCCCAGAAAAGAAAAACGCCAGCAAAATGCTGGCGGCAGCAACTGCGTCGTTATTCCTAATCCACACCATACACGAATGGTAGCCCATGTCAAGGAAAAACTGGGCAGGCCGCCAGGTTGGGGTCCAGAGAAAACATGGCGGCGGGCTTCTTCGGAGGGTTTACGGGCATGCGCCGTCGTCTAAGAACTGGCCGCTGGAGATCATGGAGGCGAGGGAGCGGGCACAGGTGAGGATCCTTTGGTGCATGGGGTCGTCTCTGAGGGAGTCGGGCGGGGTGTATTGCACCGCCTCGTTTTTTTCCATGTACTTGCCGGCTAGCGCTTCCATGTTGTTCAACTCATTGGTGAGCAGCTGCAAAGCGCTGCGATCGGCGTCAGTGGTGGCTTCGACGGACGCGCGCCGCAGGCCATCGACAGCCTGGCCGCGGTAGAGAGAGAGCCAATCGTCGGTGATGGGGTAAGAGTGCTCGATGCCGTTCTTCAGGGCGTTGCGCCATTCGCGGATGATGGAGAGTTCCTCGATAGCGGCTCTCATAAACGACTTGGAGAACGCGGAATCGGCGGCTGGCTCGGTCGAGGAAGCGGGGATGGTCAAGACGATTTGGTCGTCCTCAAAGGCAAGGGAGCCGTTGGCGATGCGAGCTACGGCTTCCAGATCGACGTAGGTGTGGCCGCCAGCTTGGACGACAGGGGCTTCGCCGGACTGGCCATTGATGATGAGGGTGCGCATCTGGCGGACGGACTGGGGCAAGGCGAGGAGCGGCCACGCCACGAAGAAAGCGGCAAGTAGACCTAGCCATGCAAAGAGTACCCTGTTTCGCATACATTAGCTCCTGTAAGAGTGTCATAACGAGCTTCGAAGGGAGGCCGGGTGACCCCCTGGCTTCTGAGCTCGGGGATTGCGGGCGGACGCGTCCCTGTTAAGATAGATGCTGGCGGAAGAGACCTGGGTGCAGCGGGGTTTTGGGACTGGCATGGGGCCAGGCGCTGTTGGCGGACGCTTGGCGGCAGATTGCTCCAAGGCTCGATCTTGGGCATTAGGCGCCAAAGACCATCCGGCCCAGTTTATCGCCAAGGCGCTTCACTTCCTCCGGGTCGGTGGCGTTGCGGAAACGCTCGGCTAGTTCGAAAAACTCCTGCTGCTTGCGCTTCTCAGCCTCGATGCCATTTTCGATAAGTTCCACCAGCATGCGGTTGGAACTAAGCCTGCGAGTCTTGGCCAAGCTGCGCACCTTTGCTGCGACGTTTGCCGGGAGGCTGATGCTTTGGCGTACGGTCTTGTTTGCAGAGCTCACGACACCAGTATGCACCAAAATGGTGCGATCTTGCAAGTCGCTGTATGGCAATGCGGTTTCGCCCACCGTCAGGAGGCGGCTCAGGAGACTTCAGGCGGCCCCGCCTGGGTTACGCGTTCGCGCATAGAAGTCAACGCCGACCCTGGTGGGCGACGCGAGACCACGATAAGAACTCGTCGAGGCTCTCCGCTATTTTTTCGTTTCCCCAAGGGTCGTGGCAGGCAAAGAAGACCGGGGCGTCCGATTGACGATGGGCATTCACGGGAACCCAATAGAAATTCCCCATGCCATCGGCGGCAAAACAGAATCCGTTACCCCATTCTTTCAATTCACAGGTATACAACTGGCTTTCCGCGTCGAGCGGGAGGAATGCTTCGATCCATTCGCCAAATTCCTTCGAACCGAGTCCTGGCGGGCGAATTTCGACCTTTTCGATGAGAACAACTGCCTGGTCTTTGTACAGGGTGATGAGGCGCTCAGGTAGCAGGCCGCCGATTCGCGCTTCAACTCCTGCCGGATCCGGGTTCAGAAGGCGCTCCCGGTAAGCGCGAGCCTGAGATTCAATTTGCTCCGGAGTTTTTCGACGCCGGCGGTCGCGAATTCGGTCTCTGATCCATAAAAGGAACATCGGCAAAGCAATGAACAACGATAGGAGGGCCGCGATAGTGAGCAGTGAGTCTTTCATTGCCGGGAGAGCGCTTGTCGAGATTGTGGACCCTCGAGCCTATTCGCAAAAGATTCGCTCCTTAAGGTCCCGTGCGGCTTGCGTGAGGTCGGCGGGCGTGCCGAGGTCGCGCCAATAATATTCGTCGGCGCGGAAGGCGAGGATGTTTTCGCCCTGGGCGGCGAGGCGGAGGTAGGTGTCGATGATGGAGAAGACGCCGTCCTCGGTGAGCATCGGGAGAAGGCGCGGAGAGATGACGTGGATGCCGGAGAAGGCGAGAGGGAGGAATTGTTGGTCTTGCTTGTTCGGCGCTTCAGGGGCTGAAGCCCTCTTTGCCTGCGGCGGATTACGCGGGGGCTGAAGCCCCCGCCTCCTAGAGAATTCGCCGGCCGAGGCTGCCTCATTAGGGGTTGGTGTAACTTGCGGTCCGCCACTGGAGCGGCGGCCGCAGAGCTGAAGCTGGTCGTTGAAGAGGAGGTAGCGGGAAGTATCTCGGGCTTGGACGGCGAGGGTGGCGAGGGCGTGATTTTTCATATGGAATTGGACCATGCGGTGGAGATCGATGTTGCTGATGACATCGACGTTGTGAAGAAGGAATGGCAACTCCAGCCGGCTGGAATCGCCGCTGCTGGAAGCAGTGCGGCTGGAATCTTCGAGGAAAAACAAGGCGGCTTTTTTCAGGCCGCCGCCGGTATCGAGCAAAACGTCTTCGCGCGAGACTTCGATGCGCATGCCGAAATTTTTCTTGGCTTTCAGATAGCCGACAATCATGTCAGCGAAGTGGTGGACGTTAATGATGGCTTCGCGGACTCCGAAAGGGCGCAAGCGGGAAAGTGTGATTTCGAGGAGGGTGCGGCCAGCGATTTCCACCAGCGCCTTGGGGCGATTGTCGGTGAGCG
>Ga0307479_10002089_pt1 | contig 18205 bp, 21 predicted proteins | sample atmos_gasesECM4C_FD_203743 | JGI IMG/M metagenome (GOLD analysis project Ga0307479, IMG submission 203743) | Hardwood forest soil microbial communities from Morgan-Monroe State Forest, Indiana, United States - atmos_gasesECM4C_515 | ecosystem: Environmental > Terrestrial > Soil > Temperate... | reverse complement strand
GGCAACGGCGCCACCTCCGTCGCCGCCATGGAGCAGAACCAGGTCGATGCCGGCGTGCTGGTCGAGCCGGTCCCGACCATGCTGCAGATGAGGCATCCGGAGGTCCGCATCCTCAGTGACACCCGCAGCGAAAAGGATACCTTGGCCGTGCTCGGCGGTGCCTATCCCGCGGGCGCGCTCTATACGCAGACCGCCTGGGTCGAGAAGCACCCGAAGGAATCCCAGGCGCTCGCGGAGGCGATCGTGATGACGCTGCAGTGGATCCACCAGCACACACCCGAGGAGATCATGGCGAAGATGCCGGACAATCTCGTCGGCAGCGACAAGGCGCTCTACCTTGCGGCGCTCAAGAACACGATGCCGCAGTACTCGATCGACGGGAAGATGGACCCCAAGGGCGCCGAGGCGGTGCTCGCGGTCTTCGCGGGCTCGGATCCCGAAATCGCCAACGCCAAGATCGATGTCACCAAGACCTACGACAACAAATTCGCGGAGGCCGCGGACAAGAAGCTGGGCTTGATGAACTAGGGGCGCGGTTCCCGGCTGCAGGCGCGGGAGGGCGTATGAGCACACCCGCCGTCGCCTTCGAAGGCGTCACCGTGCGCTTCCCGACGCCGGCCGGCGGGGTGCAGACGGTGCTGCGCGACATCTCGCTCGAGATTGCCGACGGCACCTTCGTCGCGATCGTGGGCCCATCGGGCTGCGGGAAGTCGACGCTGCTCAACGTGGCGGCGGGCTTGCTGATGCCGCCGGAAGGCTGCGCTCGCGTCTTCGGCGAGCCCGTCCAGGGCATCAACCGCTATGCCACCTACCTCTTCCAGCAGGATGCGCTGCTTCCCTGGCGCACGGTGCTCGACAATGTGCGGTTGGGGCTCGTGTTCCGGAACGTGCCGGCGCGAGAGGCGACGGCGCGCGCGATCCGGTTCATTGAGCGCGTGGGCCTCAAGGGGTTCGAGGACCGCTTCCCGCATCAGCTCTCCGGCGGCATGCGCAAGCGCGTCGCGGTGGCGCAAAGCTGGATCGTCGATCCCCGCATCCTGCTGATGGACGAGCCGTTCGGCGCGCTCGACGTGCAGACCCGCCAGATCATGGAGAACGAGCTGCTCGGTCTCTGGCAGGAGAGCCGGCAGACCGTGCTGTTCATCACGCATGATCTCGAGGAGGCGATCGCGCTGGCCGATCGCGTGGTGGTGATCTCCGCGGGCCCGGCCGCGCGCATCAAGGGCGACTATGAGGTGACACTGCCGCGTCCGCGCGATGTTGCGGAGATCCGCCTCAATCCGGAGTTCATGCAGCTTTACAAGCGCATCTGGTCGGATCTGCGCGACGAGGTGCGACAGTCCTACGCGGCGGGCAACCGATGAGCGCGGGCGAGAGTGGCGGGGAGCGCGTCGCCACCACCGGCCGACCCCCGCTGAGCCGGAGCTTCGTGCTGACCCTGCAGATCGGCTTTTTTGTCGTGCTGATGGCGGCGTGGGAATTCGCGGCGGCCACGGGCAAGCTCGACCCGTTCTTTTTCAGCCGGCCCTCCGCCATCTTCCTGCAAATGGTGAAATGGATCGTCTCCGGCTTCATCTGGCCGCACCTCGCGACCACCCTCGTCGAGGCGCTGCTCGCCTTCGTGATCGGCACCGTGTTCGGCGTCGGCTGCGGCCTGGCGCTTGCGCGCGTCGAGCTGCTGGCGCGCGTGTTCGATCCCTATATCCGCATCCTGAACGCGCTGCCGCGGGTGATCCTCGGGCCGATCTTCATCCTGTGGTTCGGCCTCGGCATCGCCTCCAAGGTGGCGCTCGCGGTGACGCTGGTGTTCTTCATCGTGTTCTTCAACACCTTCCAGGGCATCCGCGAGGTGAACCCGGTGGTGCGCGACAACGCGCGCATGCTGCAGGCGAGCGAGCAGCAACTGCTCCGCTACGTCTACCTGCCCTCGGCCATGGCCTGGATCTTCTCGAGCCTGCACACCAGCATCGGCTTCGCCCTGGTGGGCGCGGTGGTCGGCGAGTATCTGGGATCCGCCCGCGGCATCGGCTATGTGGTGGCGCAGGCCGAGGGCGTCTTCGACACCACCGGCGTTTTTGCCGGCCTGATCCTGACCTCCGCCGTGGTGCTGCTGATCGACCTAGGCATCAACCGGCTCGAGCGCTACCTCCTGCGCTGGCGGCCCGGAAACTAACCGAACTCCTCGGCGAAGTGGCAGGCGACGTCGCGGTCGCCGAGTTTGCGGAGCGCCGGCCGCTCGGCGTGGCAGCGCTCGCGCGCGAAAGGGCAGCGCGTATGGAAGGCGCAGCCGGCGGGCGGATTGAGCGGCGAGGGGAGTTCGCCCGTCAGCACCATGCGCTCGCGCTTCTTCTCGACGCTGGGCGTGCTCGCGAGCAGCGCCCGCGTATAGGGATGCAGCGGCTTGCGGAAGATCGAGTCCTTCGGGCCTTGCTCCACCGGCCGGCCCAGGTACATCACCATGACGTCGTCGGAGACGTGGTGCACGACGCCCAGATCGTGCGAGATGAAGAGATAGGAGAGCTCGAACTCGACCTGCAGATCGCGCAGCAGGTTCAGGACCTGCGCCTGGATCGAGACGTCGAGCGCCGAGACCGGCTCGTCCGCAACCACCAGCTTTGGCCGCAGCATGAGCGCGCGCGCGATCGCGATGCGCTGGCGCTGGCCGCCTGAGAACATGTGGGGATAGCGGTGGTAATGCTCGGGCCGCAAGCCCACCTTCGCCATCATCTCGCGCACTTGCTCGGCGCGCTCGGGCTTCTTGAGGCGGGTGTTGATCACCAGCGGCTCGTCCAGAATGGCGCCGATCTTCTTGCGCGGATTGAGCGAGCCGTAGGGGTTCTGGAACACGATCTGCACGGCCCGGCGGAGCGGCGTGCGGTCGGCCGGCGCGCGCTTCACGGCGTCGCGCCCGATGAGCCGGAGCTCGCCCGCCGTCGGCGGCTCGATCAAGGTGACGAGCCGCGCCAAGGTGGACTTGCCGCAGCCGGACTCGCCCACCACCGCCAGCGTGCGGCCGGGCTCGATGGTGAAGGAGACGCCGTCAACCGCCTTCAGCACCGCGGGCGGCGCGAAGAGACCGCGGCGGACACTGTAGTGCCGCGTCAGGCCGCGCGCCTCGGCGACGGCGCTCACTGCGCGGCTCCGGCCTGGGCGGGCGCATCAAGCGGATAATGGCAGCGGACATGCGCGCCGTCGGCGCGGTCGAGCTGCGGCTCCTCCGCGCGGCAGCGGGCGTCGGCATAGCGGCAGCGCGGATTGAACAGGCAGCCGGTCGGCCGGTCATGCAGGCCCGGCACCACGCCGGGGATGGTGGGCAGCCGATTGTGGCCGGTCGCGCGCTCGGGCAGCGCCGAGAGCAGCGCCGCCGTATAGGGATGGCGCGGCGCCGAGAAGAGCTTGGCCGCCGGCTGCTCCTCCACCACCTGGCCCGCGTACATCACCATCACGCGCTGCGCCGTCTCCGCCACCACGCCCATGTTGTGGGTGATCAGGATGAGCGCCATGCCGCGCTCGCGCTGCAGCGACACCAAGAGGTCGAGGATCTGCGCCTGGATGGTGACGTCGAGCGCGGTGGTGGGCTCGTCTGCGATCAGCAGGCGCGGGTTGCACGAGATCGCCATGGCGATCATCACGCGCTGGTTCATGCCGCCGGAGAGCTGATGCGGAAAGGCGTTGAGCCGACCCTCGGGCGCGGGGATACCGACCTGCTCCAGGAGCTCGATGCTGCGCCTGCGCCGCGCCTTGCGGTCGAGGCCCTCGTGGACCCGGAGCGCCTCGCCGAGCTGGAAGCCGATGGTGAAGCAGGGGTTGAGGCTGCTGGTCGGCTCCTGGAACACCATCGCCACGTCCTTGCCGGCGATGCGCCGCCGCTCGCGGTCGCTGAGGCTCAGCAGGCTCTCACCGGCGAAGCTCAGGCGATCGGCGCGGACCTCGCCCGGATAGGCCACCAGCCCCATCATCGCCAGCATGGTGACGCTCTTGCCCGAGCCCGATTCCCCGACGATGCCGAGCACCTCGCCCTGCTCGACCGTGAGCGAGACGCGGTCGACGGCCTTGAGCCGGCCCGCGGTGGTCGGGAATTCGACCGAGAGGTTATCGATCTCGAGGAGCGGCATTATCGCTTGAGCTTGGGATCGAGCGCGTCGCGCAGCCCGTCGCCCATCAGGTTGAACGCCATCACGGTGATCAGGATCGCGAGGCCCGGGAAGGTCACCACCCACCACGCCCGCTGCATGAATTCGCGGGTGTCGGCCAGCATGGTGCCCCACTCCGGCGTCGGCGGTTGCGCGCCGAGCCCCAAGAACCCCAGCGCGGCCGCGTCGATGATCGCGGTGGAGAATCCCAGCGTCGCCTGCACGATCAGCGGCGCCAGGCAGTTCGGCAGCACCGTCAGGAACATGAGCCGCAGCACCGAGGCGCCGTTGGTCCTGGACGCCGTCACGTATTCCTTGGTGAGCTCGGTCAGCACGGCGGCGCGCGTGATCCGCACGTACTGCGGCAGCGCCACGACCGAGACCGCCAGCATGGCGTTGGTGAGGCCGGGCCCGAGGATCGCCACGATGACGATGGCGAGCAGCAGGCTCGGCATGGTCAGCATGATGTCCATGAGCCGCATGATCAGGATCTCGACCGCGCCGCGCGCGAAGCCGGCGATCAGGCCGAGGGAGATGCCGGCCGCGAGCGAGATCGAGACTACCATCGAGCCGATCAGCAGCGAGAAGCGGGTGCCATGCACGAGCCGCGAGAACATGTCGCGCCCGATCGGGTCGGTGCCGAGCGGAAACTGCAGCGAGCCGCCATCCTCCCAGAACGGCGGCCGCAAGAACGCATCGGTGTGGATCTCGATCGGCGATTGCGCCGTAACCTGGTCGGCGAAGAGCGCCAGCAGGATGATCACCAAGATCGCGAAGAGCCCGCCGACCGCGCCCGGATTGTCGCTGAAGTAATACCAGAACTCCCGCAGCGGATGCGGTGGCGCGGGGCGCTTGATCAGGGGCTCGGTCTCGATCTCGGCGGTCATGGCGCTATCGCATGTGCCGGATACGCGGATTGATGAAGCCGTAGAGCACGTCCACGATCACGTTGACGGCCATGACGGAGCAGCCGAGCAGCAGCACGCCGCCTTGCAGCACCGGGTAATCCCGGCGGTTGATCGCCTCCACCAGCCACTTGCCGACGCCGGGCCAGGAAAAGATCGTCTCGGTCAGGATGGCACCCGCGAACAGCGAGCCCACGAAGAGGCCGATCACGGTGATCACGGGGATCAGCGCATTGCGGAGCGCGTGCACGCCGATGACCAGCGAGGGCGCCAGTCCCTTGGCGCGCGCCGTGCGGATGTAGTCCTCGCCCAGCACCTCGAGCATCGCCGAGCGCGTCATCCGCGCGATCACCGCCAGCGGAATCGTGCCGAGCACGATCATCGGCAGGATCAGGTGGCTCACGGCTGAGCGGAAGGCGCCCGTCTGGTCGGAGAGCAGCGAATCGATCAGCAGAAAGCCGGTGACGGGATCCGGGAAATAGGCGTAGTCGATCCGTCCCGAGACCGGCGTCAGATGCCAGGTGTTGGAGAACAGCAGGATCGCCAGCAGGCCCCACCAGAAGATCGGCATGGAGTAGCCGGTGACGGATATCGCCATCACGCCGTGATCGAGGATCGAATTGCGCTTCGCCGCCGCGAGGATCCCGGCGGGGAGCCCCAATATGACCGCGAACAGCATGGCCGAGAGGGAAAGCTCGATGGTGGCGGGAAACAGCTGCTTGAATTCGGAGATCACGGGCTCATGGGTGATCAGGGACCGCCCGAGATCGCCGCTCAGCACGTGCTCTATGTAGGCGAAGTACTGCACATAGAGCGGCCGGTCGAAGCCGTACTCGTGCAGCAGTTCCGCGTGGCGCTCGGCCGGGATGCCGCGCTCGCCCGCCAGCGTCTCGATGGGATCGCCGGGAACCGCGTGGATCAGCAGGAACGCCAGCAGTGTGATCCCGATGAAGGTCGGGATGACCAGCGCCAGCCGGGTGAGGATGAAACGCAGCATGGCCTAAAAGCCGACCGGCGGGACGGCACCTGCCGCCCCGCCAGCCCCTGGATGATCGTGCTCCCGCGTCGAGGCTATTGCAGATCGACGCCGAAGAACTCGTGCTGGCCGAACGGGCTCAGCTTGTAGTTCTGCACTTCCTTGCGCACCGGCGCGTTCTGCACGGCGTGCGCGATGGTGAGCCACGGCGCCTCTTCCTTGAAGATTACCTGCGCCTGCTTATAGAGCGCGGTGCGCCGGGCGACGTCGGGTGTGCGCTTCGCCTGGACCAGCAGGTCGTCGAACGGCTTGTAGCACCACTTCGCGATGTTGCTGCCGCCGGGCTTCGCGGCGGCGCAGCCGAGCAGCACGTACATGAAGTTGTCGGGATCGCCGTTGTCGCCGGTCCATCCGAGCTCGGCCATCTGGTGCTCGCCCGCCTGCGCGCGCTTGCGGTACTCGCCCCACTCGAAGGAGACCAGCTTCGCCTTGACGCCGACCTTCTCGAGATCGGCCTGCATCAGCTCGGCGATGCGCTTGGCGTTGGGGTTATAGGGGCGTTGCACCGGCATCCACCAGAGGTCGGTCTCGAACCCGTTGGCAAGGCCCGCCTCGGCGAGCAGTTGCTTCGCTTTCGCGGGATCGTAGGGGTAGTCCTTCACGTCGTCGTTATAGGACCAGAGCGACGGCGGGATCGGGTTCTTCGCGGCGATGCCGACGCCGGGATAGACCGCCTCGAGGATCGCCGCCTTGTTGACGGCGTAGTTGATCGCCTGGCGCACGCGCTTGTCGTCGAAGGGCTTCTTCGTCGTGTTGAAGGCGAGGTAGCCGACATTGAGGCCGGGCTGATCCAGCACCTTCAGGTCGGGATTCTTTTTTATGTCGGGGAGATCGGCCGGATTCGGGTACGGCATGATCTGACACTCGTTCGCCTTCAGCTTGGCGTAGCGCACCGAGGCGTCCGGCGTGATCGCGAACACCAGCGTGTCGATCGCGAGCTTGCCCCGCCAGTTCTCTTGGAAGGCCTTGTACCGGATGACCGCGTCTTTCTGATAGGCCTCGAGCTGGAACGGCCCGGTGCCGACCGGCTCCTGGTCCATCTTCTCCGGCGTGCCGGCCTTCATCAGCTGATCGGCATATTCCTTGGAGATGATCGAGGCGAAATCCATGGCGATGTTCGCGATGAAGGGTGCCTCGGGTGCCGTCAGCGTGAACTTCACGGTGGAGTCGTCGACCTTGTCGATCGACTTCACCAGGGTCGGCATATCCATGTCGCTGTAGTAGGAGTGATTGTCGCTGGTAACCTTGAACCAGGGATTGTCCTTGTTGGACTGCCGGTCGAAGCTGAAGATCACGTCGTCGGCGTTGAAATCGCGCGTCGGCTTGAAGTTCTTGGTGGTCTGCCACTTCACGCCCTTGCGCAGATGGAAGGTGTAGCTGAGGCCGTCCTCCGTCGCGTCCCAGCTGGTCGCCAAGCCGGGCTCGATCTTGGTGGTGCCGCGCTCGAACTCGACGAGCCGATTGTAGATCTGCCGCGCCGACGCATCGAAGGACGTGCCGGTCGTGTTGATCGCGGGATAGAAGTTCTCCGGGCTGCCTTCCGAGCAATAGACCAGCGTTTTCGCGGATGCGGCATGGCCGCCGGCGACGGCCAGGGCCAAGACAGCGGTCGCCGCGAGCAATTTCGATTTCATGTGGAGTGCCTCCCCGATGAAGCCTGTGGGTCGCGCCCGCAGACGGCAGGCGCGATATTGGGCTGACCCTACTGTTGCCCCGGAGGCGCGTCAATCAGCCGGTGCAGCACGCGCCATGGTGGCGCCGAGCCGCCGATAGATCGGCGCCAGCGCCGCCGGCAGCAGATAGATCGGCAGCTGCGCGCAGGCGAAGTACAGCATGAGATCGGGCGAATTCGCGGCGGCGCCGAGGCTCGCCCAGACCACCGCCATGTTCTTGTTGCCGCCGATCAAACCCATCGTGAGAGCCGACGACCGACCGAGCCAGCCGAAACTCAGGAAGCTGACGGCCTGCAGGCCGAGGCTGGCGCCGAGCGCCGCCAGGCAGTAACCCAGCACCCGCAAAGGCTCATGAAGCAGGTGAGCGGAGATGCCGTCCATCACCCCGACGGCGAACAGCACCAGCAGCAGGACGTTGATCCCGCTGATCTCTGTGCCCAATCGCCGGAGCCGCTCGCGCCCCAGATGCCAGCGCAGCAACCCCGCCGCCGCTCCGGCGCCGCCCACCACCACCGCCAGCCGCGCCATCAGCGGCCCGATCCCGATGCCGAGATCGAGGCCCATGAGGCCGAGGAGCAGCGGCGGCAAGCTCAGCGGCACCAGGAAGGTGGCGGCGACCATGACCAGCAGCGCCAGCGCCGCGTCGAGCCCCAACAGCAGCGCGATCGCCGGCAGCGACATCAGAGGCGGCGAGGCCGCCCAGAGCACCAGCGACTGGGCGAGGCCCGCGGGCACGCCCAGGATCCGCACGATGGCGGCGACCAGCACGGGAGAAATCACGAGCGCCCAAAGCACGAGCAGGCCGATACGCAGCGGATGGCGCGCGTGGGCGATCACCTGCGGCCACTCGATGCGGAGCATCGTGGCGGCCGTCAGCAGGAACACCAGCACCGGGAGCAGCGGCCAGATCGCGTGCGCCACCGGCTGCAGGATCAGCCCGATGAACAGCCCGCTCGCCAGCAGCCGCGTGCCGTGCCGATCGAAGAACGCGAGAAAGCGGGAGATCATCGCGGCGCCCGTCGCGCCGAGCGCCTGCGGACGCCGCCTCCTGACCGAGCCTCGGCCTTACTCGCGGGGGCGGCCTGCTTCGGCGTCGCGCGGCTCGGCTTCCGCGGTGAGCGCGTCGACGGCTTCCTGGAAGACGCCATGGGCCGCGCCGGGGTGTTGCTGGCCAGCGGTGACGAGGATATCGCGGAGCCGGACGACGTGCTCGACGCGCTCGCCGGGCTCGAGGCGCGAGATCGCCACGTCCTTGTGGAACAGGTCGATCCGCGAGCGCGCCTGCCTCGGCTCGCCCCTATTGGTGGCGATCTTCTGAACCTCGCTGTAAACCACGCTCAGATTGATGCTCGCCATGGGACCCTCCGGAGTTCGGCGCCCAGAGTGCACCAGACGGCAGGCTGCGGGAAGGGGGGCAGGGTCGCGCCGGCTGGCGGAGGCTTCCTATTCCGTGTCAGCCCGATCAGGACAGGTTCTGGCCCGATGGACTTGGAGCGGGCATGTTCTGTCGGTGTACCATCCGGGTGCCTTGCCAGATCTCCATGGCGTAACCGCTGTGGGGAGCACACCTCGCTGGGCCATTGACGATGGCATCGTTGTCATGGGCGAAATCGTGCGCTTCCGCTTCATGGACGTGGCCGGATCCGTCAAGGAAGAAAAAGCGGTAGGTGGCCATTGGGCGCCTCGTCTGGCGCGGCGTTACCCCGACAAGCCGAGCGGCAAAGGCAGTGCGTTTCGGGATTCGGGCACACAAGACGCCTGTTTCCCCCCAAAGTCGAGACATGATTGGTTGGGCACCAGCCGTCTTGGTCGCCCCGGCAGCGCCCCATTCCTGCCCGCGGCAGATCACGCAGGATGCGTCAGGCCGGCCAGCGCGAGTGAATCCATAGCCATTGCTCGGGGCGGGCGCGGATCCAGCCTTCGAGCATCGCATTGACGAGGGTCATGGTCGCGAGCAGGTCTCGCGCGGCATCGCCGGTCTCGACCATCTCGATCGGGCTCATCACGGTGCATCGGAACCGCGCGCCCTTCAGGCGCTCGAACCTCACCGGAATGAGCGGACATTGGAAGCGATAGCCGAGGCGCGCGATGGCGGGAGCGGTCATGGCATCTCGGCGGAAGAACGGCACGGCGATGCCGTCGTTCTGCTTCTGATCGACGAGCAGCGCGACGCTGCCGCCCTGCCGGAGCTGACGCACGAGCTCGCGACCGCCTTCGGATCCCTTGGGAACCGCTCGACGCCTGCTGTGGAACCGCCGCATCAGCCCATCGACCCATGGATTGTTCGTGGCCCGATAGACGGAGATCACCGAGGCCCCCATCAGCAGATGGACGGTCGAGGAGCCGATCTCCCAATTGCCGAGATGGCCGCCGAAGAGGATGCCCGGCTGGGCCGTGGTGGCGAGACCCGTGAGCGCTTGCCCATTGACGATCTCGACCCGGCCGGAGGCCGAGGCCACGATGCGGGCGAGGTGCGGGTACTCCGCCATCGTGCGGCAGAGGTTGTCCCACATGCCCCGGAGGATGCGCCGGTTCTCGGCCTCGCTATTTTCCGGCATCGCTTGGCGCAGGTTGCGCAACGCACGTCGGGATAGACCGAGGCGCGGACCCGCTATCCGCCCGATGAAGCCGCCCAGTCCCGAGGCCCAATCGACCGGCAGGCATGCGAGCAGCGTCATGACCACGAGAAGCGCCGTCGCCTCGGCGAGATCGGCGGCCTGCGATCGCGCCCAACGAAGGCGCTCGCTCCAGCGCGCGAGCGAAATCTTCCGCAACGTCCCTCTTGGGATTGCGGCGGCGATGCGGTGGTGGAGGGTCACGGGTGAAACCGGCGTCTGCTATCGAGGTAATGAGCGGTCATAGGGCTGTGCAAGCTCGCCCGTCGTCGGGTGTTGGGCCATGCGGCGAATCCGCGCGTCCTTCGACTCACCCGCTGACGCGTGGCTCAGGGGACTGAGTCGAAGAACGCAGGGAATCCATCGAGCCGCGAAGCGTGCTAGTAATCCATGCCGCCGTCACCCGGCGTGGCCGGCTCGGTCTTGCCTTTCTCGGCGACCATCACTTCCGTAGTGATCAGGAGCGCGGCGATCGAGGCCGCACCCTGCAGCGCCAGACGCACGACCTTTGCGGGGTCGATGATGCCGGCCTTCACCATGTCGGTATAATCGCCGGTTTGCGCATTGTAGCCGTAGTTGACGTCCGACTTCTCCAGCAGCTTGCCGATGACGACCGCGCCGTCGGCGCCGGCGTTCTCGACGATCTGTCGCGCCGGCGCCTTGAGGGCGCGGCGCACGATATCGATGCCGACCTTCTGATCGTCGTTCGCCGATCTCAGTTTGTCGAGTGCCCGAATGCCGTAGAGCAGAGCAACGCCCCCGCCAGGGACGACGCCCTCCTCGACCGCCGCGCGCGTCGCATGCATGGCGTCCTCGACCCGGTCCTTGCGTTCCTTCACCTCGATCTCGGTGGAGCCGCCGACGCGGATGATCGCCACGCCTCCCGCCAGCTTCGCCAGCCGCTCCTGCAGCTTCTCCTTGTCGTAATCCGAGGTGGTTTCCTCGAGCTGCGCCTTGATCTGGGCGATCCGGGCCTGGATGTCCTGCTTCTTGCCGGCGCCGCCGATGATCGTCGTGCTCTCCTTGTCGATCACCACCTTTTTGGCCTTGCCCAACATGTCGAGCGTGACGCTCTCGAATTTCATGCCCAGATCCTCGGAGACGAGCTGGCCGCCGGTGAGCACCGCGATGTCCTCCAGCATCGCCTTGCGGCGATCGCCGAAGCCCGGAGCCTTCACCGCCGCCACCTTCAAGCCCCCGCGCAGCTTGTTCACCACCAGAGTGGCCAGCGCCTCGCCCTCGATGTCCTCGGCGACGATCAGCAGCGGCTTGCGGGATTGCACCACGGCCTCGAGCAAGGGCAACAGGGCCTGCACGCCCGGCAGTTTCTTTTCGTAGAGGAGGATGTAGGGATCCTCGAGCTCGCAGAGCATCTTCTCGGCGTTGGTCACGAAGTAGGGCGAGATATAGCCGCGATCGAATTGCATGCCCTCGACCACATCGAGCTCGGTCTCGAGCGACTTGGCCTCCTCGACGGTGATCACGCCCTCGTTGCCGACGCGCTGCATCGCCTTGGCGATCATCTCGCCGATCTCGCGGTCGCCGTTGGCGGAGATGGTGCCGACTTGCGCGATCTCGGCATTCGTCGCGACTTTCTTGGAGCGTTTGGCGACGTCCTCGACGACGGCTGCGACCGCGCGGTCGATGCCGCGCCTCAGGTCCATCGGGTTCATGCCCGCGGCGACCGCCTTGACGCCTTCGCGCACGATCGCTTGGGCCAGCACCGTCGCCGTGGTGGTGCCGTCGCCAGCGCGCTCGCTGGTGAGCGTGGCGACCTCCTTGACCATTTGGGCGCCCATATTCTCGAACTTGTCAGCAAGCTCGATCTCCTTCGCCACCGTCACCCCGTCCTTGGTGATGCGGGGCGCGCCAAACGACTTGTCGAGCACGACGTTGCGGCCCTTGGGCCCCAGCGTCACCTTGACGGTGTTGGCGAGAATGTCGACGCCGCGCAGCATCCGATCGCGCGCGTCGGTGTGAAACCGTAATTCCTTGGCAGCCATGATGTTCTCCTTAGGCGGGATCCCCGCGTCCTGTAAGGCTCGGTGTCGTCAGTGATGCCGCGAGCCCGCTCGGATCACAGTCTCAGTAGCAGTTTGATCTCGCGCCAGACAGGCAACCGCTCGACCGTGGGACCAACGCCCGCGACCTGCCGGGCCTTGCCGAGCCAAGCCTGGCGAACGTCCCAACCGCGGCGTGGCCACGGCGTATCGGCGGGATGGCTCGCCTCATAGAGCTTCCGCGCGAGCCGCTCGATGCCGCGCGCGCTATGCAATTTCGCTCTCCATGACCACGCGCAAATGCCCATCCGAGAGCGACTGAACGCGATACCCATACATGCCATGCTCCGCCGGTAGCCGGCGCACGATCTTGAACGTTCCCAATTTGCCCGAGAGATAGGCGCTGGGGATCAGCCTCACGGTATCACCGGTCGCATATTTCGGATGCGTCATCACTCAACTCCTTGCTCGCGCGGGTCGCGTGTCTGAGGGAGCCGGCTTTCGATCACTCATCGATGGCGCACCGCTACGGCGACGAGTGGGGGCTGGGTATCGACCGGGAAGCGGTGCTGCCGCTCCATGGCAATTCGCCACCGATCGCCACGCCCAGGAACACGCCCGCTCCGAGGGCGATAGCGATCAGCCAGAGCGGAAGACGGGAGCGCCTGGTTCCGTCGGCCTTCGCCAGGCCGGCCGGCGAGACCGAGCCGCGCGGAGGCAAGGCCTCGATCAAACGAGCCGCGATCCCCCGCGTCTCCGAAGCCTCCCAACGGCCGGCCGGCAACCGGGCGATCGTCCCGCTCAGCGCCGCAACCGCGGACTCCCTCGGCAAATCCGACAGCCGAGCGGCCTCCAGCCAGGGATCGAGACCCAGTCGGGCGAACGCGGACAGCACGCTGAGCGGCACGCCGATCCGCTCCTCGCCCACCGTCCCGAAGAGAAACTCGTTGAACTCGGACTCCAGGAGCGAGAATCGAGCCGGGAGTGCCATCTGGCTCAGGCCCCGAGTCTGCGCGTGCAGGCGTCAGTCACGTCGAGGTCAGCCAGCGGGGCACCGGCTTCCAAGGCCCATTTCTTCGCGAGCTCGCTGCGGGCGCTCCAGTCGAGCGCGCCGGCGCCGGCGACGTCGGCTTTGGCCCGAGCGGCGCAGATCATCGCCAATTGCTCCGTGACGTTCTCTCGCACTTGCGCCCGCGCGGTCGCGCGCGAGACCTGCCAGCCCATGTAGTTGGAGATCAGCGGTCCCACCGCCAAACCGATCGCGAGCGCGAAGACAACGGGTTTCGCCGCCTGCCACCTTGCTTGAGCCTTCCGCACGTTTGTCACTTGGTTCTCTCCCCCTGGATTGTCGAGCTGTCCCCGCACGCGCCGGCGCTCAGATATCGCGATGCCAGTTCACGCGCATGAGATAGTCGTCCTCGTCGAAATGGTGGTCGAGGCGGCCTTGGAATGTCCGCCGGATCGCGGCGCCGATCCGGTGCGGCAGATGAAGGTCGGTCGTGCGGACCACGACCCGATCCTCGCCTTCCTCGATGCCGATGATCCGATTGGCTGGACGATCGCGCTTCTCGCCGAGCCCATGCTCATTTGCGATGCGCACGATCTCCGCGCGGTTCGGCCGGACGAAACTGCCGGTGAGCGTGACCAGCCCCGCGGGATGATTGTCGTTGCTGCGGTGGCAGGCTTGGCAGACCGCTTCGGGGGCATCGGCGGGACGCGGGCCCCACTGCCATCGGCCGGAGCGATAGATGGCGCCGCACTGCGGACACAACGTCGGCGCCACGAGCTTGCCCGGATGCTTATAGGGATCGACGCGGCGTCCGCTCGGGGTGCCGACCCAGCGCCGCCCCTCCGGCGGCATCGGCAGTGGCGCCCCGCTCTGCGGCATGAAGATTTCCTTTTGAGTCGGCGATGCGATGCCGCCCTGGAGCATCGTCTCTTCGCCGACGTAATCGTCGGCTGATTCAGTGTGGGCCGGTCGTTGATAAATGGGGACTAAATAATGTTTTACAATGCAGAAAATCTCCGTTGCCGAGTCAGGCGGACTGCGGCAGCGGGTAAAATAATAGAGCCAGGAATACTGACGCTAATTTATCGGCGCGCCGGAAAATCCGTCCGACTAAGCGAGATTCGGTTGTGCTCTCTCAGAGTAACCCATCGTCATGCCCGCGCTTGGGCAAACAGGTTTTCATTGCAAGTGCGGCAGCGCAGCCTTATATAGGAGCCGTCAATCGACCTTGGGTCGGCCTTGTTACGCTCTCCCGAGCCAGAACCCGGTCCCATCCAAATCCGCCTATTGACCCGTGGCACATGGGTGCCGCGGCAACTTGCTTACGGAGGGACCTTTGTCCAACGGAACTGTAAAGTGGTTCAATTCGCAAAAGGGTTATGGCTTCATCCAGCCTGACGACGGCCAGAAAGACGTCTTCGTGCACATCTCGGCGCTCGAGCGCGCGGGGATCAGCAATCTGCAGGAAGGCCAGAAGCTCAGCTTCGACCTCGAGCGCGGCCAGCAAGGCAAGACCTCGGCGGTCAATCTTCAGCTGACCTGACGGGCGACGGGGCGGCTTCGGCCGCCTCGTTTCTCTTTAGGCCCATTTGTTTCTCTTGCTGCACCTGATCTCAAAACGGAACACGCATGCCTGACGCCGGCGCGCTCGGGTCTTCTGGCCTTGTCGATGCGGCACTCTTACGGCGGCGCCTTGCTCACTATTCCAGCGCGGACACGAAGCGAGCCGTCCTGCAGCTTTTGACGACGGCGCTGCCCCTGCTCGCGAGCGCCGCGGCGCTTCTCTACGGCATCTCTCACGGCATCTGGCTCGCGGCCTGCTTCGGCCCGCCCGCCGCTCTCTTCATCGTCCGCCTCTTCATCATTCAGCACGATTGCGGGCACGGCTCCTTCTTCAAGTCACGCCGCGCCAACGACATGCTCGGGCTCATCACCAGCCTGCTGACGCTCATCCCGTACAATTATTGGCGCCGGGACCACGCCGTCCATCACGCGACATCCGGAAATCTCGACCGTCGCGGCAAAGGCGACGTCACCACCCTCACGGTTCGCGAGTATCTGGCGAAGTCGTGGTGGCGTAGATTGATGTACCGGCTCTATCGGCATCCGTTGGTCCTGCTCGGCGTCGGTCCCGCTTACATGCTGCTGGTCCGCTATCGCGTTCCCACCGGGGAGTCGCTGCGCAGCTGGTCCGACTGGGTCAGCATCGTCGGCACCAACCTCGCCGCCGCTTTCGGCGCGACTGCCATGGTGATGACGATCGGACCGATCACCTTCATGGTGACCTGGGGCGCGGTCCTGCTGCTCGCGCTCTCGATCGGCGTCTGGCTGTTCTACGTGCAGCATCAATTCGAGGATTCCTATTGGGAGCGCGCGGACCGCTGGAATTTCCAGGCCGCCGCGCTCGAAGGCAGCTCGTTCTACGATCTCCCGCGCCCTTTGCACTGGATCTCGGGCTCGATCGGCTTCCACCACATCCATCACCTCGCCAGCAAGATCCCGAACTACCGGCTGAGCGCTTGCTTCGACCAAATTCCGGAGCTGCAGCGCGTCAAGCGATTGACGCTCTCGGCCAGCATCAAATCGATCGGCTTGACCTTGTGGGATGAGGAGCGGCGGCAACTCATCTCGTTCCGCGCGCTGGCTCAAGGCCGATAATCGACCGGCTCACGTCCGCGCAGGCAGGCGGTTGGCCTCGGCGATCATCACGAGCGCAGCTGCAGGTGTCCGCGGATCGTGGTTACGAGCTGGTCGATATCGAACGGCTTTGGGACGACGGAATCGGCGCCGAGGCTCTTCGCGACGGTGAGAAAATCCGATTTGCCGATCCGGCCGCTGCCCGACATCGCAATGATCTTTACGCCCGGCCGCTCGCGTCGCATCTCCATGATGAGTCCGATGCCATCCTGCTCGGGCATGATGATGTCGGTCAGCACCACCGCCGGCGAGATCCGTCGGAAGGCTTCCAGCCCCGCCAGTCCGTCGCGCGCCGTGGCGATCGCGATGCCGCAGGCCTCGAAGACGCTCGCCAGCGAATGAAGCACGGCGGGGTCATCGTCGATCACCAGCACGGTGGGCGCGGCTGGCGACAGGCGCTGCGCGGAATGCTTGCCATTGACGTCATCCGCCATCGCGAACCCCAATCGCCCGGCAGTCCTGGCGACGGTCGCCGAGATAGGACGTCTGCACGGCAGCGAGGGGAACACTGGCCTCGCATGGGTTAACGTCGCCTTACCCCGTCCCCTCAGGTCTGCTCCACCCGGGTGGCGGCGCCGTCGAGCGCCGCCGTGATGGCCCGCACCTGCTCCTCGCTGAGCGGACCCTGCGCCATGCGGAGCCGCAGTGCCATGCGGAGGTTCTCCATGGCGCGCAGGATCTGCGGCGCGGGTCCGCCGCCATAAGCGGCACCCACCTCACGCATCCGGGCGAAGACCGCCTCGACCGCACTCCGGTTCGCGTCCAGGAAGGCCGTGCCCTCGGGCGTCACGGTATAGAGCTTCTTGCCGCCCTCGGTGGGGGCGACCGTGGCGTAGCCCAGCTCCTCCAGCATGGTGAGCGTCGGATAGACCACGCCAGGGCTCGGGCTGTAGGAGCCGCCGAGCCGCTCCTCGATCGCCTTGATGAGCTCGTAGCCGTGCCGCGGCTTCTCTGCGACCAGCTGCAGGATGAGCAGCCGAAGGTCGCCGTGATCGAAGACGCGCCCGCCGCGCCAGCCGCCGCGCATCCCGTGGCGCCCGCCGCCAAAGTGCCGTCCGCCCCACTCGCCCCGCGCGTGCCTGCCGTGGCCGCAGCCATGGTCTCGATGTCCGTGCATGTCGGTCTCAGATAGGATTTCGTTATATCGGAAGATATATCGAGACCTGGTCGGATTCAAGCCCCCGTCGCGCGCAGCGAAAAGGACAGCGGCAGCCATGGCTTATCGGGCCAGCGATAGAGCCCGTCCGGGCCTTCGACGAGACCCTCGAACATCTTCCAGGTGGCGCTGTCGTGCTCGCGCAGCCAGTCGAGGCGCAGGCCGGCGTCGAGGAGCGCCGTCACGATGGCGCCCAGCGGGTGTATCCAATTGTATTGCCGCGTGTTCCGCAGACGGGCGGTCCGGTCGACATAGTCGGTGGGATCGTCGGTCACGACGGGCTCGCGCTGAAAATAGGGCGCGAAGTATCCGGGATTGCCGTCGGCAAGACGGCGGCTGTCGTCGAACACCAACGCCACGGGATGCCCTTCGGCCAGGTAGAGCGCGCCGCCCGGCTTCAGGAAATACGCGACGATCTCGGCCCAGCGGCCGATGTCGGGAAGCCAGGTAATGGCGCCCCACGTGACGAACACGAGATCGAAGGCACGCGGCTCCGGGATCGCGGCAGCCGCATCGTAGAGATCCGCTTCGACGAAGCGCGCGCGGCGCCCGAGACCCAATTCCTTCGCGAGCTCGCGCGCCTTCGCGATGGCGGGAGCAGAGAAGTCCAGACCGACCACGTCCGCGCCGCGCTGAGCAAGGGTCAAGCTGTCGCGGCCGAAATGGCATTGCAGATGGAGGACGCGCAGGCCGTCGATCGAGCCAAGCTCCGCTTCCTCGATCGCGTTCAGCCGGCCTCGCCCCGCGCGCAAGGGCGCCAGGTCGTAGCCTGCGGTGCCCAGGTGGACATCGACGCGCTCGTCCCAATTTGCGCGATTGGCGGCTCGCCAGTCGGTGGGTGCCATGGCTGCGCTCCCGTTGATTGGCTACGCCGCCCGCACCGCGACGCGCATCGCGCCGATGCCGTCGATGGCGGCTTCCATGACATCGCCGGGCCGCACGGGGCCCACGCCCTCGGGCGTGCCGGTCAGGATGATGTCG
>Ga0307479_10002088_pt1 | contig 18206 bp, 17 predicted proteins | sample atmos_gasesECM4C_FD_203743 | JGI IMG/M metagenome (GOLD analysis project Ga0307479, IMG submission 203743) | Hardwood forest soil microbial communities from Morgan-Monroe State Forest, Indiana, United States - atmos_gasesECM4C_515 | ecosystem: Environmental > Terrestrial > Soil > Temperate... | reverse complement strand
CTGAACGCTGTGAATTGTCCGAATAACGTCTTTGCCGGCGCCGGACGGAGTAAAAGTGCCATCGTCAGTCTTGTGAAAGCCCAGCGATTTCAGATGACGCCGCAGACGCTTCTTGAGCGAGGCTACACGTGTCGAAACGCAAATGACGGCTTTGCCGTTTTTACCCACTATCTCCTCATCAATGCGCGAGTTATCCCTGGAACATCGTCACTTTATTAAATGGGGTGCAACAAGGCTAATGAATTCTCGCGGTGTTATTACTTTGGTTTTCTTCCAGAATCTGGGAAAGTTTTTCAAATTGCCTGTCACCAAGTAGTCGGCGCGCGCCTCGTCGGCGCATTCGAGAGATACATTGTCATCGGGGTCACTCGTGACTTCCAGTCGGCGCGTCGGCGTCACAGTGTAACAGTTGTTCTTGATGAGTTGTAGAAGCTGCTGCCGGAGGCCCCTGCGAATTTTCAGTTCAGAGCGGCCAAGCACTTCGCTGTATTCGTCCAGAATAGGGCGGGAAATATACAAACGGGCCGGTTTAGTAATTGCAAGCAGCAGAACGGTGCGCTGCAGCCCGGCTGGCTTGATGGCAGCGGAAATCAACACATTCGTGTCAATTACGAGCCGCAGCGGAAGCATTAACGCTTCGATCTCTCAGTTCGGGACGCCTTGATAACCTGCTCGATCTGACGCGCGCTCAAGCTACTCGTCCCCTTGCGTTCGGATTCCTCACCGATCACCCTTAAGACTTCAGGTTCCGGCGCGGTGAGCTTCACGTAGTCGCGGATGCTTAGCAGTACGGCCTTGGGCGTCCCGCGCTTCTCAATAACGAGCGACCTGCGCTCGTCCTCGACCCGGCGCAGGAGCTTGCCGAAGTTGGCGCGCGCCTTCAGGGCAGAGACCACTATGGTGCCGTTCTTGTCGGTGGTAAGAGTAGCCATGAACTCTCCATTTCGATTAACTGAACTGTACAGTTTGCCAGGAGCGTAGTCAACGGCCTCGGCAGGAAATTTATCCCCTGCCCGTTTGCCTGCCTCGTGCTGCCGCTGCATTTTGGGCGGACAAGACTACTGACCGGGCCGACTGACTGTCGGCAACCGTGCTTTGTTTACCTGTAGCGGATTTCTGCAGGTTTTGTGTGCTGACTGTGGGCGGGACTTCACGTCGTGGTAGTAGATCCCCGAGTCTGTGACTCTTCATCCTGGTTCATCTACGGCCTCGTGAGTGGCCGTCCGTCTCTCATAGTCGTCTCCTATCAATTCCATCCACCAAAGTCTTAGACGCATCACCTCGTTCATCATAGTTTCGAATTCAGGCAGATGCACCAAATTGGGTTTGCGAGGATGCGTGAGCGATGACGGAAAGGTGTCGAGCTTAATCGGACAATGTCCGCCAGACAGGAACCTGTTAACAGCGGACGAAGTAGCCGTGATCTTACGAGTTCCAAAGAGCTGGGTCTACAGCCATTTGCGTGATCTGCCTGCAATCCGGCTCGGCCGCTACGTTCGATTCAGACGATCAGATATCGACGAATTCTTAGCAAACAAAGGCTCTTGCCAATGATTTTCCGTGCTGGTATTGATAGAGGACGGTTGAAGCACCACGGAAGGAGAATCGTGGTGCGTGAGAAGTACCAACGACCCGAGGTGAAGGACCTCGGTACGAAGTGGAAGATGATGTACTGGGACTACAGTTCGCAACCACGCCGCAAACGCTCCAAGGTTTGGGGCAAGCAAAGCGCTCCTAGCAAACGGGATGCGCAGCGCTTATCTGATGAATTTATGGAGAAGGTGAACGCGCGGAATAACGAACCGGCCCTGTACGCTTCTGATGATGAAACCCTGGCCTCGCTGATCGCGAAATGTCGCGAGAAGACTTGGCCTCATTTGAAGAATTCGACCCGGCAGCACTATGAGTTCTTCATGGAGAAATACCTCCTGCCGACCTGGGGAACAATGAAGCTCCGTAAGATGAGCATTATCGAACTTCAGGACTTCTTCAACTCGTTCCACCCCCGGCTCTCGCCCAAGTCGATCCGGCTGATGCACGCTTGTTTGCGTGTTCATCTGAATCAAGCAAAGGTGTGGGGGATGGTTGAGAAGAACCCGGCCATCGGGGTAAAACTGCCTCGGAGGAAGCAACGGAAGCCGACGATTCTGTTGCCGCTGGCAACAATCGGTAGGCTAATTGACCGGCTTCCCGAGCCAACCAACACCATCGTCACACTAATCGTCTTCGGATCTCTCCGCATTGGTGAGGTGCTGGCCCTACGCTGGCGTCACATCGAAGGAGACCGCATCACTGTGGAAGAGCGATTGTACGAAGGTGAATTCGATGATGTAAAAACTGACGCAGGCGAGCGGAAAGTGCCGTTCGACAAGCGTGGGTTGATGAAGGGTGCCCTGGTTGGAAGATGGAACGCGAGCAAGCACCGGCAGCGCGATGATTTGGTGTTTGGAACTCGCAAAGGCGGTCCTTTGGGCAGGCGCAACTTGTTGCGTCATATCAAGGCTGCCGCGATCCAATTGGGACTCTCGAAGGCCGTAGATTTTCGGAGCTTCCGTACCATGCACTCCAGCCTGATGTTGCGGGAGGGTGCAAGGCCGGAGGTCGTCCGGGACAACATGGGCCACGCCAACATCGACGTGACGCAGAACGTTTACGGCAAGAGCTGGTGGGAAGAGCGAGTGGATGCGGTAACGCGAGCTGTCGATGCCGTAACCATCGCTGTTCAGAATGCAGAGAAAGAACCCAAACAGGAACAGCCTGCATCCACCACCAACGAATGGGTGCCCCTGTGGGTGCCCCAGCAAGAAGCCAAAATTGCAGATTGTTGAAATAATTGGTCGGGGAGAGAGGATTTGAACCTCCGACCCCCTGGTCCCGAACCAGGTGCTCTACCAGGCTGAGCCACTCCCCGACATTGCGATCGGCGCCACTGGATTGCGAGCGCCTGACCGGGAATCGCTGAATTGCATCAAAATTATAACATCCTGTGCCGCCGGATACGCGCGCCCGAGCTGGATGGCCGCCTGAGTCAAGCTCGACATCCCGGTTGAATCGACTGCCTTGCACCCCCCCCGACGTCAACAACATTGTCTGAACCGCGACGTACGGCTACGATAGAACTTCGCTGGAAATCTTCATGAAAACAGTATTCACCGCTAGCCGGCTTTACACGCCGCTCGAGGAGATCGCGAGCCCGTGGCTTGTTGTGGAAGATGGGCAAATTGTCGAAGTGTCATCTCGGTTGGGGAAGGAAGCCGGCAGCGCTACTCTCGTGGATTACGGCGACGGTGTGCTCGCGCCCGGTTTCTTCGACATTCATATCCACGGCGGGGCGGGACTGGATGTCATGCGAGCCTCGCCGGTCGAACTGCCGCGCCTGGGCAAATTCCTGACTACCCATGGTGTGACCGGCTATTTTCCCACGACCGTGGCGGCGCCACTCGATCTTACCTGCGCGGCTTTGGAGCGTCTCGCCGATGCGATCGAAGCTGCGCAGAACGACGATGGCGACGCCCCCCCGCTGGCGCGGCCCGTCGGCATTCATCTCGAAGGGCCGTTCCTCAGCCACAAGCGCCGCGGAGTGCACCCGCCGGAATATCTGGTCGAGCCCACACTTCCTATTTTCGAGCGACTCTGGCAAGCCGCGCGTGGAAACGTGCGGATGATGACGATTGCTCCCGAGACTCCCGGCGCGATGGAAGTAATTGCCGAGGCTGCGCGCCGGAACGTCTGCGTCAGCATTGGACATTCCGATGCCGAGTTGCCCACAGCGCAGGCCGCCGTGAAGGCCGGAGCGCGGCACGCTACGCACACGTTCAACGCCATGCGGCCGCTGGACCATCGCGACCCGGGGATCATCGGTGAGGTACTCACCAATGACCGGCTGAGCGCCGACATCATCGCAGATGGAATTCATGTGGCACCGTCCGTGGTCCAACTTTTCCTGCAGGCCAAGGGAATGGAACGCGCCGTTCTGATCACCGACGCCATTTCTGCGACGGGCATGCCGGACGGGCGGTACCAACTCGGTCCGATCCAGGTCGATGTAAAAGACGGCAAGTGCACCTCGGGCGGCAGCCTTGCCGGAAGCGTACTCACCATGGACCGCGCGGTCCGCAACGTCACCCAGTTTTCGCGCTGGAGCCTGAAAGATGCGGTGCGAGCAGCCACGCTGAATCCGGCGCGAGCCGTGGGCTTGGCGGGCCAGCATGGCGCTCTGGCCAAGGGCGCGGACGCGGATTTTGTAGTGCTGAGTCCTGCCGGGGAAGTACGGAAAACGGTAGTCGGCGGGCGAGGCTTCTAGCCTCCTAATTTGGCTTGCGCTGTTTGGTCTCGGCCATATGGCGAAGCAGCACGAGTTCGTCGGCTCGGGACAGTTTATCCAGAAAAGAATTTTCTAACTTGGACTTCTCGTCCGTTGCCGTTTTCGTCGGACCGGCTTGCCGCAACTTGTCCCCAAGCTCCGGTTCAGCGTCCATCACCTGCGAATAGAACCAGAGGAAATGGCGCATCTGATCGAGCGCCTGGCGAAGGGTATCGATCGGCTCCGTCTCCGAAAGCGAGTTGAGCGCTTCCATGAGCTCAGGATCGCTCGGCGCCTGCATGGCAGCGCAGTTGAGTTCTTGCTGGATAGAGCGCAGGTCTTCGGTGACGCGCGCGATCCTGAGATGCAGGTCGTCCATGTCTTCTCGGGCCATTTGCTTGCCGTCCAACCATCTCATCGGCAGAACGCAGCGAATAGATGTCCCACGGGCATGCGCTTTCGTAATTCTGGGATTACTTTGGTCTGCGCCATGGTCACCACCGCCAACACCTTGATGGGCGCGCCTTTTCAAGCGCTCTGCGGTAACAGGCTTCGCTCACGAATGACGTCGATTCGTGGCCTGTGTGGCTCCCACGACTACCGTTAGTGCAATGCTCATTCGTCCCAAGTTCACTTCAGGGAACGTCGGAGCCTGCGTTTGTGATACAAACTCGCCGTGAATGAAACCAGGCAAGAGGCTTCCTCCAACAAGGGACTGGTTCGCGTAATTGGCCGCTGGAGCCTGGCCGCGCTCACAGTGAACTGCATCATCGGGAGCGGCATCTTTGGATTACCTTCCGCCCTCGCGCAGAGAGCGGGACGAGCCAGCATCCTCGGCGTGGTGCTTGCGGGAGCAGCCGTCGGCGTGGTCATGGCGTCCTTTGCCGAGGTGGCTTCCCGATTTACCGAGACAGGAGGGCCCTATCTCTACGCCCGCGAAGCATTCGGGCGCTTCATGGGCATTCAGGTCGCGTGGCTGGTTTGGTTTGTCCGCCTGACCGCCTGCGCCGCCAACGCCAATCTGTTTGTTATTTACATGGGTGAGTTTTGGCCACGCGCTACGCAGCCTTTGCCCAGACTCATAATTTTGACCGTGCTGATCGGAATGCTGGCCATGATCAACTTCCGCGGCGTGCGCGCTGCTACTTATGTTAGTTCGGTATTCACCGTCGCAAAGTTGGCCTCGCTCGGCGTCGTCTGTGTTGCGGGAGCGTTTTACCTGGTCGTCGTGCGCCGGATTGTCCCGGCGGAAACTGCTTCGCCGCCTGCTGAAGCCTGGCTGCAGGCCATCGTGCTCCTCATCTTTGCCTACGGAGGATTCGAAGCCGCCCTGATCTCGACGGGTGAAGCCCGCGACCCGCGGCGCGACGTGCCCTTTGGGCTGTTCGTCGCGCTGGTCACCTGCACCCTCATTTATGGGCTGATCCAGTGGGTGGTCGTTGGAGTGCTCCCCGATCCGGGCCACAGCGAGCGCCCGCTGGCTGACGTCGCGCGAATCGTATTGGGACAGGGTGGGGCGGCGCTCGTTGCGGTCGGTGCGCTTTTTTCCGTCTACGGCTATTTAAGCGGAAACATCCTTGCCACTCCACGCATCACCTTCGCCCTGGCGGAGCGCGGAGACTTCCCGCCCGTGTTCGCGCTCGTGCACAAGCGGTTCCATACACCGTATTTCTCGATTTTTGTGTTTGCGCTTCTCGTCTGGGCCCTCGCCCTGGTCGGAAGCTTCACCTGGAATGTCACGCTCTCCGCCGGGTCGCGGCTGTTTTATTACGGAGTGGTTTGCGCCGCATTGCCAATGCTGCGCAAGAAACGGGGTCCGGCAGTCTTCCAGGTGCCGGGTGGGGAATGGATCGCCCTGATGGGAGTGGTGATCTGCGTGGGACTGCTCACGAGAATCGACTACAGCAGATCGTTGATTCTGCTAGTCGCGGTAGCCGTGGCCCTTCTGAACTGGCTCTTGGTGCGAAAACCGTTTTCGTAGAGACGTTGCTTTGCAACGTCTCTGCCCGCATCATCTCGAAACCCCAAGTCCGCTACGCTGCCTGCAGAAACGTCGCTAGCTGTGTCTCTACGACTGCTGCTCCATCTCCAGCAGCGCCTGCTTCCGTTCGATCCCCCAGCGATAGCCGCCCATGCTGCCGTCTTCGCGAACCACGCGATGGCAGGGAATCGCCACGGCAACCGGATTGGTCGCGCAGGCACGGGCCACGGCCCGGGTAGCCGTAGGCTGGCCGATGGCCTTGGCAACTTGGTTGTACGACCGCGTCGCGCCGAACGGGATGGATTGCAGGTAAGTCCACACCCGCCGCTGAAATGCTGTAGCGCAAATATCGAGAGGCAGCGAGGAGTCAAGCTGCTTGCCGCGCATGTGGTGGAGCAGTGCGACCACCCAGGATCGGAGTCCACTCTCGTCGGGTTTGCGGGCGGCAAAGGGAAATTCGCGCTTCAATCCTTCCAGCAGCTCGCCGTCTGTTCGAGCAAACTGAATCGCGCAGATGCCGCGTTCGGTAGCCGCGATCAGCATGCGCCCGAGTGGCGAATCCGCGATCGTATAGCGAATCGCAGCCCCAATCGCGCCGCGGCGGTACTTGTCCGGGGTCATGCCAAGCTGCGAGGCGGTCCTCTCGTAGAGCCTGCTGCTGGAGCCATATCCGGCGTCGTACATGGCGCGAGTGACGGAGTCGCCAGCCTGCAAGTTGCGCTTGAGCAGGCGGAGGCGGCAGGAGTCGGCGTATTCCCGCGGTGTGATGCCCAGAACCGCCTTGAAACGGCGCTGCAGGTGGAACGGGCTCTGCTGAAACTCCTTGCCCAGACGTTCGAGCGTGACCGGTTCGTCGAGGTGCTGCTCGAGGAAGCGGCAAATCGCCTTCACGGTGTCAGCCTGCCCGTTGCCGCTCAGCGCTTTCGGACGGCAGCGCAGGCAGGCGCGGTAGCCGGCCTGTTCCGCCTGTTCCGGCCGCAGGAAGAACTGCACGTTCTCCCGGCGCGGGCGGCGTGCCGCGCACGACGGCCGGCAATACACACCTGTCGTTGACACCGCGAACACGAATTCCCCGTCGCGCGCAGCGTCGCGCGCGAGCACGGCGGTCCAACGTGATTCGTCGGCTGCGCGAGATGGGTCCGTCGCGGTCGCTTGGCGAGTTGGCATTGGCTTTACGCCTTCCGCTACGAGTATGGCATTGGTTGTCATAACAAGAAAAGCCTACGGCGATCAGCCTGGAACGGACTATCCGAATCTTGCGGGCAAAGCAAAAAATCACTGCGCACCGACCCAGTCCCCCGGTTGGTGTGCCTCCCCGGTGCGATTTGCGCCGGGCTGCCAGAACGATTAGATTTCCCGTGAACGCTTTTGACTCTAAACCTAGAGGTCTATTGTCATGAAGGATTCTCGTCTGGCGATCTCCCCCTTTCCCATTCTCGGCGGTATCTTGCTGGCCGTGCTGTCGCTGGCCACGGCGCAGAACGCTGCCAGCCGTGTACTCAATAGCGACGAACTGAAGAAGGCGGTCCCGGCAGAATTCTTCTATCGCGGGCAGAAGGCTCCCGTGCAACTTCGCAATGCCGTCGGTTTTAAGCTGGCGGATGGCAAGATGGCGCTGGCCGCCCTTGTCGACGCCTCGGGGTATTCGACGGCGATCCAGCAGAAGTACCAGGGCATGTTGATCACCGAGGCTAAGCTCAACATTGGCGGGTCGGAGCTGGCGCCGGGAGAATATGGCTTCGGATTCACTGCCGACGGAAAGTTTGTGGTGATGGACGTGGCGAATAACGATGTGCTCGGCACAGCCTCGCAAGTGGACTCGGAGTTGAAACGCCCTGTTCCGCTGAAGCTCGTCGAGGATGGTGGTGCCTACAAGTTGTACGCGGGAAAGAAGTGGGTGAGCATTAAAACCGAGTAGGCTCTCTCAGTCCGAGAGCGGCTGGAACGGGCCCATGAGCGAACTCACGCCGGCACGCTTGCGGATCTCGGCCAGCAGGGCGTTCGCGGCGTTCTCATAGGTCTTGTTGGGATCGGAGGGATCGGCCCAGACCGCGTCGTAGATGATCTGCGCGGCTTCTTTCAGGTCGACGTGCAGGGCCGCTTCATGCAGATCGAGGCGCTCCTGCAGCCGGTCATAACAGGGTTTGCAAACCGAGGCGCCGGCGTCGTCTCCAGCGCGATGTTCGCCGAGGGCGCAGATTGACCCGCCCGTGTTCATGACTTGGGAGTGCGCTTCCATCAGCTGCGATTTGAACTGGCGCAGAAATTCCTCCCGCTCCTGCTCGACCACGGCGCTATCAGGAACAGGATCGGGAACTGCGTGAGTCAACTTGGGCGGCATCTTCGGCACGACGGGCGAAACCCGCTCGTGATGATGGCAGGTGGGGCAGATATCCAGATCGGCCGGATAGTACAGCCGGCACTTGGCGCAGGGCAGGCCATAGCCCGCCGGCTTCGCCGGTGAGTCCTCCGCAGTTCCGTGGGGAAGCGACGGGTCCATGTGGCGCGCTCCTGTATCCTGCGCCAAGGCAGCGAGGGACTTGTTGCCAGAGCCAGTCTGCTGGGTTCGCGTCGCGTTTGTGGCCATCGTCAGTCCTCGATTTCATCGCCGGCATCCGTCCAGGCTTGTCGGCCGTGGCTTTCACTCAGTCTATGCAGGGACCGCGCCTTCCGCTAAGCACCTTGGTACATCGGCTTGCAGTGCTCACAACCGGCTGCATGGACGTTCCTGACTACTGCGGGTTCGATTCCTTCATCAGCTTGAGCAGCTCTTCACGCCGCGCGCGATATAGCGTCTGCGCCGGATCGAGTCGCGACGCGGTCTCCAACTCCGACAGGGCTTCATCGTAACGGTCCATGGTCGTCAGGCACGCCGCAAGGGAATAGTGATTGTCGGCCGACGAATTCAACCGGACTGCCTCGCGGAATTCTTTCTCCGCGGCCCTTAGTTCCTGTTGCTCGAACAAGACCGTACCCAGCAGGTGATGCGCGACGTCGGAATCGGGGTTGAGGGAAACCGCCAGCCGTAATTCGCGCACGGCTTCTTCCGGCTGGTTGTCGAGCATCAGCGCCTGGCCCAGAATGCGGTGCTCGGCCGATCCGGTCGGATTCTGGCGTAGCGCCAACCTCAGTTCGTCGACTGCCCCGTCGTAGTTCTTCTTCGCCATGTAAGCGCTGGCCATGCACGCATGCCCCTGCTGCCACTCCGGGTGCTGACGGTAGAGTTCGTGCAATTCGTCCATGGCGGCGTCGAAGTTTCCCTGATCGCAATAGCTGTTGCCCAGATTGTTGCGGACCGAGGCCTCGCTGGGAGCCAGCCGCTTGGCCTCGCGATATTCCGCCACGGCTCTGTCGAGGCTGCCTTCTTCGTGCAGGATCAGCCCCAGGTTCGAGTGTGCCTCCCAGAAAGCAGGGCGCAGCTGGATCGCGTGTTCGTAGGCAGAAACGGCGGCGGGCATGTCGCCGGCGGCATGCAGGGCGATGCCCATGTCGTAGTAAGTGTCGGCATTGTCTGGGTCGCGGACCAGAGACTCGGCGTAAGCGTGCACGGCAGCCCCGTACTGACCAATGGAATAGTGGCCAAGGCCCAGGTATTGGTAGGCCTCCGCATTCTTCGGGTCGAGGCTGAGAGCAGTGCGGGCCTCGGCGATGGAATTTGGTCCGTCGTCGAGGCGATAGAACAAGTAAGCCAGGGCGCTGTGATTCTCAGGAAGACCGGGCATGAGCCGCGTGGCTTGAGTGAGTTCGTCGAAGGCGTCATCCAACTGCTCCTGGTGGCGCAGCATAGCGCCCAGCGCCAGGTGCAGAGCGGAGTTCTGATCGTCGGAGGCGACGGCTTTGCGGAGCTGGAGTTCGGCTTCGCGATAATGCTGCCGGCCGGCTTCGGCGTTGGCATTCAGCAGGGCCGCGGGGATGGCCTCTCCGATCTCTGCCGACCGGACGTTCCCCGAACTTACCACCTTCATTAATTCCTTGCTGGCCCCCGCCGCTTCCAGTTCGTGCAATTCGCTGTTAGTGGGAAGGGTAGCGAGTCCTCGCTCCTCGACCAAGCGGGCGAGCCGGGTGCCGGGCACCCCTGCCGTCAGCCATGCAACCAGCTGAGTGGTGTTGATGGGCTGAGTCTCGGAGGAATGGGCGGCTGTGGCCGCCAGAATCAACATCAAAACGAACAACGCGGCCTTTACTCTCACCGGATTCCCCGATACATGGATTGGCCCATTCGACAACCTCGCTTTGGCTCGGTTGCTCAGGGCAGGCTTGCTGGTGGCGGCTTTGGGGGCGACTGCGAGTGCGGGCGCCCCGAAAGCTCCCCTTCAGAAAAATAGCTCGCCGGCGAACTCCCCGGTAAGGTCACGGAGGTAACCAGGAGGCGTGACTTGCTCTCACCTGTCGAAAATCCCACCCTTCGGCAGGCTCAGGGCAGGCTCTGAGCTTGCCGAAGGGGCAGGCGTTCTCGTTGCAAAGGATGCGCGAGAGATGGGGTACGCGGGATTTTCATCCCGCGAGAGGGTACACATCTTGAAAAAACATATATACCTTGGAGCTAAAATCTCTGCTTTGTTGGAGTTGCTAGGATCTGATATGGGGTCTTCCCGGCAAAATCTTGAGGCCGTTGGACTTATTCGTAAGATATTAAAGAATAGAGACTTACTGTTGTGGTCTGGGGTGGCTTGATGGCTGGCTACATGGTATGTCTTACGGCTAAACACGACTACATCTATTTTAGCAGATAGGAGGCGATTGGAACGCCAGGGACGGAACTTTAGTTCCTTTGGGGAGAATGGGTTAGCAGGGCGGGGTTATTTTTTGCTTGACAGGCTGCGCCTGTTCTCGACTCTACTCCCCAATGCACTCATGGTGGGTCAAAGAGTCTAATTGCCCGATTTCAAAACTGCGAGTAGAGCCGCGGGTGCCCTAAATTCCCGCCTCAGTTGAGTATCCGCCACATGATCGCGGCGCCAAAACCGTAGCAAAACCATCTTGTACAACCGAGCAGAAATTGCTTGTGTTGTTTCAAAGTCTTTATCACAACCGGATTATCCGGTGCTTCGTACACGTCAAGCAATACCACTTTGGTGCCTGGTTGCTGGATCTATCACCGGATAAGATCCGTTGTTCCAGACCGCGCCGTGCATTCCTATCGCGCAAACAAGGCCCTGCGCCACTCAGCCGCAGATCACGCGCTCCTGGCACCATTTCACGTCAAAAGTCCCACTCAGCGTTTCATCACCCTTGAAGTGCAATTCGTAGCGGCCTGAAGCGCCGGAGCCTGCTTCATATCGGTCAAACGTGATCGTGCCCGACTGGGCGCGTTCACAGTTGCCTTCTTTCTTGCAGCGCGAGGCAAAGCCCGCGTCCGACCCCGGAGCGAACTTCACCACCTGGCCTGCCTGAACAGGCAGCCCCCGCCATATTCCAATGGAAATGAATGGCTCACTGGTTCGTTTGCACTGTGCTGGCTCGTTGGTGAGCGTGATGCCAATGGCGGGGCCGTCCCACGGCGCGCAGGAGCTTTGAATTGTTCCATGAGAGAAGGCAGCGGGGGCGGAGGTCGCGGTTGTGACTATCGCGACAACTGCAATGACGGTGGCAAGCACAGCCTGTATTCGGCAAGGCATCGGACCCGCCTCCTGATCTTCCCTCTTTTGCAGAACGATACCATGAACGAATCTTGCGCATCAGGAAGTAGTCCTGAGCTCCCCGGCACGACGTCAGCTCCTCGATGAGCGTAAATGGCCTGATTTCGCCAACTACTACCATGGTAAGGAAATTCGGCCCTGGCTAGGATAATGTCCAGATTCCGACTGTTGGAAACGAGACCGTCACTCGCATCCAACGTAAAAAACGACGGTGCCCGAGGGCGGGGCCTCGAGCACCGCGAAAAGGGGGAGCAAGCGTTAGCAGATTCCCGCGGCGTGGAACGCCTGGTTGAAGAGACCGCCGCCGAAGAAGAGCAGGTTCCGGACCTGGATTCCGCTGGTGTTGGGAGCCGGGCCGGGCGTGATCTCGACCGTGGCCGGGCTGAAGGGGACGCTCGTGTTGACCGAGCCGCGAGTACCGATCATGGTGCAGGGGGCCAGGCTCAGGTTCGTGACGAAGACGTAATTGCCTGTCGAGCTGTTGAACGAGCTGGTCAAGGCGGAGCCGCGCCCGGACAAGCCGGCGGGTCCTACGACCAGGACCTTGGTGCTGGGAGCATTGGGGCAGACGACCGCCAGGTGGAACGGGATGCCATCCGAGAGGCCGCCGCCCGTGTTCTTGGTCTCGATGTAGACGGAGTCGGCGCTGGAGCCGCTGCCCGTGTAGACGCCGTTCGGGTTGAAGACGAGGGCGTTGCCGGGGTCACCGACAGTGGCAAGGTAAGCGCACGCCCCGACTCCGGCGGTGAAGTTGACATCGTATCGGCCAACGCCCAGGTGGTTCAGCGTCGCGCCTGGCGATGAGCGGACCAGGTTGGCGGTGTAGCCGACGACGGCGAAATGCCAACCCGTCATGTTGCAGGCGACGGCGAGGTCGAAGGGCCCGTCCATCAGGCCGCCGCCCTGGTTCTTAACCTCCACGTACACGCCGCTGCTGCTCAGGTGGCCGCCGGCGGTGAAGCTCTGAATGGCCTGCGAGAAGGCGTTATGCGTGGTCGAGACGTAGGCGCAGCTGCTCACGTCTGAGGTGAAGGTCACCTCGTACTGCCCGGTGCCGACGATGTGGGTTACGGAGGAGACGCCGTTGCCGTGCACCAACGTGCCGTTCCCCGCCACCGAGGCGAACAAGTTCGGGGATGCCGCCGAGGCGGTCAGCGGCACCAGCGCCGCGACTACCGCGAGCGCGATCCTGAACAAAAGAGCCCGAATCGTCAGAGTCTTCATAGTGATCCTCCTTAAAAGGAATCGAGATTTTGGATTTTTTGGTGTTTCCCCGAATGGGGATTTACTTTCGTTGGCCAAGAGCGCCCCTTCCAGCGCGACAGCGCGACACTTCCGCATTCACTGCGAGCGAATGCGTGAATGATCTCCTTTTTTCTTATTTCTTATCTTACTTGTCTGAACCAGGTACGAGCCCTACTGACTTCAGCGGGCGCGAGGGAAGGGAGCATCGCGAGAAGTCAGCTTTGCGAAGTGGCGAAAAACGCGACGGAGTTTATCCCTAGAAACTGTGAATGTCAAGAAACAAACGCTGTCGTGTCAAACGCGGTCGTGGGAATTAGATTGAGCACCGTTCAGAGGTTTGTTGCACATCGCTGCTGCAGCGGAGTGACGATGCGGCGCTGGAGCGGGCTCTAGCTCTGCTCCAAAATACGGTGCTACGGCCAAAACTTGGCGTTCCTACCTGAAGGAGCCAAGGTTGCGCCGAGTCTCGGCGCAAGATTGTTCCAGGGGCCGACACACATTTCCGCGAGACGCCGGGAGTTTCTATAGTGGCGTCTTTCCGTGGCCAAGACAAAAAATGTGACCGGAGCAGATTACAACTTGCCAGCAGACAATCCGACTCTTTTGGAGAGCACAGTCAACAGGCACTTGCGGGAATCGGTAGAGATTCCCATGATCAGAATCTGGGTACAATGGGGACGATAAGAGATACCGCCCGGTATCATTTCGTGCCAAATGACGTCCGCCGACACCGTTTGATATCAATCAGTTACATCTCGTTGTTGCCCTGTCACGGCACGGCCAATGGAACTGTAAGGAGGAACAGAGAGTCGGAAGGAATCAGACGATTTAGTTCACCGTTTGCGGGGAAACTACAATCACTGAGGAGTTAAGATCTCGAACCGGCCAAAGGAATACTGTTTCAATCGCCTGTTCCATGGATCGACGATCTCCCGAGGCTCCGCTGCGCCAGAGAGGACACCTTCAGCGCCAGCCAGGGTTTCGGGCAAGAGATTCTTCTCAAGCCAAGGTTGATTGTGCCCGGGCATCAGGTGGTCAAAATCATCGAAGTAGTTCATTAGTTTGCGATAGCTCGTTATCAGATCTTCCAAGCTGCCGCCTTCCAGATGCGTCCATACAGGGCCAAGGAGCAAAATATCACCGCAGAAAAGCAAGCGGTCAGCCCTATCCAGAAGGCAGATGTGATCGGGTGCTTCGCCAGGCGTGTGGATCACCTCCAAGTTCTTGCCGCCAACATTGAGCCGTTCACCATCCTCTAGCCAACGACTCACTTTAAAGGGCGGAATAGAAAAACCTTTCGGCTCGAAGCCTCTTGGCCAGGGTTTGATCACCAGATTTTCAGACAGGATCTCTCTCTGTATTGTTGCTTGTGACACGCCGTTTTCCGCAACGCGATAGGAACGCGGGTGGTCAAACATAACAATCTCCTCAAACTGGCGATTACTGCCGAGATGATCGAGATGAGTATGAGTGTTGATGACGATGACAGGTTTGTCCGTCACCTCATCTACTGCTAGGCGCAGGTTGCCAATTCCACAACCGGTGTCGATCATGACTGCCTTCTGCTCGCCTATTGCCAAATGGACAATTGTCTGCTCGTAGTGACGCGGCTCGTAGAAAACCAAGAGATTGGGCGCAATTTCATAGACCTCGAACCAGTCGTCGCTGATGGAAATTCTTTTGAATCTGGAATACGCTGATTGCGGTTGTGCTGAGCAGGAATTGTTTGTCATTGTATGACCTCGATAGCAACGCCGGACTTCGCTTAATGGCCCACACGTGTGCAGGTCTGGAATTGATGCCATCCAGATCGATAACTGGATTGCTCACTTTCTATAAAACTAAAGGATCTCGAACACTTCGTAGCTCACCCCGTCGGGTTGCCTCTCTCCCACCGCAACGGACACAATCTTGTTGAGCCACTCGTACTTCGATGATGATGTCTCGAAGAACGGTGCGGTCCACAAATAATAGTCCGATGGAAGCACTCTCTCACCTCGAGCAACACGTGCATTGACCTCCTCCGACGCGTGGCGACGCCACGATAGGTCATCAGAATCAGGCTTCCGTCATCGTTCGCAGGATCAGCCGCACGTCTTGCTGCGAGGATCCATCTTGCCGCACTAATAACAGGTCCGACCCAGCTTGCGACAGGACCTTTCCACGAAGCCGTTCGCCGATAGATTGCCCGCTCAAGTCGCCCCGCTTCACATCCAGCATTTTTGCGGCGTCAAGAATCATCTTTTTGCCGGTACGGCCAGGTTGTTCCCCAGCAAAACTGAATGCCGCGCCGAGTCATAGCTCACCCGGTCGTACTGATCCTATCGAGGCGCGCCATATGACGAGTACTGTGACCACGCCCACCGCCAAGTCCCACAGGCACGCGTTAGTTGCTTTGTAGTACGGCATGTATTTCCAGAGGCCAAGACGGTTAATGACGAACTCCTCGATTGACCACCAGGCATTGTTGAAAACAAGTCCCACTGCAATTCGAACGACCAGCGGTAGCTGATAGAACCGTATTGATCGATCACTACGCCTCCCTTTGAAGGCTCTTGCGCCTTCACAGTCGGACATGCTACTTCTTAAAGCGCACTTTAGGTCAAGGTGGAAAATGAGAATCGGAGAAATAGCCCGGCGTGCAGGTGTCCGTCCATCCGCCATCCGTTTCTATGAAAAGGCTGGAATCCTCCCACCGGCCTTCCGCCAGAACGGCCAGCGCAGTTTTTCTGCGGACGCGGTGCTCCACTTGGGCATTATCGCGGTCGCCCGAGAGGCGGGATTTTCTGTCGCGGAAATCCGGACCCTCTTTCGCGGGTTCGATGCCGGGGCAAGCGCTTCGAAGCGATGGAAACGACTCGCTCGGAAAAGACTCAAAGACCTCGATCTGCTTGTGGTTAAGATCAGACACATGCAGAGTTTGTTGCGCAAGGCCATACGTTGCCAATGTCTGGACCTGAAGGACTGCGGTCGCATAATCCTTCGCCGCACGGACCCGAACTCCCATATTTCCGCCCGTTAGAACCGAGATAATAGTCGTCCTGAGCCAGGTAGATCGACTATTCGGACAGTTCACAACCCACACAAAGATCGCGATTTCGCTGTGCGTTTCCGAAGCAGTGGACTTCAGTTGCACTCGTGCCCGGCAGATATTCTCCAGTATTTGTTCGCGCAGTTAGTCGGCAAAGAAGGGGCGGTCGCGCCCGCCCCTCTGTTTCGTGATTGCCTTAACCTCGCAACATGCCCTGATCTGGTTCTTCCGCTCTAGTCAGAAGTTCAAGACTGCGCGAGTTCGGAGCTTGTTTGCGGCCGCCCTCGTGCTTGCATGTGCCTTCGGCACGGTCACCTATGCCGCGGCGGAAGTCACGCCTCCATCCGTTCTGGACACGATTGCAGTACCGGCGGGAAACTCTGGGTATTTGGTAGGTCACGCCTTCGGTAGTCAGGGCTATACTTGCCTGCCTACAAGCACCGGTGGCGCTGCCTGGAATCCAACCGCCCGCCCAGAAGCCACACTCTTTACGGATCTCTTCGGGCAGCAATTCCAGATCATCACTCACTTCCAGAGCGTCAACGCAAACCCCAAAGCGGGCGTTAGCGTCCCCCAAAGTGGGAACGCGACGTGGCAGAGTTCCCTCGATAGCAGCAGGGTGTGGATGGTTAAGGTGAACGGCATCGACCCCAGCTCTGAGATCGCGAATTGTTCGCATACCGGCTCGATTCAATGCCTCTTGTTGCAATCAGTCGGGAACAAAAAGGGGCCTACCGGCGGTAACCTCCTGGCCAACACAACCTTCATCCAACGTCTGAACACCAGCGGCGGAGCTGTTCCTACCAGCGCCTGCACTGTGGGTCAGACTCAGCTCGTCGGCTACACGGCCGGCTACTTCTTCTTCCGAGCGGACAAAGAATAGTTTCACTTTCCTTAACCGAGGAGGCGGATGTGCACGCGGAAGAGTTTAGTACTCTTCGCGTGCACGCCCGTTAGCTGACATGTAGTCGGTGCCCGTCACCTTGCAGCCGAAGGTCGCGGCGAGCTAGCGCGGTGGCCCGCCGATGGCGCAGCCGAGATCGAGTACCCGACTGGATGGATCGAGCCCAGCGGCACCGAACAACTCGCCCATGACAAGGATGCCTCGGGTCTTGGATCGAGCGGCTTGGAGGCAACTCGTTCGTCGCGCTAGTCCTGCAGGGTATCGATCCGCACTTCGGCACCATGGTCGGCGCGAGCAGGAACAGCCAGGTAGAAACGGTCGAAGCCTTGCTTGCCCCTCCTGAAGTATCTGGCGGTACACGCCCCGATAGCGCTCTGAACATGCTGCAGCCTTGGTCTGGCGGCATGGTAATGCGCCAATGAAATACGTAGGCCTCCGCATTGCAGAACGCGGTGGCGTTGTGGGGTACAACATTTTGTCGGCTGGAATAGAGGTTTTTCATTGCCTCAGCATTCGAGGCAGCCCGCCCGGTGTGCTGGGTCCGCGACACCAGTCCAGTTGCTACCACACTAAGAGTCAGAATTACGATCAAGCGATTCACGATTGGTTCCCCGCATTGTGAGTCAGTCGATCCGATCTACGCCCCGAACTTATCGCGGGAGTTTCCCCTTTCTCCTTCGATATCAGATTGTTGAGGCATCTGGCGGCGTCCGTTGACCACGAATCCTGCGGCCGATTACGAATCGGCACGATCTCGTCAGGTGTCCCGTAGCCGCGGTCATAAGCTGCGTTTGAGACCGCGCATATCTGCACCTCGTTCCATCTCCACACGCTGGCCGCAGTTGATTTTTTGCAGGAGCAGTACAGTGCATATTCGTCTGAACATCCTTCGACTGTGCGTATGAGATAAGACCCATTGCGATAGGGGCTGAAAGGGATGAGATATCGAGTAAGGCACATCGGACACTCGACACAATGGCGAATACGCGACATGAGGTTGCCTGGATGACAACGGGTCCGAAACAATTGTTAGGTGTAGTTTGCCTTGGAAAGTGGTCAGAAACAATACCCACTTGACTCTATTCCAGCATAGCCATTATGAT
>Ga0307479_10002087_pt1 | contig 18209 bp, 13 predicted proteins | sample atmos_gasesECM4C_FD_203743 | JGI IMG/M metagenome (GOLD analysis project Ga0307479, IMG submission 203743) | Hardwood forest soil microbial communities from Morgan-Monroe State Forest, Indiana, United States - atmos_gasesECM4C_515 | ecosystem: Environmental > Terrestrial > Soil > Temperate... | reverse complement strand
GAAGGAATCCTTCAGCGACGGCAAGGGAGGACAAGGAGAGGAGGGCGTCGTAGTAACCGGCCACGTTCAGAATGGCGCAGGGTTTCTGATGAATGCCCAACTGAAGCCAGGTGGCCACCTCGAGGAACTCTTCCCAACTGCCGTAAGCGCCCGGCAAGAGCACGAAGGCGTCGGCGAGGTCGGCCATGAGAGCCTTGCGTTCGTGCATCGAAGCGACCACGTGGAGCCTGGTGAGCCCTTTGTGCGCAATTTCCTTGTCCACGAGAGCTTTGGGGATTACGCCGATGGCTTGGCCACGCGCGGCGAGCACGGAGTCGGCCAGAATGCCCATCAGCCCGACACAACCGCCCCCAAAAACGAGCGCAATGTGATTTTTGGCGAGCTCGTGTCCCAATCGTGCGGCAGCTTCGGCATAAATAGGCCGTGCGCCGGAGCTTGATCCGCAGAAAACACAGAGGCGTTCGAGTTTTCGTTGCGTTGCCACGCTTTGCTGTTGAGAAACGTTCATGTTCCCTCACTCGACAGGAATTGACTGAACTCGAGAGATTTGGTGATGCGAGATTCGTCACACACGACCGCAAGTTCTCGCCTGCGCCGCGGGGACGAGTTGCTCGACGAGGGCGAAGGCACCAAAGAGCAGAGTGGCGTAGAGGGCGTCGCCGGCGAGTGTGTTCCAGAAGAATGGCACGCCGGAGATGTAACAGGCCAGCAGCCCGGCGGCGGTGTGCGGATAGCTGCCGAGGAAGGCCCAGTCGCCGAAATTGGTGATGACGAAGAATTGCACCGCGCCGAGGAGTGTTGCGCCTCCGATGCGCGCGACCGACCGCTTCTCGTAGAGGAAGCGGCCGATGGCTACGCTCAGCAGGAAGCTGGCGTAAACCAGCGGCGTGAGTATGTTGAAGCCGACAAAAACGTCACCGGCGGCCATGGCCAGCACCGGAAGGATAAAGGCGAGGCGGCGGTCGCGAATAACGGCTCCGGAGAACAGGGCCATTGCGCCTACCGGGGTGAAATTCCAGGGATGCGGCGCGACGCGGAGTGCAGCGGCGATGAGGATTAGGGCGAGGATCAGGAGGGAGCGGAGTAGCGGGGATTCGGGATGAGTTGAGGATTGCATTTTTTTTGTTCACTCCTTTGTAGTGTCAAAAATCTTTTCGCTTACTTTGCGGCAGGCACCCGTGGTTCACACCTGAAAGAGCTGTATTGGTCGTTCGTACTTCACACCGTGAAAGCGGCGGCAAGACCGCCGCACTCCGAATCAGAGCGCGCCCCTGGGAGAAGGTCGCAGTAGATGAAGGCGTCGCGTTCCACGACTTCGCCGGTTTGGATGGAGATTGGTTGATGGAAAATGGGGCCGTCGAAAACGAAGGTGTGGAATTCACCGTTTTCGCCGCAGGGGTCGACGGTTGGGGGCAGATCGCGGAAAAACTGTTCATCGAGTTCGCGGCCGGCGAATTTGCGGTGGAGAACGCGGGGGTCGATACAGACCGCGATGGCGCGAAAATGGGCGGCGTGAAAGGTGCGAATCAGCTCGCTGGTGTCGCGCTTCCAGATGGGGAAGAGGGCGGTCATGCCGATGCGCGCGAGATTTTTCTCACGGTAGGCGCGCAGGTCCTCCAGGAAAATGTCGCCGAAGGCTACTTTGCGAACGCCGGCTTGCTGGTGGACGCGGAGGGCTTCCTCCATGCGCGCTTCGTAGATGGGATTGACGCATTGCGGCGGGATGCGCACTTCGTGGAGCGGCATGCCGATTGCGGCGGCTTGCAGCACGAGAAGCTCGCGGCGGACGCCGTGCATGCTGATGCGGTCGTAGGTTTCGGTGACGGTGGTGAGCAGGGCGGCCACGCGGAGGTCGTCGCGGTGACGCAACGCGTGTAGAGCCATCGCGCTGTCCTTGCCGCCCGACCAGCAGAAGAGGATGGGTTCAGGCATGGGTGATTCTCCTATTCGTTTGGTTTCGATTCGTGAGTTGTTGTCGCGATCGGTTCGTCCCCAATTCAGTCGTCCCTCCGGGACTAGAAAGATCTTTTTAGTTCCTTCTTAACCCAGGATTGCGTTCGGCAAAGGACGCCGAACCATCCTGGGCTATTTTCAATCGTCCCTGTGGGACTGGGACGCGCTGAAGCGCGCCCCTACAACGGTGCGGCTTGCTGAGAAATCGCGCGGACGTGGGGCGCAGCGGTGCTGCGCCCCTGCGAAGATCCGAGTTGGTCGCGGGGGGCCCATTAGTTGCGGCCGGAGAAGCGGTAGTTCACGCCGACGCGGACGTCGCGGCCTAAGGCCGGGAAGCCGATGGCTTCTTGGTATTGTTTGTCGAGAAGGTTAGTGGCGCGGGCGTAGAGGGAGACGCCACGGCCCATGTTGTAGCTGCTGGCGACGTCAAAGCGGGTGTAGCCGGGGTTGCGGGTGAGCCCGAAGCCGTCGAAGTCGCTGTCGGTGCGGGCTCCCGTGAAATAGGCATTCACGTTGAGGTTGAAACCACGGTACATCGCGTTGAGCCAAACGTTGCCCGAATTGAGTGGGCGACGCAACAGATGGTCGCCGGGAACCTGAACGCCGGCGGAAGCGGTTGAACTTCGCAGCACTCGCGTGTCGTCGAAAGAATAGTTCCCGTTCAATGAAAGCCAGTGCCGCAAGCGGATGGCGGTGCTGAAATTAACGCCGCGGGCTCGAGAGAGATCCGTGTTGAGGATTTGGGTATCGCCGAACGGACATCCCGGTTGTGGAACCACTACGAAGGCGATGAGGTCGCGGAAGCGATCTGCGAAATACGTCGCGGAGACGCGGACGCGCTCATCAGCCAGGTACTGGTCGACGCCAACATTGACCGTACGGCTGCGCTGCGGCCGCAGGTTGGGATTGCCGAGGCTGCAAGGGTCGGTGTTGAAGGATTCCAGGACCGTAGGTTCCTCGATGCCTTGCCCGTAGCTGACGCGGGAGCGCGTGTCGCCCCAGAATCCTTTCGCGTAGCGCACGCCGAACACGGCGCCGGCGCGGGGCACAACGCGGGTGCCGAAACTGGTGTTGTCTTCCGCACGAGCACCCGCGCTGAGAGTAAGCCGCGCAATGGGGGACCAGCGGCCATCCAGGAATCCGCCCTGGTTATTCCTGTGACCATGAACGAATCCGAAGCCAGAGGAGGTGGCGTTCTCGACTTCATACTGGTATCCGGCGGTGAACGCCGCTTGCTGGAAGGTGTACGTGGATTGTGCCCAGCCGCCGGCACGATTCGTCTGGTTGAGGGCGTTGCCGAAGGGCGGAAAGCCGCTATTACTGAAATAGCGAGCTTCGGTGGCGGAAATGCGGTGGCTCCAATGCGAGCCGGTTTGGAAGCTCCAGGAGAGATTCGCGGACAGTTGTTGCAGGTCGTAATAGGCGGAGGGATCGGCTGGGAAGAGCAGAGTTTGACCGGGCGTGCCGGCGAAACTGGCGTTGCTCCTCACGGTAAGGCGAACTTGATCGGTGTTCGAGAAGCTATAGCCGACGTTTCCCGTGTAAGAGCGAACCAAGTCCGCGTCATTAATGCCCTGCCCGTCGGTATGGAAGTAGGAGCCGGATGCGGAATAGTCGAAGCCGCCTAGCGCTCCGCTAAGTTGTGCGCCACCGCGAGCGGAGGAAAAGCTTCCGCCCTCCGCGAAGAGATTCGCTTCGGGAACACGCGTCGTTCCGCGATGGGTAAAAATTTGAATCACGCCCGACATCGCGTCGGTTCCGTACAAGGCACTTTCGGCGCCATGCACGATCTCGACTTTGTCCACGTTGTCGAGGGTTAGGTTGGAGAAGTCCACGTCGCCGCCCGGCAGGTTGATCGGTGTTCCGTCGATCAGCACTTTGGCGAAACTAGAATTTCCCCCATCTAGAAAAACTGTGGTCAGGCCGCCGATTGTGCCGGTGCGGGTGATGGCGATTCCCGGCTGCGTGGCCAACAAATCTGGCAGAAGCACGGTTTGCCGCTGATCGATTTCTTCACGCGTCACCACGTCCACGGGAGCAGAAGTCTGGCTTATCTCCAGAGGTTGTGCGTTGGCGGTGACAACGACGTTTTGGGAGAGAGGCGCGATTTCGAGGCGCACCTCGAGTTTGCGAGACGTTGCAGGCGCAAGTTGCACCGGCACTTCTTGCGGAACGAACGTGGAGTGTTCGAACAGAACCCGGTATCGGCCGGCGGGCAGTTGCAGAGAATAGGAGCCGTCGGGGGTTGACGTCGTCGAGTAGGGTTGCGATGGTGACGGAGCTATGGCATCCGGCTTTGCAGTGATGCGAACATTGGCGACGCCGTAGCCGGAAACGTCGATGACTTGGCCGGAGAGATGCGCGTCCGAAGAACCGGATTGCGCCTGCAATGAAGCTGAAAGGAAGGAAAACAGAAGAGCCGAAAAAACAGTGCGAAGAAGAAGTGTTTTCATTGTTTCCTCCGCTCCCTCACGCGTGGGAGTTGAAGGCCGGCCTGACGAGAGAGAATCGCGCAGGCTGCGAACTTCGCCGGTCTCCTGGCTTGGCGGTGAATTCTCCGGCATTTGGTGCGCCGGAGTGCGCGGCCTTCCCGCGGCGTACCCGGTTTTATGGAGTGAACCGAGCTGAGCGCCGTAGTGGCCTGCGCCGAAACGATTCCGCCGTACAGTCGCGCGTCGGCGACGGCATGGTTACCCGTCTTCCCGAGCACGAAGTTCGCGGTGATAGGTGAGGGGCAGCAAGCCCGCTGGTGGTTGTTAGGTGCCGCGCTGAGTGAGCCGCGGCGGTGGGGGTGAACGATAAACAAACGGTTACGTTTCCGTAAGCACGTTCACGCGGGGACGGCCGTTGGAGCCCATCTCCACGCTGAGCGGCGTCTGGAAAACTTGCTCGAGCAAATCGCGCTGGTACACGCTGGCCGGCGGACCGACGCGAAGACTTTTGCCGCGGTGCAGCAGCACGACCTGGTCGGCATATTGCGCGGCGAGATTGAGTTCATGAGTGACCACGACAACGGTGTAGCGGTTTTCGGCACCGAGGCGGCGAAGCGTGGCGAGCAAATCGACTTGCGCGCCGATATCGAGATGCAGGGTTGGCTCGTCGAGCAGCAGAAGAAGCGGTTGCTGTGCCAACGCGCGGGCGAGGATGACACGCTGTTTTTCACCTCCGGAGAGCTGATCCATCCAGCGATCGCTAAGATGCTCGCCACCCACTTGGGCGAGAGCGTTGCGGGCGATGCCCACATCTTCTTCGTTTTCAAAACGCAGCGAGCGGCCATAGGGGTGCCGGCCTTGCAGCACAAACTCCCAGGCGTGCGCCGGAAAGAGCAGCGGGCTTTCCTGCTGCACCATGGCGATGCGCTGCGCGCGGATGCGGGGGGCCAGCGAATAGGTGACGAAGCCATTCAACAAGACCCGGCCGGAAAGTGGCGCGAGCGTGCCGGCAATCAGCTTGAGCAGAGTGGACTTGCCGCTGGCGTTCGGACCGAGAACGGCGACGATTTCGCCGGGGCGCGCCTGAAAGCTGTTGGCCTCCAGGGTGAACAAAGGAGCTTGCGCCGGATTTGCGGAGTAGGCGTAGCTCACTTGCTCGACATTGAGGCGAACCTCGCTGGTGTAGCGCGGAATTTCGGAGTGCTGCCAGAAAGGCGATTGCGCGGGGCTGCTCATACGGCTCTCCGACGCAGCAGATAGATGAACAGCGGTGCACCGGCGATGGCGGTCACCGCGCCGACAGGGAGTTCCGTGGGGGCGACCACGGTACGCGCCAGCGTGTCGGCGATGACGATGGCGATGGCTCCACCAAAAGCGGCGGTGGGCAGCAAGACGCGATGATCGGAGCCGTAGATCAAGCGCATCACATGCGGCACCAGTATGCCCACGTAGCCGATCGCACCACTGACGGAAACCGCAAGTGCGGTGAGCAACGATGCGGCGACATAGACGACGATTCGCACGCGGTCCACGTCCACACCCAAATGCATGGCTTCCTTTTCGCCGGAGAGGAGCAGATTCAAATCGGAAGCAGTGGTATATATGGTTACAGCAGCGATCAGGAATCCAACTCCAAGAAACCAACGCAGACTAGGTTGCAAAGGCGTGGAGAGGTCGCCCATAAGCCAGAAGGCAATGCCATGCATGTCGCGTCCCGTCACGGTGGTGATCAGGAACATGATCACGGCAGACAAAAATGAGCCGGTGATGACGCCACCCAGTATCAGAGTGGCGCTATCGATCTGACCTTCGCGGCGGCCGAGGAGATAGACGACCGTTATGGTGCAAGCGGCGCCTAGGAAAGCGCCGAGCGGCGTAAGCAGGGCAGCTACCGAAGCAGGAATGCTCAGGTGTGGTTCGAGGATGGAGGCGAGCATGGCCCCCACGGCGGCTCCGTAGGAGACACCGAGGATGTAAGGATCGGCCAAAGGATTGCGCAGCAAGGCCTGAAAGCTAGTGCCGGCAAGGGCCAGCGATGCGCCGGCAAGGACGCCGAGCAGAATGCGCGGGAGGCGAATATCGATAATGATCAGGCCGTAGTCGCTGGAGATGCCGCTGGTCTGCCCCAGAAGCGCTTGGACCAAGTCGCGCGCGAGGCCGTAGAGGGAGACGGGGACGGCGCCGAGCTTCAGGGCGATGACGATGACGACGAATAGAATCAGCGCCAGGAGGCCGCACTGCAGAACCAAGCGCTGCAGTGTTAGCGGGCGCATACGGACTCCTCAACGAGGTCTTGCTCGATTGCACCGATCTTGCCAGGCTGGGGCGCAGCGTGCTGCGCCCCTCCGGGTACAAAGGCTTCGGGGTGAAGCTGGTGGGCGAGGTCTTCTATCGCGGAAACGATGCGTGGCGCCGGGCGATTAACGGCGTCGCTAATGGTCACGTAGCGGCGGTTGCGCACCGCGTCGAGAATTCTCCAACCGGGGAGTTGCGCAAGGGCATCAATGCCTGGCATAGAAGTTTGCGAATGGGATTCCGTGAAGATCAGAAACTCAGGCTGCAGGTGCACAACCTCTTCAAGATTCACCTGCGGCCAACTTTGGGAAGAATCCACGACCGAGACGCCGCCGGCATGCTGGATGGCATCAGCGATGAAGGTGTCCTTGCCAATGGAGAGGAGCGGCTCGGTCCAGACTACGAATAGAACGCGACGAACAGGCTGAGAGGCAAGGCGCTGGTGAAGATCAGTAAGCCGGTACCGCAGATCGCTTGTAACGGCGGCGCCGGAATCGGGAACGCCCAAGATTTCCGCGAGGCGCTGAGTCGAGGCGAGGATGGCGTCAACCGTATGGGGGTCCGTGGCGTACGAGGGGATGCCCAGGGTTTCCAGGGCGTGAACGGTTTCGAGGCGGTTGATTTTTGTCACGAAGACAACGTCGGGATGGAGGGAGGCGATGGTTTCAATGCTGGGATTTAGTATGGCGCCGACTTTGGTCTTATTCCGGGCGTCCTGAGGGAAATCACAATAATCAGTGTCGCCGACGAGGCGATCTTGTACACCCAGGGCGTAGAGAGTTTCCGTCACGCTGGGGGCGAGAGAGACGATGCGGCGAATCGCTTGGGGAATGCGAACAGCGCGGCCGGTCTCATCGGTGACCTCGCGCAAGGGCTTTGGCTCGGCGGGAGTTGTGGATGCCTGGGCATGCAGCGCGCCAATCGCCAGGAATGCGGCTGCCACCGCGTAAGCGGAGCGCTTCAACAGCCCGGCGAGGCGAACGCGGTTCACGACTCTCCTTCGGCGAGAAGCGAAGTAGTTCCACAACAAAAAACCCCACGCGAGTTGCCATGGGGCGATACCGGAGCGCGCCTTCTCTCGCGAAAGACGCATTCCGCTGCAGCAGAGGAGGGTAGTCTGGCTGACGGCGTTTTCGCCGATCACAGTGGCGGGACCGCGGCCGATTCGCACGGCCTTCCCCGCATCCCCTGCCTGCAAAATGGAAAGACGAGTGTATGTCGGGTCAGCAACGGAGTCAATCGAGGCCGTGAAAATAGGAAATGCTCTTATGCGCTTGAACCCAACTCAGCGATTTTTCCAATGCGGCTTGCGTTTTTCGACGATGGCGCGCAGGCCTTCCTGGGAGTCCTCGAGGCGGTAGAGTTCGTTGAGGAAAATATTCATGGATTGCTTCAGGCTATCGCGCAGCGAAAGACCCATACCACCAAGAATGGCTTTCTTGGCCATGGCTAAGACCGGGCCGGAATGCGCGGCGATGCGTTCGACGAGTTCGTTGACAGTGCTTTCGAGCTTCACTTCGGGCACCACACGGGTAACCAGGCCAAGATCGAGGGCTTGTTCCGCGCTGATGGCCTCACCGGTCAGGATGATTTCCAGGGCGCGCTTGGGGCCGACGAGAAACGGGAGAATGGTGGCAGCTAGCGGCGGAAAGACGCCAATGGTAATTTCGGGCTGGGCGAAGCGAGCCTTTGGCGTGGCGATGACGATGTCGCCGAAAGCGGCAAGCTCGGCGCCGCCGCCGATCGCGGGGCCGTTCACTACACAGACGACCGGCGTACCGACATCGAGCATGCCCGCAAAGGCGGCGTGAAAAGCATCGAGCATTTGGTAGACGCGCTGCGTAGTGTACTCGCCGATATCGACGCCGCCGCTAAAGACTTTGCAAGCGGAGTCGATGACGATGAGCTTGGCGTCATCGTGTTCGCCGGCGAAGAGGATGCCGTCGGCAATTTCGCGCAGCATGGCTTCATTGAGGAGGTTGTGTTCCGGGCGATTCAGGGTGATGCGGGCGACGCCGTTTTTGAGCTGGAATTTAACGAACCGGAACGTTTCCGGCTTGCGCCGCTCCGTTTTGGCCATCAGTTCTTCGGTATTGACAGGCTCAACCACGGCGTGACCCCCTGGAATGAGATTCGCAAATGAACGATTCAGACGAGAAAAGCGGGCAAAATCGATGCTAACACAACGTTTGCAGAAGGCTTGGAGAGTCCAAGGGAAGCGTGCGCAAAAAGTTTCCCTGGTGGCTGCGATCTTTGGTTTCACAGGCGCGTGTTTCGGCATGTGTAATCGACAGGGCACTTTCGTGCGAGCGAGTGAGGAATCATGGGAATATCGGAATCACGAAAAGATGGCTGATATCGCCACTGATACGGCGATTGCCGTGCGCCTGACCGGCGTACTTGACGCGGAGGGCTTTCCGCAACAAGGCGCCTGGGAAAACGCGCCGCTGATTCGCTTTGATTCCGACTGGCAGGGACAGAACGCTGATCCCGAGCGTGGAACGGAAGTCCGTCTGTTGTGGACGGCGGAGATGCTGTATCTGCGATTCGGGGCGCGCTATCGGACCATCACGGTGTTTCCCGACGCCGAGGCGAATGGATGGCGCGATCATTTGTGGGAGCGCGATGTTTGTGAAGTGTTTCTGCAGCCAAATCCGGCGGAACCTCGGCGCTACAAAGAATTTGAGGTCGCGCCGAACGGATTTTGGATTGACCTGGACATTGCCCCCGGCGAGAAACATGATTTGCGAAGCGGCCTGCGCCGCCGGGTGAAAATCGACGAAGCAAACAAAACCTGGCAAGCTGAGCTGGCGCTGCCCATGAGCAGCCTCACAGGGGATTTCAAACCATCTGCGGTGTGGAGAGTCAACTTTTATCGCGTGGAGGGCGCAGGCGAGCCGAGGTTCTACTCCGCCTGGCGGCCGACCGGCACGCCGCAGCCGAATTTTCACGTACCGGAAGCCTTTGGGGGGCTGGTCTTTACCGAAGCGGGCGCGAAGATACGGCGCTAGCGTTCAGAGTGTTTTTTTCTTATGCTTGCGGCGTGTTCTTGAGCAGACCCCTGCGGCCACCGAAATTTCTTTCGCGAAGACTACTTGGTCTGGTATTCGTTTTGAGTTTCTCTGGTGCGTCCGGGGAAGCTGGGGCGCAGTCCGCCGCGGCGGACGCCGCTACGAAGATGGGCTCGTTTACGCCGGCTTCGAGTTTGCTGGTCGCGTCGCCCAAACTTGGACAGTCCGCTGAGAATTCCCCGATTGTCACAAAAACTGAGCCGCCCAATTGGTGGATTGGGCTGACGCCGGAGTTGCTGGTTTTACTCACCGGCGAACAGCTCGAGGCTACAAACGTTTCTTGCAACATGCCGAACCTTGTGGTGGAACGCACGCAAGCCGCCGCGGGCGGGAACTATCTTTTTGTGTGGCTGAGGTTTGGCGCGGGCCTGAAATCCGGCACGGCCGTTTGCCGGATTACCACGGCAAGAGGCACTACTTCGTTTGAATTGCCTTTGGCTGCGCGCGGCGGAGACACCATCTACAAATATCAGGGTCTGGCGCCAGAAGATGTTCTCTACCTCATCATGCCCGACCGTTTTGCGAATGGAGATCCCTCCAACGATGAACCCGCGGAATTTGCCGGCTCACATGACCGTTCAAAGCCGCGAGCGTATCACGGCGGGGATTTACGGGGTATCCAGCAGCACCTCGGGTATCTGAAGGATTTGGGAGTGACCACATTGTGGCTCACGCCGATTGCTAAGAACGGTGCAGCGCAGGATTACCACGGTTATGGCGCAGTGGACCTGTATGCCGTCGATCCACACCTGGGCACGTTGAAGGACTACCAGGAGTTAGTCGCAGCCGCGCATCGGGAGCGCATGAAGGTTTTGTTTGACGTGGTGCCGAATCACGTCGGCCCAAAACATCCCTGGGCCACGAACGCGCCGCAGCCGAACTGGTTCCACGGCACACCGCACCAGCATTTGAATACTTCGGCCACTTTAAGCGGATCATTTTACGGAAAGTCTGACCACGCGGGGCACGACTTGTTTGAGGCGATCATCGATCCCCACGCGCCACCGGGGCTCTCGCGAAGCTTGACGGAAGGCTGGTTTGCAAACGTACTGCCGGATTTGAATACAGAGAATGGGTTGGTCGCGAAATATCTGGTGCAAAACAGCATTTGGTGGGCAGAGTCGTCGGGAGTGGATGGGTTCCGGGTGGATACCGTGCCGTATGTCTCACGAGATTTCTGGTCGCGCTGGACCGCCGAGTTAAGACGACTTTATCCGCGGCTGATGACGATTGGCGAGGTATTTCATCCCGACCCGGACGTGACGTCATTTTTTGCCGGCGGACAAAAGCGCTATGACGGCATCGATACCGGACTGAGCACGGAATTCGATTATCCGATGTACTTTGGCGTGCGCGATATCTTGTTGCACGGAGCACCGGCGGGGCAAATTCCAAATGTCTTGCGAGACGATTGGCTGTACGTGCGTCCTGACGAACTGATCACTTTTTTTGCAAACCATGACGTGCCCCGGTTTGCAAGCGCGGAGGGAAGCTCGCCGGCAAAACTCAGGCTGGCTTTTGGGCTGGTGCTCACGTTGCGGGGAATTCCAGAGCTTTACTATGGCGATGAGATCGGCATGCCCGGAGGCGGTGACCCGGACAATCGCCGCGACTTTCCCGGGGGCTGGCGTGAGGATGCGGCAAGCGCATTCACGGAGGCGGGGCGGACGCGGGAGCAGCAGGAAATATTCGCTTATGTGCAGAAGCTATTGCGGGTGCGGCGCGAGCATCCAGCACTGAGCGCGGGAAGGCTTTGGCATCTGGCCGCGGATGATTCCGCCTATGTGTTCGTTCGCGAATCGGAAGAAGAGCAGGTGCTGGTGGTCTTCAACAACTCGGAGCAGGCGCGCGAGTTGCGCGTGCCGCTAAGCGATACCCCCGCGCAAGCAGCCACACGAGTGAAACCATTGTTTGGCGACGCAAAAGTTGAGCTGCCCGGAAAAGAAATACGAATCAATGCGCCTGGGCAATCGCTTTCGATCTTCGCGCTGAACTGATCAGAAGCTGGACTGATTCAGAAATTGACGCGCACGGCCCAATTTTTCTTCGGGTCTGGAACCGTGATCGTAACGGTGTGTGACTGAGCGTCGTAGTGCCAATCTTTCGTAGCGCGATGCTCGACGCGCACGTCGGTAGGTTCCGAGGGAGCGCCGAAGATGGTGAGTTGGGCGCTGGTCCACCAGGGCTGAAATCCATCCTTGTCGACAGTGCTAGTGATGCCGATGGAATTTGGCGCGGCCTGGCACTCATAAGTCACGCGGAGAAATCCTCCTTTTTCATAAGCGAAGGTGTGGCCGTCATCCTGGTAGAGCGAGCCGTGGCAGTTCTCTCCCGGGTAAACCTGCAGCTCCAGCGGCCCATTGGGCTTTTCGCTCGTGGATTGCACCAGCGGCTGCATGGGAATGATGGCTCCTGAGCGGACGTATAGCGGCATTTGGTCGATGCGTGGATGCAAGGAGATGTGCTCCTTGCTGGTGTGTTTCTGCGATGTCCCGTAGTCGTACCAGTTGCCGGGAGGAAGGCCTATGTCTTCCGCATCGACCATCTCTGTGACCACTGGAGCGACGAACAGGTCGGGGCCGAAGAGAAAATCGCGGTTGTCGCCATAGAAATCTTCAGCCTGGGGGTACTCGAGGAAAATAGGGCGCATTAGAGGCGTGCCGGTGCGCGACATCTCTTCGACATTCGTATAGATGTAAGGCAGCAGCCGGTAACGAAGCTCGACGTAGCGGCGGCGGATGGCTTCGTGCTCGAGACCGTTGACCCAAGGTTCCTGGTCGACGCTTCCTTTGACGGTGTGGTCGCGATAGATGGGATTTAGCGCGCCTACTTCAAACCAGCGGGTCAGCAAGTCGGCAGGAGGCGAACCGGCGAAACCGCCGATGTCGTCGCCGACCAATGGATAGCCCGAAATTCCCATACTCAAGAGCATCGGCGTGCTCATGTTGAGGTGATTCCAAGTGCTGCTGTTGTCGCCGGTCCAGGTGGCGGCATAACGCGCCGCGCCGGCATAGGCGGCGCGCGTGAGAACAAATGGGCGCTCGTTGGGCAGGAGTTTGCGCAGCCCTTCATAGGTAGCGCGGGCATTTTCCATGCCGTAGACGTTGTGGATGGCGCGATGATCGAGCGTTGTGCCGTCGTCCAAACGATGCACAACCTCGAGCGGCATGGTTTTATCAGCGCGCTGAAACAAGGCCGGCTCGTTCATGTCGTTCCAAAAGCCCGCTACGCCCGCACCCAGAAACTCCGAATACAAACGGCCCCACCAATCGCGGACGCGCGTGAGCGTAAAATCGGGAAAGACGCTCTCCCCCGGCCACACAATTCCAGTGAAAACGCTGCCGCCCGGATCTTTCAGGAACATATCGCCGCGAATACCGGATTCATAAGGGACATAACCGTGGCCGGGATCTTTCTTGATGTGCAGATCGGTGATAGTAATGAGGCGAATGCCCTGCGCACGCAGGTCGTTGACCATTTGGCGGAAATTGGGGAAATACTCACGGTTTACGGTGAAGGGCGCATTGCCCTGCTGATAATCGATGTCGAGGTAGATGACGTCAGCGGGAATTTTCTTCTCGCGCAGGAGTTGCGCGATTTCGCGAACGCGCGCTTCGGGAAAGTAGCTGTAACGACTCTGCTGATAGCCCAAGGTCCACAGCGGCGGCAGCGGCGTCCGGCCCACTAAGGCGGTGTATTCTTCGACGACTTTCTTTGGCTGCGGTCCGGCGATGAAGTAATAGTTGATCTCGCCGCCTTCCGCGCCAAAGGAAAAATAGTTGGGCGATTCCTTGCCGAAATCGAAGCTGCTGCGATAGGTGTTATCGAAGAAAAGGCCCCAGGCTGTTCCTTTACGCAGTCCCATAAAGAACGGGATGTCTTTGTACAGTGGATCCGTGGATTCACCCCAGCCGTAAACGTCGGAGTTCCACATGGTGAAGGCCCGGTTGCGGCGGTCCATAGGCCCCGGCTTATCGCCCAGACCGTAATAGCTCTCCCCCTCGGGCATTTTCTTCCAGACGTGCACGCGATGTACGTCCCACGCCATCGGAAGGCTCGATTCGTCCGCCAGCAAAACATTGCCGGCTGCATCGGTGAAGCGGATGAGCAGGGGCGATTTGTTGACGATGATCGTAGTGTTTCCAGCGGTCATGCGGAGTTCCGTTTTGCCGTCCTCAATTTTGATCAGCGGCGGTTCTGACGGTTCGATCACCGCCCAGGAGAAATCTTTGGGAAAGGCACCTTGCGGCGCAACGCACACGCGGATCACTCCTTCGCGAAAAGCAGTGATGCTGACCTTCGCGCGCCCGGCCGTCAGCTCCACGCCATCTTTCAATTTTTGCGTACGCTGCACAGCGCCGATGTGCAGCCAGCCCTCTGTCGCGCCTTTGACTGACGGGCTCAGCAAGAGCGAGCTGATGACGGCGAACGCAGTGACCCTTGGCATGAATCTCCTTCTGGTGCGACGAGTATTCCGAACAATTGATGCGATTTGGCGTGTATGCGTCTAAGCGGCCAGCCACTCCTCGAAAAAGGCCGAGGCTTTCGCACCTTCAAAGCGGCGGCGCACAGCGTCTAGCGCACGGCACTTCACGAACGTGTTTCCGTAAAAGCCAAGCCAGTAGGGAACGTGGACGTCGGCGCCCTCGCGGGTGATTTCGATCTGGGGTTCTCTCAATTTGAAGAAGCCCTGCTGAAAAATGAGGCGCAAAACCTTATCGCGGAGCAATTCCTTCGCGCGGCTTTCCGGCAGCGAAGCGGGGATGACATTGCGTGTCAGGACGGTGAGGAACTGGCCGGCTTCAGGCATGCGAGGAAACACAAAGAGATCAAGCGAGCCGTTCACTGCGTCCGCTGCGAACACGCGCTTGCACATGCTTTTACCCTTGTATCGCACGGTATACAGCGAAAACGGAACGTAGATGTCCGCCAAGCGTTGCAGCGGGCCCCTGGTCATCCGCCAATACAGCTTGGAAACGTTTCCGGCAGAAAAGGCGCGCAGCGCCTCTTCGCGGCTTACATTCGGTTTGAGTACTTGAATCTGGTTGGGGTTCATGAATTCGCGATTAACGGAAATAGATCCACAAACCGATCACCGTGGCTACCAGCAATAGGCTGAAGAAGACATTGACGCGGCGTTCCAAGGGCGTCTCGCGTGCCGGTTTGCGTTGCGGCGGGCCGCCGACCGCAATGGTTTCGATTTTTTCGTCTACGGTCGCGAAGGTCAGGCCGGCGAGGCGTTTGCGGTCTGGAGCGGGAGTCATCAAGCTAACAGCGACCAACACTACCGAACAGACGACAAACATGAAAATGGCGTAATGCAAAAAGTTCATGTCCACGAGCCAGCGAACGGCAGGAGAGGTGAAGTGGCTCGTGCCCGCCCGGTCCGCAAGTTCCAATATGAAGCGGGTCGCGCCGAGGACGAAGCCGGTCAGCAAAGAAGTAATGCCGCCGGCTCCATTGAGCCGTGGCCACAAAATTCCGAGCACAAAGCAAGCGGTGATCGGCGGGCTGATGTACGCCTGCACGCTTTGCAGGTAAATGTACAGTTGATTGCTGATGTAGTGGATGAAGGGAACCCACAGCAGGCCCAGCACGACCATGACTCCCGTCGCGATACGGCCAAAATTGACGAGTTGGCCCTCGGAAACGTCCGGGCGAAGTTTCTTGTAGAAATCGAGGGTGACCAGCGTGGAGGCGGAATTGAACACCGAACTCATGGCGCCCATCACCGCAGCCAACAAGGCTGCCATCACCAGTCCTACAAGCCCGACCGGCAGGAGGTTGAGAACCAGCGTGGGATAAGCGAAGTCCGGAGTTTTCAGTTGGTCGCGGAACAACGCATAGGCCATGATGCCTGGCAGCACGAGCATGAACACCGGCAGGATCTTGAGGAAACCGCCAAAGATGGTTCCCGCCTTGGCGTGCCCTTCATCGCGCGCGGAGAGCACGCGCTGCACAATGACCTGGTCGGTGCACCAATACCAGATGCCCAGGATCGGCGCGCCGAAGAAAATGCCTGTCCAAGGAAAGTTCGGATCGGAAATGGGCTTGATCATGTGGAAGTAGTCCGGCGGCACCATAGTGCGGAGGTGCGCCAAACCGCCAACGCGCATCAAGCCGCTGATCGTTAGCGCGACCGCGCCGGTGATGAGAATTAAAGTCTGGACGGTATCCGTGTAGATCACCGCCGCCAAACCGCCGGCAACCGTGTAAATGCCAGTGGCTATGACGAGAATCACCGCCGTCTTCCAAAGGGGCCAGCCTGCGACGCGCTCCAGAACGACGCTGGCCGCATACAGTTGGACGGAAATCTTGGTGAAGATGTAAGCGATGATGGAAATGGCAGCCAGATACACGGCGCATTGGCGGTTAAAGCGGCGCTCAAGGAATTCCGGCATGGTGAAGACGTTGCTGCGCAAGTAGAACGGCACGAAAACCCAGCCGAGCATCAACAAAATCAGGCAAGCCAGCCATTCAAAGTGCCCGACCGCCAGACCGGAAGAAGCGCCGGTTCCCGACAAGCCAATGAAGTGTTCGGTGGAAATGTTGGAGACAAACAGGGAGGCTCCGATGAAAAACCACCCCACGTCACGTCCGGCGAGGAAATACTCTTCGGAGGTGCGCTCGCGCCGCGCGAAGTACAAGCCGATCCCGAACACAATGGCGAAGTACACGCCCACGATAACGAGATCGACGGTGGCCAAAGCACGGTGCGTCGGCTCCACGAGCGATGCATAAAGCATCCGATCCTCCTGTGACCTTCCTTGTCAGCCGGTCGCGCGCATCGTTCGTGCATGCCTGGCATCCAGATGGCGCTGAAAAGCCTGGCTCGTGTGCGATAATGAACGGCGAATGATGCGGTAATTCGCGCGGGCGAAGTCTATACCAGCCACCCAGAAGGCTCAAAGGGTTTTGCCACCTATCTCGACACAATGGCGATTCTTTCGCTCCAGAATGTCACCAAAGACTATCTTGCCGACGGCCAAACGGTTCGCGCCCTTAACAATGTCTCGCTGGAGGTGGCGTGCGGTGAGTTTGTGGCCCTTCTTGGACGCAGCGGCTGCGGCAAATCGACTCTGCTGAACCTGGCAGGAGCGATGGATTTTCCAACCTCCGGCCGAGTCTTCGTGGGCGGCATACCGACGGTTTCACTCAAGGATGCGGGCCTCACGCAGCTTCGGCGCGAAAAGATCGGCTTCATTTTCCAGTCCTTTCAGTTGCTGCACACGCTCACGGTGTATGAAAACGTCGAATTGCCATTGTTGCTGGCGGGAGAGCGAGACGCGCGCGGCGTGGCGCAAGAGCGGCTCGCCTGGGTTGAGCTGGACGGGCTGGGCGGGCGATACCCACATCAGCTTTCCGGCGGCCAGATGCAACGTGTGGCCATCGCGCGCGCGTTGGTGCACGCTCCTAGCCTGTTACTTGCGGACGAGCCTACGGGCAACCTCGACACGACTACGGGAAATGTGATCCTGCAATTGTTGCAGCGTCTCACGCGCGAGCAGAACACCGCCACTATTCTCGCTACGCACAGCAGCGAAGCGGCGGCTCTCGCAAGCACGGTGGTGCGGCTTCGCGATGGCGCCATCGAAGAGATCGTGCGGCGCTGAAAATGCCGCGGTTCGTCCTTTTCTACCGTTTGATTGTCCGCTCGCTGCTCGCCGAACCCGTGCGCACATCGCTCACCGTTTTGGCCATAGCCCTCGGAGTAGCCGTGGTGCTGGCGATCGACCTGGCGGGCACGGCTGCAGCGGGTTCGTTTCACTCTTCACTGGAAACGCTAATGGGCGACAACGATCTCGAGGTCGCTGCCAGTGGCGGCGTCCCGGAGGAACTGGTCGGAAAGATTGCGGCGCTTCCTTGCGCGATGCGCATCTCTCCCCGCCTGGAGGATTACGCGGTGATCGTTCGCAGCAAGCAGACGATTCCGTTGCTCGGGCTGGATTTGATCGGAGAAGGCCAAAATCACAGCAATGGCTTTGCGAGCCTGTCCATAGCGGGATCAAGAGACGCGCTGAAGTACCTGGAGGCAAATGACAGCATCTGGGCGGGCGCTAGCCTGGGATTAAAGCCAGGCGATCGCGTCCCGTTGCTCATCAATGATCGCGTGGGCACATTCACGGTGCGGGGCGTGTATCCGGATTCTGGCGGCAGCGCTTTGGCCATGGTGATGGACATTGGCGCCGCCCAGCGCGTTCTTGGGCGAATGGGCCGGGTCGATCGAATCCTGGTGAAATTGCTGCCATCAATCGGTCTAGAAGAAGCGGGAAAGCGCTTACGCGCGGTGCTTCCGCCGGGCGCGGAGGTGCGCCCCAGCGGCGCAGCTACAGACGAGAATCGCCACATGCTCGCTGCATTCCGGTGGAACTTACGGCTGCTGAGCTACATCGCGCTGGTTGTCGGCGCATTCTTGATTTACAACACGATTTCTATTTCTGTGGTCAGGCGCCGGGCT
>Ga0307479_10002086_pt1 | contig 18211 bp, 11 predicted proteins | sample atmos_gasesECM4C_FD_203743 | JGI IMG/M metagenome (GOLD analysis project Ga0307479, IMG submission 203743) | Hardwood forest soil microbial communities from Morgan-Monroe State Forest, Indiana, United States - atmos_gasesECM4C_515 | ecosystem: Environmental > Terrestrial > Soil > Temperate... | reverse complement strand
AACCTGGTCTACCGCGAGGAGGAGCGCGAGATGCTGCCGCTCTGCCGCGAGGAAGGGCTCGGCGTCATCCCCTGGAGCCCTCTCGCCCGCGGCTTCCTGGCCGGCAGCCGCCGCCGCGGCGAGGGCGCGGGCGACACGCGCCGCGCGCACAGCGACGACTACGCGCGGCGGCTGTACTACCAGGACTCGGACTTCGACGTGGTGGAGCGGGTGGTGGAGGTGGCCGGCCGCCGCGGCGTGCGGCCGGCGCAAGTGGCGCTCGCCTGGCTGCTGCACCGGCCCGCGGTCACCGCTCCGATCGTCGGCGCCACCAGGCTCGAGCACCTGGAAGAGGCGGTTGCGGCCCTCGACATAGAGCTCGCCGCCGACGACCTCGCGGCCCTGGAGGAGCCCTACCGCCCACACCCGGTGCTGGGCTTTCGCCAGCAGGAGCAGGCCTGAACCGGGCCGGCCCTGCACCGCGCGTCGCCGACGGTGGGCCGGCGAAAGGCGACAGCTCGGCCACGAAGCAGCGATGGCGCCGGCGACCGGGATGCGCCGGCGGGCCGCCGCCCGACGTCAGCCGCCGTCATCGGGTGTAGTCGGCAGCCCCCTGGAAGTGCAGCGAGACGTAGGGCTCGTCGCCGACCACCCAGCTGTCGTGGGGCACCGGCGGGATGTAAAACAGGGAGCCGGGGCCGAGCTCGAGCTGCGTCCCGTCGCGCATCGCCACCATGGCGCGGCCGGCGATCACCATCCCCACGTGCTCGACCTCGCAGAGCTCCGTTCCAGCGAGCGGCCGGACATGGGTCGACCATCGCCAGCCGGGCTCGTACTGGGCGCGCCCGATGGTGAGGCCGCCGAGGCGCACCAGGTCGAAGCGACCCTTCTCGAAGATCCGCGTCTCGTCGGGGTGCTCGAACCGCTTGAGGATGACCTCGTCCATCGTCACTCCCCTCCTTCCAGAAGCTCGGCCCGCAGCAAGCTCACCGCCTGGCCGGCCAGGTGGACCCGCTCGCCGGCGACACGGACGCGCAGCGCGCCGCCGCGCGCCGACGCCTGCAAGGCGGCCAGCCGCGTCTTGCCGAGCTTCGCCGCCCAGTAGGGTCCGAGGGAGCAGTGGGCCGAGCCGGTCACCGCGTCCTCGTAGATGCCGATGGCCGGAGCGAAGAAGCGGGAGACGAAATCATGGCCGCCGGCGTGGGCGCCGACGCTGGCGTCGGCGCGGGCGGTGACGACGACTCCACGCGCCGGCGGCAGGGCGGCCGCGAGCCTGTCGAAATCCGGCCGGACGGCGCGCACCGCGGCCTCGCTCTCCACCTCGACCAGGAAATGCAGGCGGCTGCGGCCCATCCAGCGCGCTTCCACCCCCAGCGCCGCGGCCAGCTCGGGCCGCGCCTCCGCGGTCGCCGGCTCCGCCGGGAAGTCGAGCTCGATCCATCCCGCCTCGAGCTGGCGCGCGTAGAGGTCGCCGCCGGCGGTCAGGAAGCGGATCGGCTCGGCCGGGCGGGCCTGGCCGGTCTGCCACAGGACGTGGGCGGTAGCCAGCGTGGCGTGGCCGCACAACTGAGACTCGCCGGCCACGCCGAACCAGCGCAGGCGGAAGCCATGATCCGCCTCGCCGTCGCGGAGCACGAAGGCGGTCATGGGCAGATTGAGCTCGAGCGCCAGGGCATGCATCCAGGCCTCGTCGCGCGGGCGGGAGAGCAGGCAGACGGCGGCGGGATTGCCGGCAAACGGCCGGTGAGCAAAAGCGTCGACGTGGTACACGAGCATCTCGGTCACCTCCGATTCCGCGCGCCGGGACGCGTGCGGCTCCCGACCTTGGCGCCGCGCGCCCCGGCAGCGATCTCAGCCGGCATCGCCTGGCGGCGACGCCAGGGCGACAGCAGAGGGTTGGATTCGTTCCAGGTCATGCCGGGACCTTGGTAAGTGTAATAGTACAATTTGATCTCTGTCTCCATGCGAACTCAAGCTATGATGGGGACAGTGAGGTCGTCAAGTAGTACAATCTTGCTATGACAAGTTGGGAACCACGGCTCGCCGATACGCCCGGGCCGCTCTACCGCCGAGTGGCCGTGGCGTTACGAGAAGACATCGTGACCGGGCGTTTGCAACCGGGTGCTCGGCTGCCCACCCACCGTGAGCTGGCGCGCGCCCTGAAGACCACGATCGTGACCGCCAGCCGCGCCTATCGCGAGGCCGCTGCCTGGGGTTTCGTCCGCGGCGAGGTGGGACGCGGCACCTTCGTCGCGCGGGCCACCGGCGGCCGCGAGCAAGCGGGCGCGCTTCCTCCCGAGCTCGCCGGGCCGGGAGGGCCGGCCCCTGCGGACCTCGTCGAGCTGACCGCCAACTTCATCGAGACCGCCGCCGGCGAGGCCGGCGCCTTGCGCCTGCGCGACGGTGACGCTCGCCTGCTATGGGAAGGCCTCGGTCGGCGCCATCCTCCCGGCGGCGCCGGCGAGCACCGCGCCGCGGGGGCCGCCTGGCTGCGTCGCGGCTCCTGGGCGCCGCGTGCGGCGGAGGTCGTGATCACCGGCGGCGCGCAGCACGCGATCCTCGTCGCCCTGGCCGCGCTCGCTCGCCCCGGCGACCTCGTCTACGTCGAGGCCCTGACCTATCCCGGCATCAAGACGGCCGCGCGCTCCCTGGGCCTGCGGCTGCGGCCGGTGGCGATCGACGGGCACGGGCTGATCCCCGCGGCACTCGCCGAGCAGTGCGATGCCGAGCCAGGCCGCCTGCTGTTCTGCCAGCCGTCACTCCACAACCCGACGTCGGCGGTCATGCCGGAGGCGCGCCGCCGCGAGATCGCCGCGCTGGCGCGCCAGCGCGACCTGACCCTGATCGAGGACGCCGCCTACGAGTTCCTGCTCGCCGATCCGCCGCCGCCGCTGGCGGCGCTCGCTCCCGAGCGCACCTGTCACCTGGTCAGCGGCGCGAAGGCGCTGGCGAAAGGGCTGCGCATCGGCTATCTCGTCGCGCCGGAGGCGTTGGTCCCCAGGCTGCAGGCGGAGGTCTGGGCGACTGTCTGCGCGGCCGCTCCGTCACTGCTCGACCTGGCTACCCGCTGGATCGAGGATGGCACCGTCCAGGGTCTCGTCGAGGCCAAGCGGCGCGAGGCGGCCCGCCGCCAGCAGCTCGCCCGCTCCATCCTGGGCGGCCTCTCCTGGGTGTCGCATCCTTACAGCAGCCACCTGTGGCTGGAGCTGCCCCCTCCCTGGCGCGTCGAGCCCTTCCTCGAGCAGGCGCGGCGGCGAGGGGTCGCGGTGAACCCGGCCGCCGCCTTCGCCGCCGATCCGGCAGCGGCCCCCGCCGCGGTGCGCGTCTGCCTCGGCCCGGTCGCCGACCGCGGCCGCCTGGCCGGCGCCCTTTCCACCCTCGCGGAGATCCTCGCCACCCCGGCGCCGCCCGAAGAGCCCGTGGTCTGACGCCTGGGCCGCGGATTTCCGTATCCGGCTCTTCGGGTCGTGGTCTTGCTACGGGGCGCAAAGGCCGTGCCGATTGGATGTCGATTTCTGCTCGAGGTCTCCTATCTTGCTGGCGGGTGACAAGGGGCGCGCGCTACGGCCGGCCAGTGTCGAGCATGTACACCCCCTCGGCATCGGTCGCGGTGTAGACGATCGGCGGCTGCACCGGATCGAAAAGGAACCCGCCGATGAAGCTCCCCGGAGGCAAGCCCGCGTCGAACCGATGCCAATGCAGGCCCCGGTCGGTGCTGCGGACGACACAGCCGGTAGAGATCACGCCGGCGTAGAGCGTCAGCGGCTGGTGCGGATCGACCGCCAGCGAGGTGATCGGCCCTGGCAGACCTTCCGCCAGCAGCGTCCAGCCGCCTGCCCCGTCATCGCTGCCGTAGACGGCCGCTGCCTGGTCGGAGACCTGCACTGCCGCGTAGAGACGGCGGCTGTCCGCGGGATCGAGGGCCAGGACCGAGACCGGTTGGTACGGCGGCAGGCCCCGCGCCGCCGGGTGCCAGGCTGCGCCGCCATCGCGGCTGGCGTAGAGCTGGCCGCTGCTCGACACCAGGTAAAGGTTGGAGGTATGGGCGGGGTCGATGAGCAGGACGCTGGTGTCCGGCGTCGTCAACAGGCAGGCCCAGGTTTTGCCGCCGTCCAGGCTCTTGCTCAGATGGCACGAGGAGTCGGCCGGGTCGGCGGTCTGCATGCTGCCGGCGTAGAGGGTGCGTGGCGAGCCGGGGTCGATCTTGAAGACATCGATCGGCTCGCCCTCGGGAAAGCCGAGGGCGCTCCAGGTGAGGCCGCCGTCGTAGCTCTTCCAGAGCCGGAAGAAAGTGCCAAGATTGCCATCGTAGAGCGAGGCGTACACGATCTCGGGCCGCTCCGGGTCGACGCCGACCACGGCGTAGCTGGTGGCGCCGCCGACCGCCTTCCAGGTGCCGCCGGTCTCGCGGCGGAAGAGGAAAAACTCCCCGGAGAAAAGGTCCTCGACGCTGGCATAGAGGAAGCTCGACGAGCCGTTCGAGGCGATCCTCATGCTGATGAGCAGCTGCGCGTCCAGGCCGACGCTCGAGGCACGCCAGCGGTCCCCGGCGTCAGCGGAGAGCCAGAAGCCGCGCGGACCGCCAGCGTAAACGGTGGCGGTCTCGCCGGGAGCGGCGAGCAGAGCCCAGATGAAGTCGTCGCCCGGCGCGCCGGCTGGGGCGGCCCATGTCGCGCCGCCGTCGATGGTCTCGAGCAGGGCCGGCGCCGGAGTGGCACTGCCACAGCCGGGGGCAAGGAGCACCTTGCCTCCCGGCTCCACCGCCAGCGAATTGCTGGAGCATCCGGACGGCAGCGGCACGGTGTGGGATACCCAGCTCACGCCATCGTCCGGGCTATGGAACAGGAACAGGCCGAGGCGCGGTGACGACCTGAACGTCTGGTACAGAGCGTACAGGCTGCCCGGCGCCGCGGGGTCGACCGCCGTCAGGATAGGGGCGGCGCCGGCGGGAAGCGACCCGCTGCCCAGCAGGCTCCAGGTCTCGCCTCCGTCACGCGTGCGATAGATGCCCGTAGCGGCGCCGGCGTACAGAGTCGACGGCCGCCGCGGGTCGGCGGTGATCGAGGCCGCGAGGTCCGGCAGGACGATCCGCGACCAGGAGCGCCTTCCGGGCCTGGTCTTATAGAGGCTTCCGTCGGAGGTGAGGGCATAGACCGCCGATCCTTCTGCGGTGGCCGCCATCGCCGCCACGAGGGGCGCCTCATTGCTGGCGGCGAAGCCGTCCGCGGCGGGAAGCCACGAGCCGCCGCCGTCGGTGCTGAGGTAGGGCCCGAGCTGATCGCCCCCGGCGTCGACGAGCTTCGGGCGGGCGGGCCCGGACCGATCGACCGCGGCGTAGACGATCTCCGGGCGGCCGGGAACGACGGCGAGCGCGGTGACGATGAGTGTCGGCAGGCCGTTGCCGGGCGGTCGCCAATGGCGCCCGCCGTCGTCACTACGAAAGACGCCGGCCCCCCAAAGGGCGCCGGCATAGACGATGCCCCCGGGGGCCGCCGCCAAGACCGCGATCGCACCGCCTGCCGGGCCGATCGGCACCCAGGACGGCTGACCCGCCGCGGCGGCCCTGGCGGGGGCTGCGGCAACGAGCAGGGCGGCGGCCACGCAGAGTCCCATGCCCTGCGACGCGCGGCGGCTGTGGTGCGGGAGCTGGCGCATGAGGTCCTCGTTGTCCGAAACCATCAGGCTGGTGACCGCATAGCCTAGAACAACTAGGCTATGCGGGTCAAGGGCAGATACCCGCGCGCCTGCGCCGGACCGGACGCGGGTGAAAAACGACCCTGGGAGGCTCCGGAGGGTCCCTCGGCCCTTTCTCCGCCGGAGACGGGTGCGAGCTCGGGACCTACCGCTCCCCGAGACGGTGCAAGCTCGAGCCCTACCGCTCCTCGAACACGTACTCGTGCTGCCCGTCGCGCAGCACGAGCGACCGCTTCGCGCCCGCGCCGCCGACGACGAACTCGAAGCCTTGCAGCCCCGGCGCCGTGGTGACGAACGAGGTGGTGCCGTCCGGGTTCTTGCGCGTCGCCACCTCGCTCTTCCACTCCCCGAAGTCGAAGGTCGTGGCGCCGCCCGGCCGGCTCACCACGATCTCGCCGAGCGCCGCGTTCTCGTAGCGCGGGGCGAGCCCGGCGCTCGCCGCGGGGTCGGCGGGAACGGTGTCCAGCTTGCGGTCGGCGGCCAGCTGGGCGTAGAAGATGTCGGCGCCGTTGGCGACCTGCGCCTCGGCCTCGGGCCGGCCATCGAACAGCACCTCCAGCAGCTTGCGCCGGAGCTGCGAGCGCAGGATCCAGCCGGGGTTGCCATTGGTGAGAATGACGGCGCCGACGTGGCTCTCCGGCAACCAGATCATGTCGCTGTGGTAGCCGATCATGTCGCCGCCGTGGTGGACGACCGGCACGCCGTACGTGGTGTTCACCATCAGGCCCATGCCGTAGGTCTCGTCCTTGCCGATGGCGACCTGCGGGTCACGGCGCGCGAGGAGCGGCCCTTTCGGGATGTAGGTGCTGCCGTCCGGCAGGCGTCCTTCGGCAAGCTCCATGGTGACGTAGCGCAGCATGTCGCGCACGTTGCTCCAGGCGGCGCCGGCCGGGCGCAGGGGGATGACCGCGTAGTTGACCTCCATGACCGCGTGCGCCGGCTTGCCGTCGATGTCGGGCGCGTGCGCGCCGGCATGGTCCGCGGCCAGGGCGCGAGAGAAGTCGAAGGTCGTCGCGGTCATCCCCAGCGGGTCGAAGACGTAGGTCTGCATGGCGCGGTCGTACGCCGCACCGAGCTCGAGATCTGGGAAGAGGACGTGCCCGGCGGTGAAGCCGGCGGCGCCGGCCATGGGATTGGAGTACTGGAACATCTCGCCGAACTTGCTCGTCGGCTGCATGGTGGCGAGCGTGGCGAGCGCGCCGTCCGGGGTGAGGCCGCCGAACTGGAAGATCCACTCCAGGTCCTGCCGCGGGAGGCCGGTGCAGGCGCAGATCAGGTGCTTGACGAGCACGCGGCGCGTGGTGTCCGCGTCTCCCAGGCGGAAGCTCGGCAGCAGGCTGGTTTCCGGCGTCTCCCAGGTGAGCCGCCCCTGGGCGACGAGCTTGGCGAGCAGCAGCGTGGTGAGCGCCTTGGTGTTGGAGGCGATCATGAACAGCGTGTCGGCGTCGACCGCCTCGGCGCGGCCGAGCTCGCGCACGCCGAAGCCGCCGGCGAAGACGACCTTGCCGTCCTGGACGATGCCCAGCGCCACTCCCGGCACGCCGAGCTTCTGGCGGCCGGTTTCGACGAAGCGCTGGATCTCGGCCAGCCGCGCCTCGTCCAGGCGGTGCGCGGTCTTGCCGGCGAACGACTCGCGCGCGTACCCCTTGGGGAACAGCCGGTCGAAGATGAGAGTCACCTGGGCGGCGCGCTTCTCCCCGACCGGTTGCGAGACGTCGTAGATCGCCACCGTCCAGCCGCCGCCGGCGTAGTGCGTCGACGCCTCCACGTCCCGGCGCTCGTTGGGCGACGTCTGGTACTCGTAGTTCCGTTGCTTCGTCCAGCCGAAGCGGTCCGGCCGATCGTGCACCACCTCGAGCGGCCACTTCGCCTGCGGTTTGTAGGCGGCCCACGCGGCCGCCACCGCCGCATCCGCGTCCTTGGCCGCGACGTCCACCAGGGCAATCCACGAGTCATGCTCCGGCGCCTCCAGGATGGTCGCCGGCCCACGCACGCGCACCGCCCAACCCGTGGGGGCGAGGAAAGTGTTGCCGGTGACCGTGGTCATCGGCGTATCGGCGGTGAGGGGCCGCTCGGCGGCGGCGGGGGCGGTAGCCGCGGGGGGCGGCGCGGCAGGCGCGCCCGCGGGCGGGGTCGCCGCGGCGACGGCGGCGCCTGCCGCGAGCGCGCATCCGGCAAGAAGCAGGAAGAGCCTGTGCTTTCTCATGGTGGAAGCACGATATCCGGGATTGGCCCCCGGACCCAAGGTGCGCCCGCCCAGGCGGCCTACGCAGCCGGCGCGCCAGAGCGTGTCATCCGTGGTCAGCGGAGATGGATGACCGAGCCTCGAGCTTTCGACTCTAACGCCTGAAGCAGAGCCGGTACTAGAGGGAGCAGATCAGGCAGGCGGTTGGTCCGAGCGCAGAGGACGATGGCCTGAACTTCGGTGCCAGCGCGGTTTTGCTGGTATTCGAGGTTCTGGTCCGCCGTGACGAAAACATCAAAGCCTTCGTCGCGGGCGCGTTGCAACAGGTCACCGTTCTTGACTTCCGGACCAACCCTGCTGCACTACGGTGCGAACGGTGTGGCCAGTCAGCTCCCGGGCCAGCTGGCGAGGGAGGGATTCATCCAGGAGAACGAGCACCCGTGGTCAGTGCTGCGCAGGCCGCCTCGAGGGCCGCGACAGCCTGCTCGCGTGAAACTGACGGGAATGCGTCGAGGAACTCGTCGAGGCTGTCGCCGGCCTCGAGGTAGTCGATGAGATTGCGTACTGGAACGCGGGTGCCAACGAACACTGGCGTTCCCCCGAGGATCTCGGGTGAGCTCTCGACGACCGCTTTGGAGGTTGGCATGCGACTTCGGTATCTCCGGCCCAATGGTATGCCATCCTCGATCACGGCGCTATGACGAGGGAGCCTCGGCAAGGCAGGCGTGGGTTCCTTTGCTCTCGCCCGCGTTGGCGCTTGGAGGGACTGGGAATGGGTCAGTCGTCCGGGTGCAGCAGCGGGAAGCGGAACAGCGGGTGCGCCTTGCCGTCGACCGCGCGCACCACCTCGTCCATCAGCTCGAGGCCCATGGCGCCGTTGGTGAAAGCGGCGAGCCCGTCACCGGTCGCCGGGTTGCCGAGCGCGAAGCAGCGGAAGCCGTCGTTGGCGCCCCAATGGAAGAACCAGCGGCTTCCCTCCCAGGTCTCGAGCCCCCAGCCGAGCCCCCAGGCGAGGCCGAGCGGCGCATCCACTTGCACCTGCGGCACCAGCATGCCCCCCACCGCGGCCGGCGGCAGCAGCGCCGCATGCGCTCCGGGGTCCAGCATCGCTGCCAGGAAGCGGCCGTAGTCGGGCGCTGTCGTGTGCAGCGAGCTCGCCGCCAGCGCTTCGCGCGGCTCGGCCTTGGGCATCGGCGCGCCGCTCCGGTCGTGGGGCGTGGCGGCGGTGCGCCGGTAGTCCTCGCGCCAGACGTAGCTGCTGGCCTCCATGCCGAGCGGCCCGAGCGCCAGGCGCCGCATCAGCTCCGCCAGCGGCTGCCCGGCGACCCGCTCGAGCACGCGCTGCAAGTAGACGTACCCCTCGCCCGAGTACCGCCACGTCGCGCCGGGCTCGAGCTCGACGGCGAGCGGCTTGCCGCGCGCCCGGTTCGGCAGCCCGCTGGTGTGGTCGAGCACCTGCCGGGCGGTGATCCGCGCCCCTCGCGGATCGGCCAGGTAGGGCTTGTCGAGATATGCGGCGAGCGGCCTGTCGAGCCCGACGGCCCGGGCCGCCACCTGCCGCATGACCGCGTAGGCGAAGAGCGGCTTGGACAGCGACGCGGCCTCGAAGACCGTGTCGGCGGTGATCGATTCCGCGCCGCCCGCCCGCCGGCTGCCGAAGCACTCCGTCCAGGCCACCTTGCGCCCGCGCACCACCGTGATCGCCAGCCCCGGCACGTGATGGCGGCGCAGCAGCTCGGGCACGACCCGCCGCAGCGCCGCCCGGGCGTCGCCCGGCCCGCCCGCCTGGGCCGCTTGCGGACCGGTCGTCGCCGCGCCGGGCGGCCCGCCCGCCATCGCCGCCGGCGGTCCGCCTTTCGGCGCCGCCGCCGGCCCATCCGCGCGGGCTCCAGCCGGCCCTCCCCGCACCTCGGCGGTGGCGCCGAGCAGGGCCGGAAGGGCCAGCAGGGCCAGGAGCCCAAGGCACAGGAATCCCCGCGCCGCGAGCGCCGGCGCGGTAGGTTTCGGTTTCACCAATCGCCCGGTCGGGTGGGTCGGCTCAGGCGGGCCGGCTCAGTTGCCGGCGTCCCAGGAGCAGGCGCCGCCGCCGCAGCACGCGCCGGCGCCGCAGTCCGGAGCGTCGCCTGCGGCCGCGTCCGCCGCGCCAAGGGAGCCGCTGGTCGTGGCGAAGGTGGAGAACTGCTTGTCGAGCGCCGCGGCGCCGCAGCACCCGCAGGCCAGCCCGCCGGCGCCTTCGCCGAGCCGTTGCAGGATCTCGAACCGGTGGCCGCAGTCGCGGCACCGGTATTCATAGAGGGGCATCGTCTTCCTCCCGCGCCGATTCTACGCCAGGCGTCCCCGGGCCTGGCGCCCGCCGGTCGGCGCCGCCGATCGAAACCTTGAGGGCGGCGCGGCCGAGGTAGATCTCGTCGCCGCTCTCGAGCCGCACGCCGCGCCGGTCGTGGCGGCTGACCTCGATCGAGCGGCCGGCGCGGAAGAGGAGGGTTCCCGACGCGCTGCCTTCGTCGCGCAGCCAGAAGGCGCGGCTCTCGGCGTCCCAGGCGATGCGCGCGTGCTCGCGCGACACGGTCTGCTCGATCTCGCCCTCCTCGAGGAAGGCGACGTCGTTGCGGCGCTTGACCCTGCCGGCGGGATCGAGGACCTCCTCGAGGCGGCCGAGAAAGACGCGGTCGGCGGCCAGGTCGTAGGCGTCCTGCGCCGCCTTGCCCTTGAGCACCGCCAGGTGCAGGCCCGGCCTGCCGGCGCGCGCCGGCGGTTCGGCATCCTCCGCGGCCACCCGGCGGAAGGCCAGGGCGTAGCGGCGGCCGCCAAACTCGGGGCCGGCCTCCTCGGTCACCAGGACCGCCACCGTCAGCCCTTCCGGGAAGCGTGCGCCGCGCGCCGCGAGGCGCTCCTTGACCTCCCGCTCGAGGTCCCAGCCCGCGGCGGCGATGCCTTCCAGCCGCGACCTCTCCTCGACGCTGCCCGCCAGGAGCTTCACCTCCACCCGGTCGAACGGGAAGACCCGCCGGCCGCCGCCGGCCGCCACGATCTGCGCCTCGACGTCCTCGAGCAGGGCGCGGTGGATCTCGACCGGTTCGGTGCCGGCGACCCAGGGCCGCACCCAGTGCCGCAGCTTGTCGAGGAGGCCGTCCAGGCTCATCGTGCCGTCTCCACTTGGGCATGTCCGGCCTGCTGCAGCAGCCCCAGCGCTGCCGCGCGGCGCACGATCTCGCCGGCCGCCGGGGCCGCCAGCCGGCCGCCGTAGCCGCCGTGCTCGATGATCACCGCGACGGCGATGCGGCGGCCCTCGCCGCCGTAGGGCGCAAAGCCGATGAACCAGGAGTGCGACTTCTTGTCCTGGACCTCGGCGGTGCCGGTCTTGCCGGCCATCGGCGGCTGCACCGAGGCGAGGAAGGCCGCCGCCGTCCCTTCGGTCACCACCCCGCGCATGGCGCGGGCGACGATGGCGGTCGCGGCGGCGTCGAGCACCGGCATCGGCGGCGCCGCTCCCGCCGCGGCCGGCGTCGCGGCAGGCGTTGCTGCCGGCGCCGCCGCCAGCCAGCGGACCTCGGGCATCGTGCCCTGGTCTGCCACGGTCGCCGCCACCCGCGCCATCTGCAGCGGCGTGGCGATCACCTGCCCCTGGCCGTACGCGGCCTGCGGCAGGGCGGTTTCGAGCGCCTGCCGGGTGTTGGGCCGGGCCATCGGAATGCCGAAGATCTGCGCCGTCGCGAGCAGCGGCTCGGCGCCCAGCCCGTAGGAGGCGAGCTGCGCGAAGTAGGCGTTGCAGGAGCGGCGGATCCCCTTGTCGAGGTCGACGATGCCGTGCGGCGCGGTGACCGTGGGGTCGTCACGCACCAGCCGCCCCCGCACCCGGTTGCCGACGCGGTGGTCCGGCAGCAGCTTGCACTCGAAGGTCCGCCTGGCGAGGCCCGGGTCCTTGCGCAGGGCGGCGAGCGCGGTCACCACCTTGAAGGTGGAGCCCGGCGGGTAGATGCCGTAGCGCGCCCGGTCCAGCAGCGGGCTGCCGGCCGCCCCTGTCCCGCCGCTCCCGAGCGGTCCGCCGGCCCCGCCCGGTCCGCCGCCAGGCCCGCCCGGTCCGCCGCCAAGCCCGCCCGCCCCGCCCGGCCCGCCGGCAGGCCCGCCCGTCCCGCCGGGTAGGGGGAGCGCGGTGGCGGGCTCGACCGGCAGGCGGCTCGGATAGGGGTAGGAGGCGGCGGCGAGGAGCTCGCCGCTCCCGGCGTCGAGCACGACCGCGGCGGCGCCGAAGCCGGCCTGCGCGGCGTGCCTGGCGAGGATCTCCTCGGCCGCCAGCTCGAGCCGCAGGTCCACGGTGAGCCTGACGGTGCGGTCGCGGGCGAGGATCTTCTTCACCTCCGGGCTCTCCGGCTCGTAGCGGTGGCGCAGCAGCGGCACCAGGTCGCGGTAGTCGACGACGATCTGCCGCGCCTCGCTCCCGTCCGGCTGCCGCACCCGCAGCAGCCCGGCGTAATCGTCGTACCCCTGCAGGCGCACCCGCGCGTCGCGCTCGACGAACGAGGTGTTGTGGGCCGTCCAGTTCACCCGGTTGCGCAGGTCGCCGAGCAGATGGAAGGTGCGCCCGCCGAAGGGGTAGACGCGGGTACGGCGGTCGGGGTTCGCCCCGGCCAGGTCCGCCGGCGCGGCCCCCAGCCCGAGGAGCTGCCCGCGCTGCCGCTCGATCTCGTTCGGATCGCTGCTCGCCAGCAGCACGCCCGCCCGGTCCACGATCGAGCCCCTGGGGATGGTCGCGGCGATGGTGGCGAGCCGCGGGTTGTACTGCACCCGGCGCACCCCGTCGCCCTGCAGCACCACGGCCCCCCGCGTCAGGTAGCTGTCGGCGCGGAGGATCTGGAAGTCGGCCAGGCGCCAGAGCGCCAGCAGCAGGAAGAGGCCGAGGCCGGCGCCGACCCAGCGGGCGCCGCCGAGGAATGGCCGTACCGCCTCGGGCTCGGCGCGCCGGGCGGAGATGCCGGCGAGGACCCCGGCGACGAGGAAGTTGGCGAGCATCGCCGAGCGGCCGGAGGAGAGGAACGGCGAGGTGACGCCCGAGAGCGGCAGCAGGTCGAGGACTCCGCCGCTGATCAGCGCGGTCTCGAGCGCCAGCAGCAGGGTGAACCCCAGGGCGAGGAAGAAACCGTACGCGCTCCCCGCGAGCCGCGCCGCGCGCAGGCCGCGCTGCACCAGCAGCGCATAGAGGCCGGCCACCGCCAGCAGGCCGAAGAAGCCGAGCTGCTCGCCGAGCGCGGAGAGGATCATGTCGGTGTGGGCCTCGGGGACCAGCTCCGGGTCGCCCAGCCCCATGCCGGTGCCGGTGGCGCCGCCCGCCGACAGCGACCAGATGGCCTGGGCCAGGTGGTCGCCGCCGCGGAACCAGGTGTCCCAGGGGGCGAGCCACATGCCGATGCGCTGGCCGACCGTGCGCGGATAGTGGAGCCGGTAGCCGGCGAAGAAGGCCAGCGCCACGAGCGCCGCGCCGGCCAGGGGCATGCCGGGGCGGCCGCGCGCCACCGAGAAGAGGATGAGGAAGAGGCAGGCGAGCACCAGCGCCGGCCCGAGGTCCTTCTGCAGGAAGAAGAAGAAGAGGACCAGGCCGATCGCTACCAGCGGCGGCACCACGTACTCGAGCCGCGGCAGCGGGAAGACCCGTGCCGCGCGCGCCAGCGCCAGCCGCCGCTCCGGGACCTCGCGCAGCAGCTCCCAGCGGTCGGCGAAGTAGCCGGCGAGGAAGACGGCGATCAAGACCTTGATCAGCTCGACCGGCTGGAAGCCCAGGAAGTTGACCTTGGCGTCGCTCGCCCCCGGGCCGGCGCCGAAGACGATGAGCAGGGCGGAGAGCAGCGCCGCCAAGCCCAGCGCCCAGGCGCCGCGCCGCGGCAGGGCGGTGCGCTCGAGGTCGAACAGGGCGCCGAGGACGAAGAGGCCGCAGCCGGCCAGCACCCCCTGGGCGAAGCGCGCGTGGAGCGGCAGGTCGCGCAGCGGATCGCGCAGGCTCGCCATGAGCACGAAGCCCAGGCCGCAGAACAGCAACAGCACGGGCAGCAGCACCTCGTCTCCCTGGAAGCGGCGGCGGCGGAGCACGAGGTGGGCGCCGGCGAAACCGGCGAGCAGCAGGACGGCGCTCAGCAGGTACGAGAGGCGGTACTGCGCGGCGGTGCGCACCACGAGCTGGGCCTTGAGCTGGCGCAGCTCGGCCGGCGAGAGCAGCGCCACCGTATCGCGGCCGGAGGCGGCGAGCCGCGCGCCGATCCCCGGGAAGCGCCGCGGATCGATCTCGGCCGCGCCGACCCGCAGCCGCCCCAGCTCGCCCACGTTGCCGGCGGGCGTCGCTGCCAGGCGCTGGTGGATGCGGTCGGCGACGAAGGCGCGCTCCTGCGCGCTCGGCAGGAAGGCGAGGAACGGCAGCAGGTCGCCCGAGCTCGCCACGGTGTTGAGGTTCAAGACCTCGCCGCGGGCGAGGCGCGCCTCGACGTCGGCCAGGGGGCGGGAGACCGTGAGCCAGGTCAAGACCATGGCGAGCGCCACGACGCCTCCGGAGAGCGCGAGCAGCCCGGCCTCGCGCTCGCGCCGGCCCTCGCCGGGGAGCCCGGCGATGAGGTCGGCGGGAGCGGGCCGGCTCCGGCGCTCGGCGGCGCGGCTGATGGTGACGCCCATCGGATCTCCTTACGGTTCTCCCCGCCCCGACGTTGCAACCGCCGGGGGGAACGGGACGCGCAGCTGCTCTGCCAGCTGTTTCGTCCTAGCCGCCGCCGGGCCGGCGGAGCTCGCGTTCCAGCGCCCGGCCGAGCCGCTCCCAGAAGCCGGCCGGATGGTACTGCGACAGCCTCGCCTCCACCGCGGCGAGGTGCGACTGGGCCTCCTCGCGGTTGTTGGCGGCGTAGGCGAAACCGGCGATGTCGGTGTAGTAGTGGATCGCCTGCTCGAGGTCGTCCCGCGCCTGTTTCAGCAGCTCGATCTCGCCGCTGCGGCCGCGCAGCCGCTGGGCCCGCGCCTCGTTGGCCAGGCCGCGCATGCGGTAGGCGTCGCCGAGCATCGCCGTCTCGCGGCGCCCGAGCTTGTAGCCCCGCCGTGTCAGCTCGTCCATCGTCTTCTGCAGGGCGTCGAGGTCGAACTGGTCGTAGGCGTAGATCCGGGCCAGCCCCAGGTAGGGGTCCGCCCAGTTGGGGTCCAGGCGCGCCGCCTCCTGGAACTCCGCGAGGGCCTCCTGGCTCAGCTCCTGGCCCTTCTTGCGGTCGCCCTGGCCGCGGGCGGCGAGAGACGCCAGGCGATCGAGGTGGGCGCGGGTGTAGAGCAGCCGCGCCCGCAGGCCGCGGTCGCGCGGGGAGACCTCGGCGGCGGCGTGGAGGTAACGGTAGGCGGTCTCCCACCCCCGCTGCGTGGTCATCGGGCCGTCGCCATGGTAGCTGTCGAGGATGCGCGAGGCCGCCGCGGTGAGCGACCGCTGCAGCTCGGCACCGACGCCGAAGAGGTCGGTCGAGAGCCAGCTCCACTCGACGGCGCCGGCATAGCGCTGGGCGATGGCGTCGAGATCGGGGTGCACCTCGGCGAGGTCCCGCCGCAGCTGCTTGGCCTGGTTCCAGGCCCACACCTGGGAGACGCCGGCGGCGAGCAGCGCGGCGGCGGCGAGCAGCAGGACCGCCCGCCTCAGGCGGCGGCGCCGTCGCGGAACCGGCGCCGCGGTGAGCGCCGCCGCGGGGCTGGACGCCGGGAGCGGCAGTCCGGCGAGCGCCGCGGTGGCGAGCCCTCCCGCCGCCGTCGAGGAGGGCGCCGCGGCGCCCTCCGGCCCGACCGACCCGCCGGTGGGCAGGGCGCCGCCGCCTTTGGGCCCGGCCGCGGCGCCGTCCGAGGCGGCCGCGCCGCCGTCGGTCCCGGCCGCGCCGGCCGTGCGGCGGGTGTCGTGGACCGCCGGCTCGCCGCCGGCGGTGGCGAGGCCCGGAGGGCCCGCGGCCCGGTCGGTGCGGCGGGTGGCCTCGGCGGCGCGGACCTCCTCGGGCGGCAGCGGGCGCGTCGTGCGCCGGGTGGCATGGAGATCGGCGCCGTCGCCGCCGTCGTCCGCCGCCTCCGGCGGCACCGGACGGCCGTCGTGCAGGGCGAGGAGGTCGGCCGCGAGCTCCGCCGCGGCCTGGTAGCGGCGCCCGACGTCGAAGGCGAGCGACTTCGAGACGATGTGGGCTAGCCCCGGCGAGCAGCCGGCCGGAAGCGGCAGCGGCGGCACGCCATGGCGGATGGCCTGTTCGAGCTCCTCGGGCGTGTTGCCCGGGAAGGGCCGCCGCCCCGAGACCATGGCCGCCAGCACCACCCCGACCGCCCACAGGTCGGAGTGGCGGTCGACCACGCCGCGCTCCAGGCGCTCGGGCGGGGTGTAGGGGAGGCTGCCGAAGAGGTTGACGGTGAACCGCCGCGTCTGCGACAGGTGCTTGGCGATGCCGAAGTCGAGCACCCGGACGCGGTCGCCGTCCTGCAGGCGGATGTTCTCGGGCTTGATGTCGCCGTGCACGATGCCGAAGATCCGCCTGCCGCCCACCTCGGCCGAGAACTCGTGGCAGACCTCCAGCATCGAGACCAGCTCGCGGGCGATGCCGACCGCGCGCGCCTCCGGCAGCGGCCCCCTGGCGAGCACCTCCGCGAGGTCGGTCCCGGCCACGTACTCCATCGCCACCCAGAAGAAGTCGTCGTCCGCCCCCTGCTCGTAGACCGCCGCCACCTGCGGCGCCACCGCCGCCAGCTGCGCCTGCAGCGACAGGCCGTTCTTCTCCGCCTGCAGCATCTCGGGGTCGGTCTTGGCGGTCCGCACCACCTTGAGCGCCACCAGGCGCTCCTCCCGCGGGTCCCAGGCGAGCAGCACGTCGCCGATCGCGCCGCGGCCGAGGAAGTCCTTGACCTCGAAGCGGCCAACCGTCTGCTGCCGGCCCATGAGGTGCAGGGTCAAGGCTGCCTCCGCGGCGCCCGCGCCGGCACCGCCGGGACCGCGGCGGCGGCCGCGCCGCGGCCTGGCGCGCCGTGGCCGGGCGGGCGGGCGGCGAGCGCGCGGCCGGCGCCGCCCGTGGGCTCGGCGGGAACGCCGCCGGCGCCGCCGCCGGCAATGCGCACCGCCTGCTCGCGGGGGACCGCGCCGAAGGCGTTCCAGCGGAAGACCTCGTCGGCGCGCTCGGCCGCCGCCAGCGACACCCCGGGGCCGCTGTTGCCCTCGATGCGGTTGTCGGCGAGCAGCGGGCGCGCCGCCTCCCGCACCTCGACCCCCGCCGCCGGCGCGCCCGGCCGGGAGCCGTTGGCGGCGATCAGGTTGGACAGGAGCAGCGGCGCGGCCTCGCCGGCGAGCGCGACGCCGGCGCCGCCGTTGTGGTGGATGTAGCAGAAGCGCACGGTGGAGCGGTCGGCGCCGCGGATCTGGATGCCGGCCCCGGCGGCGCCGGTCACCTCGAGCGCCTCGAGGACCACCTGGCAGCCGTCGAGGCGCACGCCCACGCCGAGAGGCGCCTGCGGCCCGCTCGCCACGCGGAATCCGATCAGGCGCGCCCCCCGCACCCCGCTGGCCACGACCACCGGCGCGCCGCCGCTCCCCGGCGGCGCCAGCAGCAGCGCGCCGCGCGGCGTGCGGCTCACCAGCAAGACGCCGTCGCGCAGCGTGATGCGCTCGCGGTACTCCCCGGGCCCCACCTCGACGGTCTCGCCGGGCCTCGCCCGCGCCAGCGCCTCGCCGATCGAGGCGAAGCCGCCGTCGGCGACGCCGACGACCAGGTTGCCGCGAGTGTCCAGGCCGCCGGCAGGTCCGCCGGCCAGGCCCCGCACCCAGCGCAGCAGCGGCGCGCGGTAGTAGTACACGGCGAAGGCGGCGGCGAGCAGCAGGGCGACGATCAGCAGCGACCTGCCGAGCATCCCCGGCAGGGAGTCCCGGATGCGGTCGGCGGCGCTGGGGCGGACCCACGCCGCGCCGCCGCGCCTGGACGGCGCCGCCGCGGCCCCGGCGCCCGTCCGTCCGTCCGCGCCCGCCGGCAGCGCGGCGCTGGCCCCGGCGCCCGTCTGTCCGTCAGCGCCCGCCGGCAGCGTGGCACTGGCGCCGTCGCCGCGGCCGCCGCCGCCGCCCTCTCTAGCGCTGCGGCCGCCCCGCTCCTTGCCGCCGCCGTCCCGGCGCCGCCGCACCGCCTCGGCGAAGCGGTCGCCCTCGACCAGCACGGCGGAAACGTTGTCCTTGCCGCCGGCGGCGTTGGCCTGCTCGATGAGCGCGCGCACCGCGGCGCGGGGCGAGCTGGCGTTGGCCTCGACGGTCTCGAGGATCTCCTGCGAGGGGACCATGTCGGAGAGCCCGTCGCTGCACAGGAGCAGCGCGCCGCCGGCCGGAAACGGCACCTCGAG
>Ga0307479_10002084_pt1 | contig 18214 bp, 17 predicted proteins | sample atmos_gasesECM4C_FD_203743 | JGI IMG/M metagenome (GOLD analysis project Ga0307479, IMG submission 203743) | Hardwood forest soil microbial communities from Morgan-Monroe State Forest, Indiana, United States - atmos_gasesECM4C_515 | ecosystem: Environmental > Terrestrial > Soil > Temperate... | reverse complement strand
CTAGGTTGATCACCGTTTGCGGTGGGGCGTTGCCGCGTTCGGCCGCTCGCTGAGTCTCCACCACGCGCTCGCGCATCGCCAGATTGTGCTCCGCGGCCAGTTCCGAATCCGGATTGATCTTCGCGACGAGATAGCCGTACTGGCGAAGCAGTCGCGTGGCAAGAACGCGGGTGCGCAGTTCCTGCTTGAGCCGCTCATGGATCGCCGTGTCGTCCAGATCGGATTCTTCCAGAATCTGCCCGCTCGCCCCGGCGTCCTGTGCGAGAAGGCGTTTTAGTTCGACCATGAGACCTGCTTCTCTATTCAAGACTTCGATAATTTGGTCGGCCGAAGCCGCCACGCGGTCAAGGTTGTCCGAGATGATGTCCGGCGGGCGGACGGATGCACGCGCCGAAGTTTCCGAACTGGACGTTTCCTGTGCACCCTGCTCGGATTGTTGCTTTGGCTGCGCATCGGTGGCGGCGAAGCTAACGGCCAATGCCAACGCCACAGCTTGTCGTGCCCCCGCCCCCCAGCTTGCACATCGCTCGACGATCTTGCTGCTCATCAACTCCCTCCTACAGCTGCTTTTCGTGATTTTGCATCTCCGATGGCAGGACTTTTTCGCCGGATCCCAAAGACGGGCAGTGAATTTCGCTGGAAACACGCTCGGAAGCATGGGGGTGAAGATTTGGCGGGGGTGCGCATCACGAGCCTCCACCGACCCCGGCAGCAATGGTTCGCACGGCGTTGAGGATGCCCGCCTCAGATGGCTCGATGTCTTCGGAATGAATCTCGACAGAGGCCCAATAGCAGATGGCGCGATTTTGACCGAACCCCACGGCGAGGATGCGCACCTCCGGATGCGCGTGGAGAATCGTCTCGCAAATATCGGGACGCCTTCCTGGCTCATCCAATGCGATTACAAGGACATCGGGGAGAGTTTGATTCACGCGATCGGCAATTTCCGTGTCGTCCGTTACTTCGCCAACGACCTCGATGCCGGGTTGATCCGTCAGCGTTTCAAGAATCAGTTCCCGCATGAGCTGAGGTCGGTTAGCCACGAGGATCTGAATTGGCTTGTCCATGGGCGTCTCTTTTTGCCTGAATCTCGTTAGTATCCGTGTGCGTAGAAATAAGGGAAGGCTCAAAAAAGAACTTCTTGAGGGACTAAGAAAGAACTAGCGCGGGGTATCAAAAAGGCACTAAGTCAAAAATGAGTCCGAAAGGGCTAGATAACATTACTTCTCGATGTAGAGCGTAAGAAAGCAGAGCGTCGCGATTTCCGTCGGTCGCGTGCGAGTCACCGTATATCCGGAAGTCATTCCGCCGGCTGGGCGCACACGCTCGACACATGACTGAAGTTTTTCGAAGCGGCCCAGCAGCCCGGTTGGGGGAAGTTGCGGTGGGCCTAACTATGTTCTTCACTTCTATATGTAGTGGAATTACCGAAAACTGGCTTACAAGCCAGCCTCAAGGTAAAGTCAGAGTAATTTGACCGCGGATTGAGCAACCGCCCGAGCTGCCGATCCGCCGTAAGTATTTCAAGACATGGTGCCCGGGGTGGGAGTCGAACCCACATGAGGAAAAATCCCCGGAGGATTTTAAGTCCTCAGCGTCTGCCATTCCGCCACCCGGGCAAGGCAGATAAAGAAAAAGTAGCATGGACGCGCGCAGGCTCCAAGCGCATCGTCCAAGTGACAAGACTCGTGCTAAGGGCAAGGCGCCCGGGATTCTGCAGTTGCCTCGCAATCTTGCATCATTCTCTCTGTCACAAGCCGAGTGAATCAGATCTCCGTTTATTGACAACCGTCTTGGCCCGCGATAGTTTCGGGTCCTCTTCAATCTATGCGGCGGCACTCAAGATGTTTTGTGAAGTTTTGCAAATCTCTCAGCCGCCACGCCAGGGCAGCCGATGCAAGCTCGGCGGGCCAATGTCTTTGTTTTAGCGTAAAATTTTGTAATCCGGTGCCCGTCATGGCGCATCAAAGAGCTGACCGGGGGCAGCGGGTACCAACAGAATCGCACAGGAGATCAAGTGAGCCAGCCGAAAATTCAACTGGACCTCGACCAGCTGAGCATTAATACAATCCGAACTCTGGCGATAGACGCGGTTCAGCAAGCCAACTCCGGCCATCCCGGCGCCCCCATGGGCCTCGCCCCTGTGGTCTATTCCCTCTGGCAGCGCTTCCTGCGTTACGATCCCCAAGACCCTACTTGGCCTGACCGCGACCGCTTCGTTCTTTCCGCCGGCCACGCGTCCATGCTGCTCTACGCCACCCTACACCTTGCCGGAGTGCGGGAAGTGGATAAGGCCGGGAAAGTTTTGGATAAGCTCGCCGTCCCCATGGAAGAGATCAAGCGGTTCCGCCAGCTCGACAGCAAAACTCCAGGACATCCCGAGTCGCATATCACTTCCGGCGTGGAGACCACCACCGGGCCTCTGGGCCAAGGTGCCGGGAACAGCGTGGGAATGGCGATTGCTGGAAAATGGCTGGCGGAAAATTTCAACCGGCCCGGCTTCACGATCTTCAATTTCAACGTTTACTCGGTCTGCGGAGACGGGGACCTCATGGAGGGCGTGGCGAGCGAAGCCGCTTCACTGGCCGGTCATCTCAAACTCTCCAATCTCTGTTGGATCTACGACAACAACCGCGTGACCCTCGATGGCCCGGCCTCATGGTCCTTCAGCGAGGATGTGATGACGCGTTTTGTCGGCTACGGTTGGAACGTAACGCGCGTCTCAGACGCGAACGGTCTGGAAATGCTGGCACGCGCGTATGAAACTTTCCTGAAAACGCCCGACCGGCCCACCCTCATCGTTGTGGACAGCCACATCGGTTACGGATCGCCCAACAAACAGGACTCCTCTGATGCCCATGGCGAGCCGCTCGGCGAAGCGGAAGTACGGCTTGCAAAGAAAAGCTATGGCTGGCCCGAGGATGCCAAGTTCCTCGTTCCCGACGGCGTTTACGATCAGTTCAAAAACGGTGTGGGCAAGCGAGGAGCCGAGGCTCATACCGCGTGGATCGCAAAATTCGAGGAGTACAAAAAACAGTTCCCGCAGCTAGCCGATCAGCTATCGAGAATTCAGAATGGAAAGCTGCCGGACGGCTGGGACAAGGACTTGCCCGTCTTCCCTGCCGATTCCAAGGGCATGGCCACGCGCGACTCCTCCGGCAAGACTCTCAATGTGCTGGCAAAAAATATTCCCTGGATGGTTGGAGGATCGGCAGATCTGGCCCACTCCAACAAGACGAATTTGACGTTCGACGGCGCGGGAGACTTCTACCCTAACCAATACCGCGGACGGAATCTCCATTTCGGCGTTCGCGAACATGCCATGGGCGCAATCGTGAACGGCATGACACTGTCGAAGCTGCGCAGTTTCAGCGCGACCTTCTTCAATTTCAGCGACTATATGCGCCCGAGCATGCGCCTGGGTGCTCTGATGGAAATCCCGGCGATCTATATTTTCACTCACGATTCGATCGGCCTGGGGGAAGATGGACCGACGCACCAGCCCATCGAGCAACTGGCCTCGCTGCGCGCCATGCCGAACATGCTGGTTCTCCGGCCGGGTGACGCCAATGAAGTCGTGGAAGCCTACAAGGTGATCCTGCAGCTCACGCATGGACCTTCGACGCTCGTGCTCACGCGCCAGGCACTGCCTACATTTGATCGCTCGAAATATGCGCCCGCGGCGGGCGTAGCCAAAGGCGCCTATGTGCTGGCCGATCCTCCGGAGGGAAAAGCCGAAGTGATCCTCATGGCCTCCGGCAGCGAGGTTTCGCTGTGCGTGGCCGCATACGAAAAATTGACCCCTGAAGGCGTCAAAGTTCGCGTTGTCAGCATGCCTTCCTGGGAACTCTTCGAACGCCAGGATACGGCCTACAGAGAAAGTGTTCTTCCGCCGGGTGTCACGGCGCGTGTTTCGGTGGAGATGGCCTCCACGTTTGGATGGGAGCGCTACGTCGGGCCAAAAGGCAAGATCGTCGGGATGCGGACGTTTGGCGCTTCTGCGCCGCTGAAATCGGTCCTGAAAAAATTCGGCTTCGAACTCGAGAACGTAGTCGCGGCGGCGAGAGAAGTTCTGGGAAAGTGAGCACGGCATGAAAATTGTGATTGGTTCGGATCACGCCGGATTTGCGCTAAAGAATTCGGCGGGCGACCTTCTCCGGTCGCTCGGCCACCAGGTGCTGGACGTCGGTGCGTTCAACGAAAACCCCTCGGACTATCCGGACTTTGCCGAAGCCGTCGGCCGGGCGGTGCTAGACGGCCGGGCCGAGCGGGGCGTGCTGATCTGTGGGAGCGGCGTCGGCGCGAGCGTGGCGGCCAACAAGTTGATTGGTATTCGCGCGGCCGTCTGCCACGACACCTATTCGGCGCATCAGGGCGTGGAACACGACGACATGAACGTGCTCGTGCTGGGTTCGCGCGTGGTTGGAGTAAAATTGGCGGAGGACCTCGTGAAATCATATCTGGGCGCGAAGTTTACGAACGAAGAGCGGCACGTGCGGCGCCTCGCCAAAATAAGAGCGCTGGAAGCTAAATCCGCCGCTGCCAGGAAGATCTGAGCGGACAAGCCCCGAAGTTAGCCCTCCGGGCGTAAAATAGGAAATGGAGCAGTTTGGAGTTAGGGGAGAAGTGCCATGACAACTACAACGACGGTTCCGAGTGTTAACGCGGGTCAAAGCGCGAATCCGCTAAAGGGGCTTCTGGCTTATGGGCAGTCCCCGTGGATGGATTACATCCGCCGCGACTTGCTTACCACCGGCGAATTGAAGAGATACATTGATGACGATGGCCTCCGCGGCATGACATCGAATCCCGCCATTTTTGAAAAAGCCATCGTCGGCAGCAGCCTCTACGCTGATATCCTTACCTCACCCGACGCAAAAAAACTCACGGCCAAGGGCCTGTTCGATAAGATTGCCACTCGCGACGTTCAGGACGCCTGCGACATCTTTAAGCCCATTTATTCGGAGACGAAACGCCGCGACGGTTATGTCAGCCACGAAGTCTCTCCCGACCTCGCCAACGATACCCAGGCCACCATTGAGGAAGCCCGCCGCCTCTGGAAAACCGTAAATCGCCCGAATGTGATGATCAAGATTCCGGCCACGCCGGAAGGCATCCCCGCGATTCGCCAGACTCTCGAAGAAGGCTTGAACATCAATATCACCTTGCTGTTTGCTCAGTCCGCCTACGAGCAAGTCGCCGAAGCCTTCCTGTCCGCTCTTGAGGCCCGCGCCGCCAAAGGCCAGGACATCAGTCATATCGCCAGCGTCGCCAGTTTCTTCGTCAGCCGCATTGACACACTCGTGGACAGCAAAATTGATGAAAAACTCAAGAACGCCTCTAAAGCCGCACAAAAAACTTTACTCGAAGGCATTCTCGGCAAGATCGCCATCGCCAACGCCAAGCTCACCTACAAGAAATATCAGGAACTTTTCGGCGGGCCGCGGTGGAAGAAGCTGGCGGCCAAAGGCGCCCAGACCCAGCGTCTCCTCTGGGCCAGCACTAGCACTAAGAATCCCAATTACCGCGATGTGCTCTACGTCGAAGAGTTAATCGGCGCCGATACCGTTGACACGATTCCCCCGGCTACGTTCGACGCCTTCCGCGATCACGGCAAGCTCCGTCCCAGCCTCACCGAGAACGTCGAAGGCGCCGCGAAGACCATGGCCGACCTTGCCAAGGCCGGAATCTCGATGAAAGAAGTTACCGACAAGCTCTTGGTCGACGGCGTGAAACTTTTCTCGGATGCTTTCACGCAGTTGCTGGCCGCGACGGGCGCGAGCGCCGGAGTGCGCGCGTGAGCTTGAACCGGCAAGCATACAACTTGCCGGATACACTCGCGCGTGCTGTTGCCGCGTCCCTGGAAGACTGGAAATCAAACAACAAAGTTCAGCGTCTCTGGCAGAAGGACGCTTCGCTCTGGACCGGCGCCGACGAAAGCAGCTGGCTCGGCTGGCTTGCCATCACCGGAGAGCAACTCGTTCGCGTCGGCGTTTTCAAGCAAACCGCGGATGATGTCAAGAGAGCCCGCTTCAAGCACGCGCTGCTGCTCGGCATGGGCGGCTCCAGTCTCTGCCCTGAAGTCCTGCGCCTGACTTTCGGCAAAATCAAAGGCTTTCCGGAGCTTTTCGTTCTTGATTCCACCGACCCCGCACAAATCAAGGCGCTCGAAGCTAAATTGGATCTCAAAAGGACGCTCTGCATCGTCTCGAGCAAGTCCGGCAGCACTCTCGAACCCAATATTTACAAGCAGTATTTCTTTGATAGAGTGAAAGCCAAAGTCGGCGAAAAAGAAGTTGGGAATCGCTTCATCGCCATCACCGATCCCGGTTCCAAAATGCAGCAGGTGGCCGAAGCGGACAGATTCCGCAATATCTTCATGGGCGTTCCCAGCATCGGCGGCCGTTACTCCGCACTTTCGAATTTCGGCATGATTCCCGCCGCCGTGATGGGCCTCAAAGTCGCCAAAATTCTAAAAAATACCGAAGAGATGGTCCACGCCTGCAGCGCATCTTCGCCCGCGGGCGCGAATCCGGGCGTCATTCTCGGAATCATCCTCGGCGTTGCGGCCAGTCACGGCCGCGACAAACTCACCATCATCACCTCCCCGGGTATCTTCGACCTGGGCGCGTGGCTCGAGCAGTTGATCGCCGAATCCACGGGGAAAAATGGCAAGGGCATCATTCCCGTCGATCGGGAACGTTTTGCCAAACCCGCAGCCTACGGCAACGATCGCGTCTTTGCGTACCTTCGCCTGAATACGAAACCTGACAAAGCCCAGGACGCCGCCGTCGCAGCGCTCGAAAAGGCAGGTCATCCGGTCGTTCGAATCATCCTCCCGAATATTTATAATCTAGGCCAGGAATTCTTCCGTTGGGAAATCGCCACCGCCGTCGCCGGCTCGATCATCGGCATCAATGCGTTCAACCAACCCGACGTCGAAGCCAGCAAAATCGAAACGCGCAAACTCACCAGCGAATACGAAGCCACCGGCAAGCTGCCGCCGGAAGCGCCTTTCTGCGAGGAACACGGCATCAAGCTTTTCGCCGATGAAAAAAACACTGGCGCGCTGAAAGGCGCCGCGACGCTTTCCGGGATTTTGCAGACACATCTCTCGCGTCTGCGCGCGAGCGACTATTTCGCGGTCCTCGGCTACATCCCGATGAATCCTGCGAATGAAAAGGCCCTGCAAGGAATCCGGCACGTCGTGCGCGACAACAAAAAAGTCGCCACCGTTCTCGGCTTCGGCCCCCGCTTCCTGCATTCCACCGGGCAAGCCTACAAGGGCGGCCCCAACAGCGGCGTTTTTCTGCAGATCACCTGTGACGACGCCAAAGATCTCGCTGTGCCCGGACAGAAATACACATTCGGCATTGTAAAAGCGGCGCAGGCGCGCGGCGATTTCGCTGTCCTCGCCGACCGTGGGCGGCGCGCCCTGCGAGTGCACCTCGGCAAGAATCTAAAGGGTGACCTCGCGAAACTGGCGAAAGCCATTCACCTGGCGCTCGCATAAATACAAGCGAACAAACAACTCGCGGAGGAGTGAACGCAATGCAACTCGGCATGATCGGACTGGGACGAATGGGCGCGAACATGGTGCGCCGTTTGCAGAAAAACGGTCACCAATGCGTCGTCTATGACCGCAGCGCGGAATCCGTGAAGCAGCTCGCAAACGAAGGCGCGGCAGGCTCGGCATCGCTGGATGAATTCGTAAAGAAACTCCGAAAACCTCGCGCTGTCTGGCTGATGGTACCGGCAGCAGCCGTGGACGCAACTTTGCACGAATTGACGGCCAAGCTTGAATCCGGCGACATCATCATTGACGGCGGAAACTCCTACTACATCGACGACATCCGCCGCGCGAAGGAACTGGCGGCCAAAGGCCTGCACTATGTTGACGTGGGCACGAGCGGCGGCGTCTGGGGACTCGAACGCGGCTACTGCCAGATGATCGGTGGCGAGACCGACATCGTGAAGCATCTCGATCCCATCCTCAAGACGCTCGCCCCCGGGCGCGGCAACTCCGACCGCACTCCCGGCCGTGAAAAAGCGGGCGGTACGGCGGAAGAGGGCTACCTCCATTGCGGCCCGTCCGGCGCGGGGCATTTCGTCAAAATGGTCCACAACGGTATCGAGTACGGCCTCATGGCCGCGTATGCCGAAGGCTTAAACATTTTAAAGCATGCCAACGCGGGCAAAACCCGCCGCGAGACCGACGCGGAGACAACTCCTCTGCGCAATCCCGAGCATTACCAATATGACTTTAATCTGGCGGACGTCACCGAAGTGTGGCGCCGCGGAAGTGTCGTCGCCTCCTGGCTTCTTGATCTGACGGCCATTTCCCTGCTCGAACAGCCCACGCTCGAGCGTTTCTCCGGCCGCGTCTCGGATTCCGGCGAAGGCCGCTGGACGATTCTCGCCGCGATTGAATCCACGACTCCTTCGCCTGTCCTGAGCGCAGCTCTCTACGAGCGCTTCTCTTCGCGCGGTGAGGATGACTTCGCGGCCAAAGTTCTTTCGGCGATGAGATATCAGTTCGGCGGCCACATCGAAAAAGCAGCCGGGCATTGAGCGCCATGCCAGCGGAAAATCTCCCTGAACGGAAAGAGCTTCGATGAATCACACAGACCCAAATCCCCTCGCTTCGCCCTGCGTTATGGTTACTTTCGGCGCCACCGGCGACCTCACCAAGCGCAAGCTCATTCCCGCTCTCTGCAATCTTGCAGAAGAAAATCTTCTTTCGAAGCAGTTTGCCATGATCGGATTTTCCGCCGACGATTACACAACGGAATCCTTCCGCAAGATGCTCGGCGAGGAAATTCCCAAGTTCACCTCTCAGCCCTTCGACTTGAAATTGTGGGACTGGTTCGCCGAGCGCCTCTACTATGTAAGAGGTGATTTTCAGGATCCCGACGCTTACAAACGCCTGCAACAGCAGCTCGAGGAAGCGGAAAAACGGCACCAAACGCTCGGCAATAAATTTTTCTATTTCGCCGTCGCCCCGCGGTTTTTCGCCCCGATCGCCAAACAACTGGGCAATGCTGGACTGGTTAAGGAAGAAAATGGGAAATGGGCCCGCGTCATCATCGAAAAACCCTTCGGCCACGACCTCGATTCCGCTCGCCAGCTCAATCAGGACTTGAAGAAAGTCCTCACCGAAAAGCAGATCTATCGCATCGACCACTATCTCGGCAAAGAGACCGTGCAAAACGTCCTGGTCTTCCGCTTTTCAAACAACATCATCGAGCCGCTTTGGAACCGCAATTTCGTTGATCACGTCCAGATCACCGCCGCGGAAACCGTGGGCGTCGAACACCGCGGCGGATTTTATGAAACCGCCGGCGCCCTCCGCGACATGGTTCCCAATCACCTCTTTCAAATTTTGACGATGACCGCCATGGAGCCGCCCATCTCCTTCGACGCCGACGAAGTCCGCAGCAAACAAGCGGAAGTCCTGCACGCCATCCAGCCACTTAACCCGGAAGATGTGCTCACCAGTTCCGTGCGCGGCCAATACGGAGAAGGCGAAATTGACGAAGGAAGCGCCGTCGGATACCGGAGCGAGCCGTCCGTGGCGCCCGATTCGAACACCGAAACTTTCGTAGCCCTGAAACTCCACATTGACAACTGGCGCTGGGCGGGAGTGCCCTTTTATCTCCGCACTGGCAAACGGCTTGCCAAGCGCAGCACAGAAATCGTCATCCAGTTTCGCCGCACTCCTTTCGTGCTCTTTCGCAACACCACCGTAAAAAATCTCGAGACCAACCGCCTCGTTCTCCACATTCAGCCAGAGGAAGGAATCTCTCTCAGCTTCGGCGCCAAAGTTCCTGGCTCCATCATGAAGCTGGGCCTGGTAAACATGGACTTCGATTACCGCAGCTACTTCGGCGCGGAACACAGCACCGGCTACGAGCGCTTGTTGCACGATTGCATGGCCGGCGATGCCACGCTCTTTCAGCGCGCCGACATGGTCGAGGCTGGTTGGAGCGTGATCCAGCCGATTCTCGACGTTTGGCACGCCTTGCCTGCGCGCGGTTTCCCGAATTACGCCGCCGGTTCCTGGGGCCCCAAGGAAGCGGAGGATTTGCTCCAACGCGATGGCCGCGCGTGGCGGGAAATCGACGCGGAACAGACCATTAAGGAGGACTGCCTCGACTCTTCGGGCAAGGCCAAGGCCAAAATTGCATGACGGAGCACCGCGCAAACCGCGAAGTGCGAATTCTGGCCGATGGCGCGGCCATCGCCCGGCGCGCCGCCCAGAAATTTGTGGAAGCTGCAGCCGCCGCGGTAAACGAAAAGGGCTCCTTCAGCGTGGCCCTGGCCGGCGGCTCCACTCCCAAAGCGCTCTACGCTTTGCTGGTCAACGATCCGTCGCTGCGTGCACAGGTTCCCTGGGATAAAATGCAGGTATTCTTTGGAGACGAGCGCCACGTCGCGCCCAACGATCCGGACAGCAATTTCCGGATGGCCACCGAAGCGATGATTTCCAAGTCCCCCTTGAAACCCGCACAAGTGACGCGCATCAAGGGCGATTATCCCGACGCGGAGCAGGCCGCCCGCGAATACGAACAGGCGATTCGCTCGCATTTCCAATTGCCGAATGAAAAATTTCCGCGGTTCGACCTGGTTCTTCTCGGGATGGGCAGCGAAGGCCACACCGCGTCGCTCTTCCCGGGCACCAAAGCGCTGCACGAAAAAGAGCGCATCGCCGTTTCGAATTGGGTCGGAAAATTGCTCTCCGATCGCATCACGCTCACCGCGCCCGCGATCAACAACGCCGCCCATGTGATTTTCATGGTCGCTGGCGCGGACAAAGCGCCGGCCTTGACGGCCGTGCTCGAACGGGTTTACGAACCGGACCAACTGCCTGCACAGTTGATTCAACCGGCGAATGGTACTTTACTATGGTTGGTGGACACGGCCGCCGGCGCCTTGCTCACGCGCGCGATTCGCGAGTAAATAGAGGAGAACGACATGGCCACGACAACAAGCACGGGAAAAATCGAAACGCTTCTTGGCGCGAAGGCGGAATCCCTGTTGGGATTCAAATCGCCAAAAATTTCCAAAGAACGGCTTCATTTGCCGGGACCCGATTTTATCGACCGCGTGTGGGCGGCATCCGACCGCAATATTCGCGTGCTCACCAACCTTCAGCGGCTCTTCCGCCAGGGCCGCCTCAGCGGCACCGGCTATATGTCGATTCTCCCGGTGGACCAGGGCATCGAGCACTCGGGCGGCGCGAGCTTCGCGAAAAATCCCGACTACTTCGATGCGGAAAACATCGTGAAGCTGGCTGTCGAAGGCGGTTGCAACGCCGTCGCCTCCACGTTTGGAGTTCTCGGCGCGGTGGCGCGGAAATACGCCCACAAAATTCCTTTCATCGTGAAGATCAATCACAACGAGCTGCTCATCTTCCCGAACCGCTTCGATCAGGTAGTGTTCGGCACGGTGCAGGAAGCCTACAACATGGGCGCCGCCGCCGTGGGCGCAACGATTTATTTCGGCTCCGGCGAAAGCACGCGCCAAATCGTCGAGATCAGCCAGGCCTTTGCCCACGCGCACGAATTGGGCATGGCCACCGTTCTCTGGTGCTATCTGCGTAATAGCGCGTTCAAAAAAGACAAGGACTATCACCTCTCCGCGGACTTAACAGGGCAGGCCAATCACCTCGGCGTGACCATCCAGGCCGACATCATCAAGCAGAAACTCCCGGAAAATAACGGGGGTTACGTGGCGTTGAACACCGACGGCGTGAGCTACGGCAAATTCGACAAGCGCATCTACACCGAACTCACCAGCGACCATCCCATCGATCTCTGCCGCTACCAGGTGGCCAATTGCTACATGGGTCGCGCGGGACTTATAAACAGCGGCGGCGCTTCCGGCGCCAACGATTTCGAAGAAGCCGTGGCCACTGCCGTCATCAACAAACGCGCTGGCGGCACCGGCCTCATCTCCGGCCGCAAAGCCTTCCAGCGCCCCATGAAAGAAGGCGTCCAGCTCCTCAACGCCATTCAGGACGTCTACCTCAGCCCCGACGTCACCGTGGCCTGAAGTCGCGGTGTCTTTCACCTCGGGAAAAAGTAGCGCTCTCTACCGGATGGAACCAAAACCCCCGAACCCCAGTCAGCTTTGCGTCAGCTTGCGCTGGCTGGGACTCGGCGGCAAAAGACTACCTGATCAACCTTTCACCGGAATGGTGACAGGCTTCGCGAGCTTAAACGTCAACTGACTCTTGGCATTCAGGAGGGTTACGTCCTTGTTCGCCTTGGCCTTGTCGGTATCTTTGGCTTTGTCTTTGGCCTGGTTTTTCGATCCAGCGACCGAATTGGTTTCCAGGTCGTAGGACTTCCCGTGGATTACCACCGAAGCAAGCGTCACCTTCAGTTCGTTCTTTTTGACCTTGACGACACGCCCGGTTACCTTCGCACCTTTGGGAATCACGGTCTTCCCCTCTACCTCAATTGGCGTGGCGAGGCTTGCGGCAAACGTGTCACCCACCTTGTTCTTGTCGGTGGCGAGCGTTTGGCCTACCGTCGCGCTGATCGCGGTGCCTTTCGGCACAGTAACCATCGTCGTCGGCTGCGGCGCCTTGTCTGCGGCCGGTTTGGCTGCGGCGGCAGGCTTTGGCGTAACGGCTTTCTTGGCAGTGATAGTGGGCTCGTTCGTGCCCGTTTTCGAGCAGCCCGCTGCAGCCAAAACGGCTGACGCTGCCAAAACGAGCCACAGGTTCCTATGGACTTGAGAGTTGAACATTTCACACCTTCAAAGGGGTACCTCTGGGGTGAATGGGCTGAGGTGGCTGGTTTGACCCTTTCCCCACTTGCAAATCAACTTCGAAACGTTGGGTATCCCTTACCTTCCTTCCACAAATCCTACAGAATCCGCTAGATGGAGTCCCTGCGCACGTGGGACGGGCGTTTCCTTCCCAGCACCGGCCTATCGGCCAGTAGCCCCAGTGTGGGCGAATCTCTTATTGCGGGTAATCCCGGCTGCAGCGGAAGGCCCAGGCCAAAAAAATTTGAGGGCGCAACCGCCGTTAGGCCGTTGCGCCCTCTAACTGAGCCGTAAAGTTTCTAACCTTCCCGATTCCCTCTGGCGGCGCAGTTGCGGTTAAGCTGCTGCGCCCTCCAACCTGATCCGTTAAGGCTCCACTCTTCGCTTCAATCTCGCGGCGCAACCGCCGTTAAGCTTGCTGCGCCCTCTAAATGGAACCGTAAAGTTTCTGACCTTTCCGAATCAACCTGGAGGCGTAACCCGCCGTTAGGCTTGTCACGCCCTCCAGACGGAACCCTGAAGGCTTCGAGCTTCGCGATTCAATCTCGCGGCGCATCTGCTGTTAAGCTTATTGCGCCCTCTAAATTGATCCGTAAAGTTCTAAAGCTTCCCGGTTCAATCTGACGCGCAAGATAGTGATTCCCGTTCGCGCCGTCAATCAAATTCGCATCGAACCCTTGTGCATATCTGTGGACGGGTGTGCAAAAAACAAATCTGTCATTCTGAGGGCATCCGACGAGGATGCCCGAAGAATCTCAACCTCAACCCTTTCGATCACGTAATGTTCGCGTGCTTGCCTGAATGGATCTGAGCATCATTGTAGCGCCGGGCTTTCCCGCGGTTTGTGGGGGTCCCGACGTTCTGTGTCGGGAAGCCCGGCATTTTGATCTCTCCTTCTTGCCTTCAGCCACATGAATTGACAACGACATATTTGCCGTGGTCGAATTTCCCGATTATTGATTGGAATCGTTTTGACCGCACCTTCACTTAAAAACTATGCCTTCAGAGGGGTTGTATGCCCACGCCGATTCGTTACAACATTCGCTCCGAGAAAGATGGGAAAACCGTCAGCGTAACTTATGACCTCAGAGTTCCCGTCGGCGGCCCGGCGCTAATTGCGAGCTTCAGCCTCGCCGTTGATGGCAAAGAGTTAATTGATCAAATCCATTGGGTGCCAGGCCAGGTGCAATTCAACGGGACGCAGTTCACCCAGCTTCAACATCCTGAGAATGACGTCGCCGTAGCGTTTTCCATTTCCAGCAACGAAGGCTGGACAGCCGCCAACAGCGATGTCTTGCGCGGCGAGAGACCTTTTGATGAAGTCGTCTTCTCCGGTTGAGGTTGCGGTGACGCGCAGAGCCTGAAAAAAAGCCGTTGTCGCTCCTTTTGCACAAAAGAATCTTCCGATTCTCCTTGACACGCGCGCTCGCGGAGAACAGGATGAACTCGAAGTTTCGCCGTTTGCGGCGAGACTCCTGCTTCCTAGTCCGAACGCAGTTTCTTTAAAGGCCAAGCTTCGCATCGAGCGCTTAGAGGGCAGAACCTACTCGGTTCCTTTTTAATCCCTCGCGCGGAGCCCAACCTCCTGTCCGACGTACAGGTCTGCACACCAAACACGCCTGCAGTTCCAGGTCACAACGCTCGGGCCCTGCTGGCACCATGCGAAAAGGGATCTCGAATTTCTGAAAAAGGAGAACCACTATGTCTGAAACAAACAAGAATGCAGTCCGTCGTCTGATCGAAGAAGTTTGGAACAAGGGCAATCTGCACGTGACAGAAGAGCTCTTTGCCCCCAACTACACTCACCATGACCATTCGACGCCCGATGTTGGGCAAGGCCCCGAGAGCGAAAAAAAGAGAGCGGCTCTCTATCGCACGGCCTTCCCCGACATGCGATTGACGATCGAGGACATCACTGCCGAAGGCGAAATAGTCACGGCCCGTTGGTCCTGCCGGGGTACCCATAAAGGTGATCTCAGCGGGATTGCGCCAACGGGGAAGCCGTTCACAATCTCCGGGGTAAGCATCGCCCGCTTCGCTGGCGGCAAGATGGTGGAAGGCTGGGTCAACTGGGACGCTTTGGGCCTTATGCAGCAGCTCGGCGTCGTCCCAGAGCTCGCCAAACCCAAAACGCAAGCCGCCGCCGCAACAAGGTAACCGTCCCGGCTCAGTCAAAGAATCGGAAGGCCCGGCCTCACACGTCGGGCCTTCTGTTCGACAGTCCCATTGCACGTGCACGCCGCGCTGGTCGAATGGCCCCGCGCATCCCGCAACCTAGCGGTTGCGATTTATCGTTGGCCGTGCTAATCTGCAACCTGGAGGTTGCGTATGAGCACAGACCGGATCGAGAAAAAGATCCTTCTGCGCGCGCCGCGCAAGCGCGTCTGGCGCGCGTTGTCGGACTCGACGGAATTCGGCGCCTGGTTCGGCATGAAGTTCGACGGCCCGTTCACGCCCGGAGCGCGCCTGCGCGGAACCATCGTAGGCACCACGGTTGACGCGGACGTTGCCAAGGCCCAGAAGCAGCACGCGGGCATACCCTTCGAGATTACCGTTGACCGCATCGAACCGGAGCGGCTGTTCTCCATCCGGTGGCATCCCAACGCGGTCGAGCGCGGTGTTGATTATTCTCACGAACCCACGACCCTCATCGTCTTCACCCTCGAGGAAGTGGCAAACGGCGTCATGCTGACCGTCACCGAATCCGGCTTCGATCAAATCCCGCTGGCGCGCCGGGCAAAGGCATTCCAGGCAAACGAGCAGGGCTGGGGTGTGGTCGTGAAGTTGATTGAGAAATACCTTGCACAAGCGGCGTAGTCCAAAGGCGGTGCCGAAGCTGCTCGACTCTGCGCCACTCTTCGCGGTGTTGGGAGACAAGACCCGCTTGCGGCTCATCTCCCGCCTCTGTGATGACGGACCGGCGTCCATTACGAGGCTTACCACTGGCTTCGGCATCACGCGTCAAGCAATCACCAAACACTTGCGCGTCATGAAGAACTCGGGTCTCGTGCGCAGCACTCGGCTCGGCCGGGAGAGCGTCTGGCAATTGGATAAGCAGCGCCTCCAGGATGTCCGCCGCTACCTTGATCTGATCTCCAGGCAGTGGGACGTTGCTCTCGGGCGCCTGCGCGAATTCGTCGAGCACTGACGGCCGCGTGCGGCACCCGGCCACCCGCCTCTTATACGCACTGTCAAGACACTGCCATGTTATGATCCGCCAATCAAGGAGGATATGTAAGTGTCAACAGCGCCCTACCCATCTGTTGATGAGACGATCTTGAGGCTGAAGAAGAGAGTTAGAAGCTTAACCATTACTTTGGTCGTGATTTCGATAGTTCTGATTGCGGTGATTGGAACATCCGCAGCACTCACATGGCGGAAGCTGAAGGCGATCGAGAAAACCCAAGGCGATATTCAGTTTAGCCAGTTCGTAACCGACTTCAACAATGGCACGGACTACGTACAGCCCAAAGTCAACACGATTCAGTTCCTCCGTCGTGGTTATTCCATCGACTTCGACAGCGTTCAATATACGCAGGATGGTCTTGTACTGAGCGGCGCTGTTGGAAACTCGACGAATCTTTGGATTAGCTCGCTGGCGCTCGATATGACAGCACAACCCTATCCATATAAGATTAAGGACAAGTGGTTACAGGGCAGCAAATTTTTTTGGTGGCCGGATGAATGGAATATCGGCCACGCTCAAACGACCGTGGGATCTCTGAATCCGGGTTCCTCTTCCCCTTTTCACATTACGATACCAAACGTCAAGCAGACCCCGGATGGACTCCAGATCGCCGTGTCATTCTCCGGAGAGCGGTATCAATACTTGGGCAAGTAGAGGACGAATTCAATAAGAGGCGCTGATTCGCTTCGAAAAGGAAGTCCTAGTCCCGGTCCCAAGATTTCGCCTGAATGTACCGGGACGGTCGTCGCGCGCCCATCGGTGCGCTTCAGAAAGACGTGACTGCCCCGGGTTCGATCTACGCGGAAGCCTGCTTTTTCGAGTGCGCGAACGATCTCTTTCCCCCGGGCACCCAAATCATCTTCGCCGCCGCCTACGTCGGGCCACCCGCTTGGGCGAGGCCTGAATGCCCTGCATGTCCCAAGCCTGTCTGAGGGAATCGCTAGAACGTGATTGATCCATAGACCTTATCGCAGCTGATTGATTTTCCGGTCGAGGATCTTCAGCCGTTTAATTATTGCTTCCACCTTTTTGTACTGGCCTTCTATGTCGATAGGTTGTTGAGTCTTAATTGAACTATGAGCAATCCCTCCGCGAAAAGATCCAAAACTTCCGAGGTCTGTGATTAGGGTGGCGTCGATGCTCTGATATTGGATCCCAAGCGGAAACACAAGCCTCAATAGATTGTCCTCCTTAATGCCGTGATTGTTTCCGACTAAGGCCTTGTATGACTGGAGGGCGCTGCTTATCCTCTTGGGATCTTTAGTGAACGGCAACCAAGGTTGTCTTGCTCGCACATTATGAGAGGCACAGATTCCTCGGATTACCCCTGAGTGCCTACCCTTTGTCTGCCAGTTGCTCTCGGCGCGCTGGGCTATCTCCGTCGCACGGTCCTCAATGTAGGCTTCAAGTTCGGCGTGAGCAAGAACGACATATGCTCTGGCTAAATCGTATTCGCGCCGAGTGTACGTACCTAAGGGGTTGAACTGCCCAGGCAGGAAGTGGCCTTTAAGAATGCCCAACCGACTTACTAGGGCCATGAATCTTCGCGAGACCGGCATTTACTTACTTACCCCTGCGGCGACTCCTGAATTTTGGGGTCTGGACAGCAAGTCCTAGACCCTTAAGAGCGCGGCCCCACCCCATGAAGCGGGTTGATGTTGCTTTGAGACTCTTGGTCGTCGTCTCAAGGGATTTCAGGAATTGTGATTTCTCATTGCACAGCCGCTTGAACGCACGGACCACTTTGCGGCTCTTAGCCAATGCTTTCTTTCTGACGGTCTTTTTCGAAAAGTAGTAGACCATGATTTCGAAGACTGCGCGATTGAAGCGCGACTCGAACTTTTCACGATCCCATTTTCGGAAAGCTCCGTCTTCACCGAAAATTCGAAATGTAGCATTGATGGCGCGCTCACATTCCTTTGCCTGCGCTTGCAGCTCAGCGCTTCTCTTATTCCACTCCTTGTTGAGTGTCTTGCAGGTGGAATCCAAGAAATCCTTAAGGTTGCCTGCGTAATCCGATATGAAATAGGAATATGCAAAATATCGAAGTAGGAGTTCCGCGTCTCGCATTCTGAAGTCTGGCTTCTTGAGGTTCAAAACCTTCTGCAGTCCTGAACTTTCCTCTGAAAACTTGACTACGAATCGAAGGAAACCGCCGGGATGAAGGGCTTGTCGGAGCTCCTGCGGGGACAGCGGCAGGCTATTCGTATTAAGTCGATGGAAAATGATGTAGAGCAGCTTCTCGTTTTG
>Ga0307479_10002083_pt1 | contig 18215 bp, 15 predicted proteins | sample atmos_gasesECM4C_FD_203743 | JGI IMG/M metagenome (GOLD analysis project Ga0307479, IMG submission 203743) | Hardwood forest soil microbial communities from Morgan-Monroe State Forest, Indiana, United States - atmos_gasesECM4C_515 | ecosystem: Environmental > Terrestrial > Soil > Temperate... | reverse complement strand
TCCCCTTATCAGCATGCGGAAGACCTCTCGCAACAAATTGTTGCCACCGAACTGGTGAACGTCACCCGCGACTACTTCAAAAAGAAAAATGTGGAAGTGAAGGTCGAGTTCTCTTGGGGTGCGACCGAGGTCAAGCCGCCGATGCTGGCCGATGCTATTGTTGAAGTCACAGAAACTGGCAGTTCTCTGAAAGCAAATCGACTGCGCATCCTGGAGACGGTGCTCGAATCGAATACGCAGCTCATCGCGAACAAATGTTCGTATGCCGACCGCGAGAAACGACGCAAAATCGACAACCTCGCCCTGATGCTGCGGGGCGCCATGCAAGCCCAAGACCGGGTCGGACTGATGCTGAACGTCCGCAAGACAGATCTAGCCGGCGTGCTCGCAGTTTTGCCCGCTCTCCAGAAGCCTACTATTTCGCACCTGAGCGACGAGGATTGGCTCGCGGTCAACACGGTGATCGACGAGTCGGCAGCATGGGAGGTGATTCCGCGTCTCAAAGAAGCGCGCGCCCACGGCATCGTCGAGTATCCGCTGAACAAGGTGGTGCTGTGATGCGGATTCTTTCCGGCCGCGACGCGTCCGCCGCTTTGCAGCGCCTGGTGTGCCGCGACCAGTTTTCTGCGTTGGAGCCACGAGTCCGGCGCATCGTGAACGATGTCCGCCGCGGCGGCGACCGTGCTCTTCGCCGCTATGCCCAACGCTGGGACGGCTTGGGCCGGACTCATTCCTTCAAAGTTTCTGCAGGTGAACTCGAAGAAGCGTCGCGATCTCTGAGCTCCCGCCTGCGTAAATCGCTTCGGCAGGCCGCGGCAAATATCCGCCGGTTCTGTGAGTGGCAGAAGCCCTCCGCCTGGACGAAGACTCGTGGCGGCATCTCTCTCGGCCAGTTGGTGCGTCCGCTCGAGTCCGTTGGTTGCTATGTCCCTGGCGGTCGCTACCCGCTGGTATCCACCATGCTGATGACGGCGATTCCAGCTCAGGTAGCCGGTGTGCAGAACATCCGGGTAGTCTCTCCCCGGCCGTCGAGGGAAGTCCTGGGCGCCGCCGCCATGCTCGGAGTGCGTGACTTTTACCGAGTTGGCGGAGCGCAAGCGATCGCCGCCTTGGCGTACGGCACTGCAACGATCCCGCGTGTGGACAAGATTGTCGGACCGGGAAATGCATACGTGACGGTCGCTAAGAAACTTGTTGCTTTCGATTGTGCCATCGATTTTCTAGCCGGACCGACGGAGGCAGTTGTCCTGAGCGACTCGGGCGTTCCCGATTTTCTCGCCGCTGATCTAGTCTCACAGGCTGAACATGATCCCGACGCCTTGGCCGTGTTCATCACAACCTCCCGCAAATTGGCTCGATCCGTGGCCAACAGCATCGAGCAGGCCGCGCAAAACAACCCGACGGCTCGCAAGTCGCTGCGGCAGCGCGGCGCCATCCTCGTGGCATCATCGCGACAGCAAGCCCGGGATTGGGCCAATGCGCTGGCCCCCGAGCACATCACCGTCTCGAAAGATAATTTGCCGTTCATCCAGAATGCAGGCTCGGTCTTTGTCGGCGACTACTCTCCGCAAGCGGCGGGCGACTACGCCTCGGGCCCCAACCATGTGCTGCCGACTTCAGGGCAAGCTCGATTTCGCGGGGGACTGAGCGTTCTGGATTTCTGCAAGCTGATTACGGTTCAGGAGCTTTCTCGCAGCGGTTTGCGGGGAATCGCCAGGACGATTGAGTGTCTTGCCGAGACCGAAGGCTTGCCAGCGCATGCCCATTCCGTGCGCGTGAGGTGCAATCGTGCTTAGACCGCGGCCAGCGATCCGCACGCTGCCTGCCTACCATCCTCCACTGGCAGGACGAGATGGCCTGCGCCTCGACTTCAATGAAAACACAATCGGATGCTCGCCCCGCGTGCTCAAACGCCTGCAGGGGTTGACGTCGGAAGATCTGGCTCGCTATCCGGAACGCGCGCCGGTCGAAGAAAAGGTGGCGGACTTCCTGGCGATCCCATCGTCGGCACTCCTGCTGACGAATGGCGTCGATGAGGCGATTCACTTGCTTTGCGGGACTTACCTCGAAGCCGGCGACGAGGCGCTGATCGTCGTGCCGACGTACTCAATGTACCGGATCTACATCATGGCTGCCGGAGCAAAGGTGATCGGTGTAGCCGCGGGCAAAGATTTTCAATTCCCGGTTGGCGACGTTCTGAACCATCTCTCGCCACGCACGCGGTTGATCGCGATTGCCAACCCGAACAATCCCACCGGCACGGTCGCGTCACACGAAGACTTAGGTCAAATCGCCAGATCAGCCCCGGCAGCGGCCGTGCTGGTGGACGAGGCGTACTTTGAATTTTATGGGCAGACTCTATTGCCCAAGCGGGAGAACCTAACCAACCTGTTCGTCGTACGCACTTTTTCCAAGGTTTATGGAATGGCAGGCTTGCGCATTGGCGTTTTGGTTGGCGACGCGGATCAGATGCGGGCCGTGCGACTTGTGAGTTCACCTTATAACGTAAACGCGGTGGCGCTGGCCTGCCTTCCCGATGCGCTTGCAGATCAAGGGTACATCTCGGGCTACGTGTCCGAAGTAAAGGAAGCACGCGGACGCTTGGAACGGGTCTTCAAATCCGCAGGGGTTCGTTTCTGGCCCAGCCAGGCGAACTTCGTGCTGGCGCGCGTCGCTTCAGACAAGCTGGGCGCGGCGTCGTTCGTCGAGCACATGCGACGGCGTGGGATTCTGGTTCGCGACCGGTCCGCCGATCCCGCTTGCGAAGGTTGTGTGCGGATCACGCTCGGCCCCAGAGACCACACCGACCGTCTCCTTGCGTCACTGCAAGAAACGATCGAAGAGCTTGGCATCGCGCAAGGAGCGTCCCGTTCATGAGAAAGGGCACCATCAAGCGCGTCAGCAAGGAGACTCAGATTCAGGTGTCGCTCACCCTCGAGGGCCGCGGGCGCTACCAGGTGTCGACCGGCATCCGTTTCTTCGACCACATGCTGGAACTTTTCGCGCATCATGGAGGATTCGATCTGAAGCTCAAAGCCAACGGCGATCTGGACGTCGACCAGCACCACACTGTCGAAGATGTGGGGATCGTCCTCGGGCAGGCCTTTGACAAAGCGCTCGGCAGCAAGCGAGGCATCCTCCGCGCCGGGTACTTCCTGATGCCAATGGATGAAACCATGGGAATGGCTGCCGTCGACTTCTGCGGCCGCACCTCCTGCGAGGTTGATACAAAAGTCCACGTGCGTCTTGTCGGCGACTTGCAATCAGAATTGGTGCACGATTTTTTCGAAGGCTTCGCTCGTGGGGCACGCGCCAATGTTCATGCACGCGTGCTCTATGGACGATCGAACCACCACAAAATTGAGGCGCTCTTCAAAGCTTTCGCCCGCGCCGTGCGGGCCGCCTGCTGGCGCGACCCGCAAATGATGGGTCTGCTGCCCAGCACCAAAGGAGTTCTGTGATGATCGCGATTGTAGATTACGGCGCCGGGAATCTGGTTTCGGTCAAGAAAGCTCTGGACTGGCTCGGCCAGGATTGCGAAATCACTGCGGACCCCGACACGGTCGCAAAGGCGGCGAAGATCGTGCTGCCCGGGGTGGGGCACTTTGCTTCGACCGTCGCGCTCGCCCGGTCTGGATTGCAGGACGCGATCGCCGAGGCAATCGGCCGAAGCGTCCCGTTCCTGGGGATTTGCGTCGGGATGCAGTGGATGTTTGAGCGCAGCGAAGAATCCCCCGAAACACCGGGCCTCGCTCTACTCCAGGGAGAATGCGGCCACTTTCCCGCGAGTGTCAAATCCCCGCACGTGGGCTGGAATCAGCTTGAGGTCGCCCCCTCCTCGCGGCTCTTTCGCGAGGTGTCGCCTTCGCCTTTCGTCTACTTCACGCATTCCTTCCGCGCCCCGGTGGGCGAAACAACGACAGCGTGTTGCGACTACGGCGGCAGCTTTTCCGCGGCGGTGGAGCAGGATCACCTCTTCGGCGTCCAGTTTCATCCGGAAAAATCCGGAGAGATCGGATTGAAGTTGCTCGGCAACTTCTGTGCCCTCTGACATGCTGACCAAGCGCATCATCGCCTGCCTCGATGTGGACAACGGCCGTGTCGTCAAGGGCATTCAATTTCTAAACCTGCAGGATGCCGGCGACCCCGCCGCTCTGGCAAAGGCGCACAGCGAGTCCGGAGCGGATGAGATCGTCCTGCTGGACATTTCGGCCGCGCACCAGCGCCGTGCCACCCTGCTTGACACGGTGCGCCGAGCCGCGGCTCAGTTGTTCATTCCTTTTACGGTGGGCGGGGGTATTCGTACTTTGGAGGAGGCTGCCGCAGTCTTCTCGGCGGGAGCGGACAAAATCAGCATCAATTCAGCGGCCCTCGCTGATCCCAGTCTGATCACGTGCATCGCAGCGCGCTTCGGTTCGCAAGCTGTGGTTGTAGCCGTTGATGCCAAACGCCGTGCCGACTCTTCGCATTGGGAGGCCTTCACCCACGGAGGGCGAACGCCCTCAGGCCGCGATGCGGTCGAATGGGCCCGGGAAGCGGAGTCCCGCGGAGCGGGCGAAATTCTGCTCACTTCGATGAATCGCGACGGCACGGCATCGGGCTTTGACTGTGAGCTAACGCGCGCGGTAGCCGATTCCGTTCGTATCCCGGTCATCGCCTCGGGCGGGGCGGGCCAGGCGAAGCACTTCGTCGAAGTGTTCGGCGCAGGCCATGCCGACGCCGCACTCGCCGCCTCGATCTTCCACTACGGCTACAGCCGAATCGCAGACCTTAAACAAGAACTCGGCTCGCATGGAATTCCCGTGAGGTGGCCATGCTGATCCCGTCGATCGACCTGATGGGCGGCAAGATTGTTCAGCTTGTGCAGGGCAGTCGGAAGGCCCTCGAGTTCGATAACTTCCAGGAGTGGGTGGATCGCTTTGCGAAGTATCCGCTGGTGCAGTTGATCGATCTGGATGCTGCAACCGGTCGTGGCGATAACCGCGACCTCGTGCGTGACTTGTCCCGCCAGCTTCCGTGTCAGGTCGGAGGTGGAATCCGCTCCATCAACGCGGCGCGCGCAGCGCTAGACTCGGGCGCACGACGTGTGATCTTCGGCTCCGCTCTGATCTCCAACGGAGCAATCGACCAAGCATTCGCCAGCGAAGCCGCTATTCAGATCGGCCCTGAAAAACTGGTCTTTGCGGCCGACTGTCGGGGCGGCCACGTGGCCATCAAAGGATGGCGCGAAACCACTGGCATCGCCGCTCTGGAGATGATGCACGCCCTGGAGCCGTTCTGCAGCGCCTACCTCTATACGCACATCGACACCGAGGGCTTGCTCCAAGGAATTCCTCTCGATGTTGTTCGAACTTTGCGCGGCGGCACGTCGCGTCAGTTGATCGCCGCGGGAGGGATCAGGAGCAAGGAAGAGGTCGCTGAACTGGACGCCATGGGCGTGGACACCGTGGTGGGAATGGCGATCTATCAAGGGCTACTGCAAGCCTGAATCCTCGCTTCCATGGCAAGTTAGCTAGCTGCGCGAATGCCCGTCCCGAACGCTTTTTGCACTAGCGTATAACGAGCGGCTCCAATCAGGCCGCAGTCGTCGTTGAGAATAACCTTCACCGGCATATCCCGCAGCAGCGCCTCCATGCGGCCCTTGTCGAGGAACGATTGCATGAACACAGGATCTTTCATTTTGTTCACGATCCTCCCGGCGATGATGCCCCCGATGAAAATCCCGCCCGTCGTCATGTACCGCAGCGCGCAATTGCCCGTCTCAGCCCCAAATATGCTGACGAAGATCGACAGCGTCTGATCGCAGATCGCGGCTTTGCCTTCCAGTGCGAATTGCGAAATCAACGGGGATGAATCGTGCGCCGCATTGAGTTGATCGCGCAGCCATGCCGGCTCCTCGGCCGTGTGCGAGTCCCGAAGAAATTCGTATATGTTCCGGATTCCGGGCCCGGAAAGAAGTCGCTCGCAGCTGATACGCCCGTACTTTTTTTGGAGATACGCCAGCAATTCGATCTGAAGTTCGTTGCGTGGAGCGAAGTCGGCATGTCCTCCCTCACAGGCAAACGGATGATGCCGGAAACCGTCCCAGTACAGCCCCGCTACCCCAAGGCCAGTTCGCGCTGAGATGACGGCGCGGTTGCCCTCGGCATCTTCGGAACCCTCGCTGAGCGCGATGAAATCCTTGGACTCCAGTGCGTCGATTCCGTAGGCATAAGCCTCCAGATCATTCAGGAGCCCGACGGAAGTGAGTTTGAGTTGCTTGGCCAGTTCGCGCGAATCGATGGTCCAGGGGAGATTGGAAATCTTGCTCTTGCCGGCTCGCACCGGCCCGGCAACGCCAAAACATGCGCTATGAACCGCGATGCCCTCCCCCCGGATAAACTGCGGCAGGATCTCCGCCAACCCGCCGTAGTCCTGGCTCACGTACGTTTTTCCGACCACCACTTGCAGTCGAGTACCCTCGGTCTCGAAAGCGGCGAGCCGGGTGCGGGTAGCGCCAATATCGCCGACAAGAATCATTCAATTTTCCTCCACTGACGATCGTCGAGCTCCAGCAATTGATCCGCCTCAGCCGGTCCCCACGTCCCGGACGCGTAATTGGGAAACTTTCTCGGAGGCAGTGCTCTCCACACGTCCAGCACCGGATCGACCACCTTCCATCCCGCCTCGACCATGTCGGCCCGCTGGAATAGCGTCGCGTCGCCAATCATGCAGTCGTAAAGCAGCACTTCATAGCCCGTATATGCATCCGCGCCAAAATACTTGGAATACTCGAAGCTCATATCCACCGAGCCGACTCGCAACAGCGGGCCGGGAATTTTGGCCCCAAAGCTGAGCGAGATCCCTTCCGCCGGCTGAATCTGGATAACCAGCGTATTGGTATGAAGCTTGTGAAAGGGAGCCTTGCGGAACAACTCAAACGGCATGCGCTTGAACTGAATCGCGATCTCGGTATGACGCTTGGCCAGGCGTTTACCCGTGCGCAGATAGAAGGGAACGCCCGCCCATCGCCAGTTGTCAATACAGAGCTTAAGCGCGACGAATGTTTCCGTGCGCGATTCCGGCGCGACTCCGGGCTCGGTCCGATACCCCGGCACTTGTTCACCGCCCAAGATTCCCGCCCCATATTGCCCGCGCACACTGCGCTGCAACACATCTTCAGAATTTAGCGGCTGGATCGAATGCAGGACCTTAGCTTGTTCGTTGCGCACGGCATCGGCATGAAAGGAAACGGGAGACTCCATCGCGGTCAGGCTGACCAGTTGCATCACATGGTTAGGAACCATGTCGCGCAGCGTTCCCGCATTGTCAAAGTAGGCGCCGCGCCGCTCTACGCCGACCGTCTCGGCATTGGTGATTTGCACATGATCAATGTAGCGCCGGTTCCAGATGGGCTCGAAAATCGCGTTGTCGAAGCGGAACACCATGATGTTTTGCACGGTCTCTTTGCCGAGGTAGTGATCAATGCGGTAAATCTGGTTCTCGAGCAGCACGCCCTTGATGTCGCGGTTCAACGCCTTGGCCGAATCCAGATCGTGTCCAAACGGCTTCTCGATAACGACCCTGCGCCAGTGCTCGTCGTCTTGTTTCGATAACCCCGCCTGTCCTAATTGTTGGACGATGGGCGCGAAAAACTTAGGCGCGGTGGCCAGATAGAAGAGGTAATTTCCGCCGGTGTGCAGTTCGAGATCCACCGCAGCCAGTCGCTCGCGCAGCGTCGCGAAAGTATTCGGATCGCCAAAATCACCGCGCTCGTAGAACAGTCGCTGGCGCAGCCATTCCAAGTGATCGGCATTACCATCGCCCGTCGGGAGAAATTCGCTGACCTGGCTGCGAAATGCATCGACCGTCAAATCATCGACCGAAACGCCCATCACCGCGAAGTTGTCGGGAAGAAGTTTCGCTTGCACCAGGTTGAAGAGTGCGGGAATCAACTTTCGCTTGGTCAGGTCTCCGGCAGCCCCAAAGAGCACGAAGACACACGGACCTGCCGCCTTTCCAGCGTTCTCAAGGTCCGCACTCGCCTTCAGTGGGATGGTCGCAGCCATAAGTTTTGCGGTTCCCCAAAAGTAGCAGTGGGCAGCATTGTAGGCGAAGCGGCGCCCGATTGGCTAACACCGTGGAACGGGAAGAAGGAGCGGTGATAACTGCAGGACTACTTGCTTTCGAACCGGCCACGCCGGCGAGCTTCCTCGCAAGCTTCGACCGGATCGCGTCCGGTGACTTCCTTGTACCACGCAGGGTGGAACGTCCAGGCCCAGGCTTCGCTCACCGCGCCGCGGATCATAGCCTGGAAGGTACCGGGCTCGCCGATAGTGCTGAGGTAGATGTGAATGAAGATTCCGCCGAGCATGATCAGAGCCGAAATATCGTGCAGCACGTAACTCACGGCGACCGCCCATCGGCCGAATGTGCGAGCCCCAAACCACAGGATGATCCCCGTGACCAGGTAGACCGCGCAGCCCGCAACGATCTCCCAGAACTGCGCTTTCTGCCCACCATTAAAGAAGCCGGTTTCCGGCGGTTCCATCTTTTCCTTGCCGCCGACGATCTTGCCTAAATTCCTCATCCACTTCGTGTCGGCTGAAGTCCACGTCATCGGCTTGATCCAATTCAGCATCTGCAACCCGAAGAACAGAACGAATCCCAGGCCGAACCATGGATGCATCAAGCGGCTGAGCGGTCCGCCTCCAAAGATTGGGGTGAACCAGCGGAAAAGCCAGGGCAGATAAATGCCAAAGCCGGAGAACAAGGCAAGAAAGAAGAAGAGGGCCACCATCCAGTGCAGGAAGCGCGTATACACTCGGTGGCGCAGCAACTCACCTTCGTGCACTTCGGTTTGCCCGATTCGGTCGAAGGTGGCGCGTGCCTTATCGTCGAAGCGCTCAACCGCGGTGGACATCGCTCCCCTCCTTGAGCGGCGTTTCCGGTTGCGGCCGGCGCGGCCCCACCGTCACGTAATGGATCAGCACTCCGACCAGACCTATGAGAGACAATGTCCCCAGCACCGGCTTGGCCAGCCATTTCCAAACCGTGTAACTCCACGGGATCACCGGGTCCTTGGGAAGACCGCCGTAGCGTTCGGGATCGGTCGCATCGTGCAAGACATAAACGACGTGCGTCCCACCGATCGACTGCGGATCGTACACGCCCGCCTGCGCGAACCCGAAATTCTCTCGTAGTTGCTGAGCCCGCTCCTCGGCGATGTACTTCATGTCGTCCTTGGTGCCGAACTTCAGGCAACCCGTCGGGCACGCCTTGATGCAAGCCGGTTCCAAGCCCTGGCCAACGCGATCGGAACAGAGCGTGCACTTGTAAACCTTCTTCGTCGCCGGATTGAACTTAGGAATGTCGTACGGACATCCCGAAACGCAGAATTCGCAGCCAATACAGTTTTCCTGCTGGAAGTCCACGATGCCGTTGACGTATTGCACAATCGCGCCGTCGGCTGGACATGCGCGCAGGCAGCCGGGATCTGCGCAATGCATGCACTGGTCCTTGCGCATGAGCCACTGCACGGTGCCGTCTTCACGCTGGTGTTCATTGAACTTGATCAGGTTCCAGAAGTTCCAGCGCGTCTCCGGCATCGTCTGGTAGGTGTTGTCGAACGTGGTGGGACTGAACGGCATGTCGTTCCACTCGACGCAGGCAACCTCGCAAGCCTTGCACCCAATGCAGATCGTGGTATCGATCAGCTTGCACACTTCCGGCTCGCGCTGCACGCCGAACCCCGGCGCCTCCCCGGAGTGTCCCGACATCTGCTTGATCTGAAGTGTTTTGCGATCGCTCATAGTAGCTTTCAGCTCTTAGCTTTCAGCGATCAGCGATCAGCTATCAGTACGTTGCCTGCTGGTTGCTGAGAGTTGACGGCTGATAGCTGACAGCTGACTTATGCCTTCTCAATCTTCACCAGGAACCCCTTAAACTCCGGCGTATACGCGTTGGGATCGATTACCGTCGGCGTCAGCTGATTGGTCAGCGTCTTCGCCGTCTTGCCCTCATCTTCCGCTATGCCGCGGAATCCCCAATGAATGGGAATGCCGATCTGAAACATTTCCTTGCCATCAATCTGCATCGGCCGGATGCGCCGCGTCACCATCGCCTTGGCAATATAGTGGCTGCGCGCGCTGGTCACTCTCACGTTCTCTCCGCCTCGAATGCCCATGCGATCCGCCAATTCGGCCGGCACCTCAACGAATGGTTCCGGCACCAACTGCACGTTCATGGGATTGTTCTTCGTCCAATAGTGATAGTGCTCGGTCAACCGATACGTCGTGCAGATCACGTTGAAGCCCTGATCCACCGTGCCGTACTTATCAAGATCGGTCTTGTACTTCTTCACCACCGGATTGTTCGACTGATTCGGGTGCAGCGGGTTTGCGATCGGGCTCTCGATCGGCTCATAGAATTCGGGGAAGGGCCCATCGGCCATCGCGCCCAGCGGCACGAACAACCGGCCCACGCCCTCGGGATTCATGATGAACGGCCCCATGTGGTCTTTCGGCGTTGAGTCCGCTTTGAAGTCCGGCACGTCATTGCCGACCCACGATTGCTTGGCCTCGTCCCACCAGACTTGGCGGCGAGAGGGATCCCATGGCTTGCCGTTTCCATCGCACGACGCCCGGTTGTACAGCACGCGCCGGTTCGCCGGCCACGACCACGCCCAGTTCGGATAAATTCCAAGCCCAGACGGATCTTCGGTTCCGCGGCGCTGCGTCATGGCGCCCGCCTCCGTCCACGAGCCGCAATATAGCCAGTTGCCCGACAGAGTCGTGCCATCGTCCTTGAGCCACGCGAAGCTCGGAAGTTGCTGACCCGCCTTGATCGTGACATTCGTCTTCGGGTCGGTGATGTCGGCCAGAGCCTTGCCGTTGATCTCTTTTGCAATCTCGGCCAGCGACGGGTTGTACGGATCCGTGTAGGCGAACGACGCGTTCAGGATTGGGTCTGCAAACTTGCCGCCCTCCTTCCGATACAGTTCCCGCACCTTCAAGAAAATCGTCGCCAGAATCTCCTGGTCGAGCTTGGCCTGACCCGGCGGCGGCAGCGCGACGTTCTTCCACTGCAGCCAGCGCGCGGAATTGACGAACGTCCCGTCTTTCTCGGCGAAGCCCGCACCGGGGAGCCGGTACACCGTCGTGTTGATCTTTTTCTGTTCCTCGACAGAGATGCCCGGGGCGCGCCAGAACTCACTGGTCTCATCGGGATAGATTTCGCACACCACCAGCCAGTCCGCTTTTTTCAGCGCGTCAATATTTTTTTGCGAATCTGGCCCGATCATCACGCCGTTCATGCCGAAGGCAAACAGGCCTTTTATTCTGCCCCCATACATGTCGTTCCACAGGTTCACCCAGGAATAGTTGCGGTCAATCTTGGGCAGGTAGTGGAAGGCGTAATCATTTTCCTTTGTCGCGGCGGGACCGTACATCGCTTTAAGAAACGATACCGCGAACTTCGGTGTGTTCGACCAGTAGTTGAAGGAATCCCAGGGATCGGGTTTCGCAGTATTGGGTGTGATGCGCTTCAAGTATGTTGCCAGGTCCAAGTCAGGAGGACTTGGCATTTTCAAGTACCCTGGCAGGATGTCGAAAACACCCGCCATATCAGTCGCGCCCTGAATATTCGAATGTCCGCGCAGCGCATTGACGCCTCCGCCAGCGCGTCCTATGTTGCCCATCAGCAACTGCAGCATCGCAGCGGTGCGGATGATCTGCGTGCCGAAGCTGTGCTGCGTCCATCCCACCGCGTAGATGATCGTTGCGACCTTCTTCATGTCGCCTTCTTTACGTACCGACGTGAACAGATCAGCCGCCTTCAGGAACTGATCTTTCGGGATGCCGGTGATGCGCTCGACCATCGCGGGCGTGTAGCGCTCATATTGCTTCTTCAATAATTGGAACACGCACCGCGGATGCTGCAGAGACAAGTCGTAGGCGACCTTCGGCGGCAGCATGGGCGGAGGCGGCGCTGCGCCCGGTGCCGCTTTCGTTGCGATAGGATGACTCACCGCAGCCTCCGGCTTGCCGGTTACGTCTCCGCCTTCCTCGTAGTTCCAGGTTGCCTTGTCGTAAACCTTCTTCTCCGCATCGAAGCCGGAAAACAGGCCATCGTCCGGCAACTTGAATCCGTCTTTAACAATGAACGCAGCGTTCGTGTAATTGACGAGATAATCGTGGGCGATGCGGTTGTTCTCGATGGCGTAGTGGATCAGGCCGCCAAGGAAGGCAATGTCAGACCCGGCGCGAATCTGCAAGTAAAGATCGGCAGTCGCGGCGGTACGCGTCAGCCGCGGATCAACCACGATGGTTTTGGCGTTACGGTGCAGCTTGGCTTCGATCGCCCACTTGAAGCCACAAGGATGGTTCTCGGCTGGATTGCCACCCATGATCAACATCATGTCGGTGTTCTTGATGTCGATCCAGCCATTGGTCATCGCCCCGCGTCCGAATGTTGGCCCCAAACTGGAGACCGTAGGGCCGTGTCAAACCCGGGCCTGGTTTTCCAGGTAGCAGACCCCCAGGCTGCGCATGGTCTTGACGACCAGATAGTTGAATTCGTTCGTGTCGGCGCAGCCGCCGGACCAGGCAATGCCTTCGCAGCGATTCACGGTGTGACCGTTGGCGTCCTTCTCCAGGAAAGAATCCTCGCGCGTTTTCTTTACCTTTTGCGCAATCTCGCTGTAGGCCTGCTCCCACGAGATATCTTCCCAATCGGTCGCTCCCGGCCGTCGGACTTGCGGTTTGAGCAATCGGCGATCGTTCAGGATGTCCTGTTCCAGCGAAGATCCCTTCGGACAAAGGGTTCCACGATTGATGGGATGGTCGGGATCGCCTTCGACGTGCACCACCTGCGGGATTGCATTCTTTGCCTTGTCGCCGAGCGTGTAGATAATGACGCCGCAGCTCACCGAACAATACGGACAGGTGCTGCGCGTCTCGCTGGCTCGCGAAATCTTCAGGCTTTGAGTTTGGGCATAGACAGGGGTAAGGTCAAAGCCCAGCGTAGAAAGGCCGGCTCCGCCAAGGACCGCGCCCTTGAGAAACGTCCTGCGGGAGAATTCCATGCAAACCTCCCATCGCCGCATGCGATCAACTGATAGGCGGCACCTCGACAACGAAGTCTTGAAATCTACGATGTAGTACCGAGGTTGATGGTTGCGGCCGTTCGTTTCCCACACCCGACGACCGAGTCGTATCCGAACCGATGCCGCAGACTATACCCCTGCACCCTCTGGGAGTCAATCCATTGCTCATGGGATCAATTCCGCTGATAATTGCCCGATGACGGTATCCGCTTCGCAGCGGCGCATCGAGCGTGCACAAGAGCTCGCCAACCAGCACCCCTTCGCGGCAGAAATTCTGGGGCTCTTCATCCCCATCGCGCGCTTTCAGAGTGAGATGTCCGAGCAACTCGGCTCAAGTCTTCGAACGCCTCTCTCTGCCGGCGTCGATTCAGAACTCGGCCGGGAAGAGTTGTCAGAGCTCAGTTCTAGATTCGAGTCGTTTCTGCCCGTCGTGGAAGCGCACGGCCCAGAGCAATTGGCCCAACAAAGCCGGGCCCTTCACGCCCGCGAAAAGGAGGTCTGGGCCGAGCTGCTAAGCCGCTCCTGGATCGCCCTTTCCCCGTCAGACCCGGAAGGACTCCTTGCGCAAGCCTTTCTTCAACCCTACGCTCAGCTCTTACGTTTCGCTGCCTCACCGCGTCCAGCCTTCCATGCGTATGCGATCTGTCCCTTCTGCAATCGCAAGCCGGTAGTTGGTGTGTTGCGGCAGATGGGCGATGGTGCCGCCCGGTCCCTGGTCTGTGGTTTCTGCCTGAACGAGTGGGAGTTCCGTCGCATCGTTTGTCCCGGCTGCGGCGAAGAAAACGACCAAAAGCTCCCCGTTTTTACCGCCACCGATTTCGACTACATTCGCCTCGACTGCTGCGACTCCTGCAAGACCTACATCAAGACCGTCGACCTTACCCTGAATGGACACGCCGACCCTATCGTCGACGAGTTAGCCTCCGCGCCCCTGAACCTTTGGGCGCACGATCGCGGCTATGCGAAGCTGCAGAAGAACCTGCTGGGAATGTAGTGCTCGCCATCCCTAAGGAACATCACTGGCCATCCGCCTCCCTCTACAAGGCTGCTGATATACCGTCTCAACTAATCTCCCGAGGAGTGTTTTTATCGATGAGGGAAATCGCTCGCAGTCGTTGCTATTGATAGTGAGGGGTAAACAGAAACGAACGTGAACGGTCAGCTCCGTGATCCTCACGCAACACTACGACGAACAGACTTTGACTTCCAAGGGAGAACGTAATCATGGCAACTACCTACAACCCTATAAGCCAGTGGCCGAGGTTCCCACGTTGTCGGACTGGCGCCGGGCCAGTTCGACATCACGTTTCCAGTTCATGGATCGCCGCGGTTCTCCCGAGATCCGGGCGATCGATCAGTGTGTCGACGCAGATTCACCGCCGCTTCCCAGAGCTGTGCCGTTGGCGTATTGGGCAGAAGAGCGAGACACCGACTTCACACCCGAGAAGGAATGGGGGCCCCGGGCAGAGTCGAACTGCCGACCAACGGTTTAGGAAACCGCTGCTCTATCCATCTGAGCTACGGGGCCACAATCTCTATAAATCAAAGATAACACAAGCAGTTAGTTAGGTCGCACGCTCTTGACCGGCAACCTTTCCAGCGCACGATCAGCGCACAATGCAGGCAAAGCAGCTTCCAACTTATCCATCGCCGCCACACTCTGTTCTGTGCTGGTTTTGATGTAGTGCTCTCGCGTCACACTGACGTTCTGATGGCGCATGATCTTTTGCACGGTCAAATCATCGCAGCCGATGGAGTAGAGCGCCGTCGCCAGACCCCGCCGGAAAGCGTGGAACCCATGCCACTCAGGCAGACTAGCATCCCGCACGTATTCGTGCGAAGTCCCCGCGCCGTGATCGGCCTTGGCTTTGCGGCAGATGCCGCAACGATTGAGCACCGGCAGAATTTCCCGATTCAAAACGTTGTTCAGGTTCGCAGGCTTCCCTTTTCCGTTGGCAACCATTGCTCCAGTCTTGGGATTCCCGCAGGCTAGTTTGTGCGCTGCCAGAATCGCTTGCAGCCGGGGAATGACCGGAACCGGCGCTTTGCTGCGCTTGGTTTTAGGATCATTGGTGAATCCTTCCCAAACCGAACGCATGACCATGATCTCCGCGCCGTCATACTCTTCCCAGCGCACTCCCCGCAATTCACTTCTGCGCAGACCAGCAAAGCCAGCCAGGGCGCATATCGTCGCTGCCGGTTCGGGCAGAACGGCCAGCATGATTTCCACTTCCTGCAGCCTGTAGGCGCAAGTCTCAGCGCCTTCGGGCGCGCGGGGGATGTCAATCAGGCGGGCGGGATTGCCCCGTGACGGATCCACAAACCCTAGCCGCAAGGCTTGCCGGAACAGTCCCGAAAGAACGTTCTTTAGATGAAACAACGTGCGCCGTGCCATCAGCGGGTTCTTTTGGGCAATGTCGTCCATCAGTCGCTGCGCCTGCAGCACGTTGAAATCGCGCAGCCGAATATCCCCACAGCGCGCGGCCAACTGGGAATTCCAGCAGTTGCGATAACCCCGCAGTGTACTCTGGCGCAGGTGCTGCCCCAGTGTGGGAAAGTACTCGTTTTCCGCAAACTGCCGGATGGTCTGAGTGGCTTGCGGGTTGGCAGTGCCCCGATTGAACGGGCGCAAATGGTCTTCTGCTAGGGCGAGAATGGCTTTCGGCGCGCGCTTCAGCCGCTTGTGTTCCGGAGCGACCGAGGCCAGTTGATTGGCCATCTGTTTGCGCACCATCACGCCTTGCTCTAAGACGTTTTCCCGGTAGCGCAAAACCCACCAACCGGCTCTCTGGTAGATGTAGCCACTCTGTTTTTTCATGCGCCCGCCTTTCTGGCTTTTGCCTGCCGCGCCTTGCCTGCCTTGCGGGCACGTTCACTGCGCTGTTTCGCGGTCATGCGGGATGCCGCTTTTCTCCCGCCTTCCGCACCGGCTTTCACAAAGTCGGATCGCTTTAGAATGTTCCTTGGCTTCATTCAGCTTACCCCCAAAGCTGATTGTATGCCCTGTGTCAAGCCGGTTAGTTTTTTCTGTGGCTGCGGCGGCGATTCAGCCATTGCTCCAGTTCCGGACTGCCCCACTGGAAGCGCACATATTTTCCAAACCGGACATGGGGCAGGGGATCAGTTGCGCGGCTTCGGGTCTGCTCACGGATCCACGAGGCGGGCAAACTCCAGCGCTTCGCCAGTTCCGGGGCGTCAATCAGTTCTAACGTCGCCGCCGGGGGTTGGGTGTCGAGTTTGGTTTGATCTAGTGGCATGAGCGCACATCCGACCCATTGGCGTACTTCTGGGTCAAAGCTTGTCAAACTGAAGCCACTGCTCGAAACGAAGCCACTCCGCTCTGAAGCTGGCGCGCTCCTCTACTTACAATTTGGCGTTACTCGCACCCAACTCCCCCAGCCGCTTGAGTTCTTCTTGGTGCGCGTGTTCGATTCCCGCTTTTCCCAAAATCTTCTCAAGTTCGGCTAGGGCGTGCGTGTGTTCGTACCAGCTTGATTCCTCGCCGCGATCCCAGGCATCAGCACCATAGCGGAATTCAACCCAGAGAAGAAAGCGACTAGGACGCCCACGCCTGCGCGATCTATCAGGCGCTTCCCGTGCAACGCTCTGGCGTCACGCGAAGCGCGCGCAGCAGGCTAATGCATCACCCAGCTAAGAAAGAGCGTCGCACGGGGAGGAGGGAAGTGGTCCGTGCCTCGCATTAATGGGGGCGAATAGAAAATCTCCCTTCGATTCGCAGTACAGGTGTCTTGGGTTTCAGCTATATTTTTCGAAACTTGAACCTGCCAAAATGTGCTCGCTCCCATTAGAGCAATCAAACTTATCTATGCCCGGCTGGCTTTCTGCAGATCCAAATCTGAAGATTGTCGGACGATTTCTTAGATTGTGTGTGCTGCCCCTTTGCTACCCTTATCCGAAATACCGGTTTTGCTCTTGACTTGTCTACCTTCCGAACACATAATTTGTCCCCGAATCGCCTCTCCGAAGAGCAGTTTCCACCGGTGGGAGACGCAGCACCCCTGAGACGAAGCCCCGGTTCCCGGGAAGAACGAATCCAATCGGAATACGAAGTTAAGATCAACGTCCAGAAAGCACCGGATGAGCGATTCCGGGTGATGGTTTGGAATTCGGATCTGCCCTGTGCGCGGCGGGCAATCCGGGAATTCATTTGCGTAGCGTTGCAGAGAGCGGAACAGCGGGTGCGCAATCACTGGCGCCTAGGAGGCCGATATGAAGCAAAGCACCTACATCTGGAGCATCATTGCCCTGATAATACTGGCACTGCCGGCGGCTCACGATGCCGGCCGGGAAGCCTCTGCCGTGGCCAAGCCGCAAGCGGTCAGGGCCTACGGTCAGCTGCCGCTGAGCTTCGAGGCCAATCAGGGACAATCCGACCAGCGTGTCAAGTTCCTCTCGCATGGTCGTGGTTATTCACTGTTCCTCACCGGGGATGAGGCAGTGCTGGCGCTGAAGAAGCCGGTAGCAAGTACAGCGCGGGATCGGAAACTGAAACCCGCTGTGCCGAGCGCAGAGGCGCCGGCGGTCGTGCAAATGAAACTGGTGGGCGCAAACGGGGCTGCGAAGGTGACGGGGCTCGGGGAACTGCCGGGCAAGAGCAACTACTTCATCGGCAACGATCCCAAGAAATGGCGCACCAACGTGCCCAACTACGCCAAGGTGAAATACACCAGCGTCTATCCGGGTGTGGACCTGGTCTACTACGGCAACCAAGGGCAACTCGAATACGACTTCGTGGTGCAGCCGGGCGCCGACCCGCGCCAGATCGCATTGCAACTCGTAGCTCCCGCTTCCAGCCAGGATGCCGCAAAGGCAAAGATGGCGGCGTTACGGATCGACAAGAATGGTGACTTCGTGGTCGCCGCGGAAGGTGGCGAAGTGATTTTCCACAAACCAGTCGTCTACCAGCCAACAACCGACAATGGGCAATGGACGAAGCAGGAAAAACAAAGGACGAAGGACAAGCATTTCCTTGCCGGCAACTACTTACTCAAGGACGACCGCCTAACCTTCGAAATTGCCCGTTACGACAAGACAAGGCCTTTGGTGATTGACCCAACGCTGGCCTATTCCACGTATCTGGGCGATTGTTGCCACGGAGACACTGACTCCG
>Ga0307479_10002082_pt1 | contig 18216 bp, 18 predicted proteins | sample atmos_gasesECM4C_FD_203743 | JGI IMG/M metagenome (GOLD analysis project Ga0307479, IMG submission 203743) | Hardwood forest soil microbial communities from Morgan-Monroe State Forest, Indiana, United States - atmos_gasesECM4C_515 | ecosystem: Environmental > Terrestrial > Soil > Temperate... | reverse complement strand
GGCCAGGTTGCGCGCGGCGGATTTTGTGAATCTCCGCATCGAAAGCGAAATCGCGCTGCAACTCGGCGCCGATCTGCCGGCCTCGGGCGCGCCGTGGACGCGCGCAAGCGTCGCGCCGGCGGTCGCAGCGGCATTGCCCGCCTTCGAGTTGATCGAGGACCGCAACGCCGATTATGCGAGGACCGAGGCTACCTCGCTGATCGTGGAGAATTGCTGGAACGGCGGGATCGTCATCGGAACGCCGAAGCGCATCGCGCTCGATGATCTCGTCGGCATCACCGGCCGTCTTACCCTTGGCGGCAAGTTAATCGGCGAAGGCGCGGCGGAGGACCCCTGCGCCACGCTGGCCTGGCTCGCCAACCATGTCGCCGAGCGCGGCCGCGATCTCAAAGCCCGCATGGTCGTGATCACCGGCAGCCTCATTCCGACGGTGTCGATCGCGCCCGGCCAGCGGGCGGTGTTCACCGTCGAGGGGCTGGGGGAAGTCACGATGGATGTGACTTAGGCGATCCCCCCATCGCCACACGGGGGGAGGGAAAGTGAATCGCTTAACATCGGCAGAGGCTTGCACTCCCTTCGTCCACCTCTCATTTGGCGTTAGACTCCGCATAACGAATCGGCCGGAACCGCAAAGTCCAATGCGCCAATATCTCGATTTGATGGAACGCGTGCTCAGCGAGGGCGTCGAAAAGCACGACCGCACCGGCGTCGGCACGCGCGCGATCTTCGGCCATCAGATGCGGTTCGATCTGCAGCGCGGTTTTCCGCTGCTCACCACCAAGAAGCTGCACGTCAAATCGATCGTCTACGAGCTGCTCTGGTTCCTGCGCGGCGACACCAATATCAAATATCTCAACGAGCACGGCGTGCGTATCTGGGACGAGTGGGCCGACGAAAACGGCGACCTCGGTCCGGTCTATGGTCACCAATGGCGCTCATGGCCGGCCGCGGACGGGCGGTGCATCGATCAGATCGCGAACGTGGTCGAGGAAATCCGCCGCAATCCCAATTCGCGCCGGCTCATCGTCACCGCCTGGAATCCCGCCGAGATCGAAGGCATGGCGCTGCCGCCGTGCCATTGCCTGTTCCAATTCAATGTCGCCAATGGCGCGCTGTCGTGCCAGCTCTACCAGCGCTCGGCCGATGTGTTTCTCGGCGTGCCGTTCAACATCGCCTCCTACGCGCTGTTGACGCTTGCCGTGGCGCAAGTGACCGGACTCGAACCGGGAATCTTCATCCACACACTCGGCGACGCGCATCTTTATTTGAATCATCTGGAGCAGGCGCGGCTGCAGCTCACGCGTCAGCCGCGCCGGCTGCCGACCATGCGCATCAATCCGGCGGCGAAGGATCTGTTCGCGCTGGCTTACGAGGATTTCGTCCTCGAAGGCTATGAGCCGCACCCGCACATCAAGGCCGCGGTCGCGGTGTAGACATCAAGCCGGCCGCTTCGGCGGCGACTTTAAGCGCACTGTAAATCGCGTGATGCGTCGGCGTCGGCACGCCTAATTCGTCACCGAACTGTGCAACCGCTCCAGACAACCAGTTCAGCTCAATGCGGCGACCGTTTTCGAGGTCCATCAGCATCGATGATTTAGTGTCAGGCGGTATGCTGCCGTAGAAGTCGCCATGCCTCGCGACATAATCGTCGCCAAGGTCAATTCCTTTGGCCTTGGCAACTGCAACAGTCTCGGCAATGGCGTCTTTCAGGAGTTGGCGAGTATCAGGATCGCTCATTATCGGTCCCGCCGCCTTGCGCAACATGCTGCTTATCCCACTGAACGCGGAAAGCAGCGCGAATTTTGCCCACATTTCTTTGCCTATATCGGCAGAATAAAGAGCGTCGATGCCGGCTGTCTTGCAAGCATCTAAGAAGCGTTCACCTCGCAAACTGACACTCCCGTCGTACTCGCCGAAGACAAGGCGCGCGATGGTGCCGGTATGCGTGATGGTGCCGGGCGAGATCACTTTCGCGCCGGTGATATAGGTCGTGCCGCCCAAGACGTGGTCGCGGCCTACGATCGATTTCAAACTTTCCCGCGGATCCATGCCATTCTGAATTGAAATCACGGCTGTCTCATCACCAATGACAGGAACAACCAACTTGGCGGCTGTCTCCGTATCGTATTGCTTAACCGCGAAAATCACGATGTCGGCTGTGCCAACCGTCGCAGGTTCATCGGTGGCGCGGACAGATGGGAGATGAAGATCGCCATTGGCGCTGATGAGCTTAAGGCCGTTGGTTCGTAATGCCGTCAGGTGTGCACCACGCGCAATGAAATACACATCGTGACCACCGGCGGCGAGGCGGGCGCCGTAATAGCCACCAACTCCGCCCGTCGCCATCATCACGATTTTCATGGGCCTGGTTGCGCCTGGCTCGCTATAATGGCTTCTCCTGAGCTCGGGAAGACGGCCTTGTTTCGCTTCGCGCTTTTCGCCTTTGCCAGCACTTTGGTCTACTCAGCCGGCGCGTTCACGCCAGCGGATGATCAGAAGATGTGTGCCACACTTCCCGCTAACGCTGACGTTGTCGCCGCCTGCAATCGGATCATCGAGGCACCAAGCTCAAGTGCTCTCGACCGCGCGGCATCCTACACTTTCCGCGCCGACGCCGCCCGTACCGACGGCAATACGGCCGCGGCAATCGCCGATTACAGCCAGGCGCTGGCGCTGATGGCGACACTCGTTCCGGCCCTGAGCGGGCGCGGTATCGCCTATCGTGACGCACAGAATTACGACCTGTCGCTGCACGACTTCGATCAAGCGATCGCGATCCAGCCCAATAATGCGGAATTGTATAATTCGCGCGGCATCACCTACCGAATGAACGGCAATTCTTCCCAGGCAATGGCGGACTTCAACAAAGCGATAAAACTCGAGCCTGACAACGCAGGGTTTTTCAACAGTCGCGGCAATGTCTATGCAGATATCAAACAGCCGGACCGGGCGATCGCGGATTTCACACAAGCGATCAAGCTCGATGCTACTTATCCCAATGCGTACTTTAACCGAGGCTTCGTCGAAGGCGCCGATAAAAACCAGCTGGACAAGGCGATTGCCGACTTCAGCAAAGCGATCAAACTCGATCCATCCATGATGGACGCTTATGTAAGCCGCGCGGTTGCCTATGTCCAGAAAAGCAATACCGCGGCGGCATTGGCCGATTTGAACACTGCAATCAGCGGCAAGCCCGACTCACAGCGCGCTTATTGGTATCGCGGCACGATTTATTTGAACGCCGGCGACAATAGGAAGGCTATTGCCGACCTCACGATGGCGGTTCAGCTCGACCCGAAGGACGCCAAAGCGCTTTTCGCCCGCGGCCTTGCCAAGCGCAGAAACGGCGACGCAACCGGCAGCGACGCCGACACGGCCGCAGCCAAGGCACTCGATCCGGACGTGGAAAAACAGATGTAAAGCCGACCGCGTGCATTAGCCTTATGCTGCACGGCGTGAGTCTGTTTGCGGCACTTCGCGGAAATCCCAATTCGCTCAGCCGAGGTCTCCTTTCCCGGTGTAAAGCGGACATGATCAGGTCTGACTGGGCATCCTCTACAGCAGAATTTTCAACTCAAATGTGCAATAGTATGAACCATTAGAATGTCATTTGCTTGATTATTTGGTCCAAGAGAATGAGACGGCGCTCTAAATCAGCCGGCGGGTCAAAAACGCGACTTCGCAGGAGGGCCGCGCAAAAGCGTCCTTACGGTTCAACAACCCGGCGCCGGGGTATATCGCGCGTCTTCCGGCGTGAAACCGAGATTCAGCCCCTTACCGGCGAGCTGAACACGATAGCTGAACAACAGCGTGCGACTACAGAGGTGCTCAAGCTCATCAGCAGCTCATTCGGCGATCCCCAGCCAGTTTTTGCCAGCATATTGGCGAGTGCCGTTCGGATTTGCGATGCCGACAACGGCGTTATTAGTCGCTGGGACGGCAACGCTTTGCATCTCGTCGCAACGCACAATATGCCGCAGGCGTTCATCGAACTACGTGAGCAGTCGCCTTACAGGCCGCTCCGGCACTCCCCCAGCGGCCGTATGCTAGCGACCGGGATGCTCGTTCACATCGCGGATTTGGCCGCGGATCCGGCTTACCTTGAAGGCGACGCGCCACCTGTTGCCGCCGTCGAAATTGGGGGAATTCGGACGATGCTCGCGGTGCCGCTGCTGAAGGATAGCGAACTGATGGGTTCGTTATCCATCGGCCGCAAGGAGGTCCGGCCGTTTGCCGATGAACAGATCGAAATCGTTCAGAATTTCGCCACCCAAGCTATTGTCGCAATCCAAAATGCGCAGCTGCTTCATGAATTGCGGCAAACACTGCAAGAGCAGTCCGCTGCCGCCGACGTGCTAAAGATCATCAGCCGTTCGGCATTCAATCTCCAGGCTGTACTCGATACCGTGGTAGAATTGGCCGCGAGACTTTGCGATGCGGATCTGGCGGCCGTGTACGCAAATCCCGGGTATTTTCGTGCCTTTGCGACATACGGTTTCCCCACTAGTCACCGCGAAGTTGCCAGCAACGTTGTCTTTGAGCCTGGCCGGGGCACCATTGTGGGACGTGTGGCGCTGGAGGCTAAGCCAGTGCAGGTCGCTGACGTACTGGGCGATCCGGAGTACACGCTTCACGAAGCCCAACAAAGGGTTGGTTATCGCACCGTCCTCGCCGTTCCACTGTTGCGGGAGAGTCATCCTATCGGCGCCATTTCGCTGATGAGGGTTACCGTCCGGCCGTTCACGGACAAACAGATCGAACTCGCCCAGAACTTTGCCGACCAGGCCGTCATCGCCATTGAAAATACGCGACTGATCGCCGAGCTGCGTCAACGCACCGAAGAACTCGGCCGCTCGCTGGCGGACCTTCAGCGCGAGCGAGACAACAAGCTCATGAACTTGGAAGCGATGGCGGCTTCCATCGCACATGAGGTCAGACAGCCTCTGTCAGCGATCGCGACGAGCGGCAACGCGGCACTGCGATTTCTTGGACGAACGCCGCCCGATCATAAGGAAGTACGGTCATCTTTGAGTAGGATAATTACCAACAGCCATCGTGCTAGCCAGGTATTCGACAACATTCGTACCTTGTTCGGAAAAGTCGACAAGGGACACGAACTAATCGATATGAATGAGATCGTTCTTGAAGTACTGCACACTTTACGCGGAGAATTGAAAGATCGCGTTATTACGGTCCGCACCGAGCTGACATCCCAACTGCCGCTGGTCATGGGCCATCGAGGCCAGTTGCACGAGGTTCTTCTAAACTTGGTTCGTAACGCGATCGAAGCAATGGACGCTATCAAGGACGGAAGGCGAGTGCTGCAGGCGAGGACTGAGCGTCATGATGGCCGCGATGAAATTGTTGTGGCGATAGAGGACTCGGGACCGGGAATTGATCCAGAGAAGTTAGACGGGATATTTGATGCGTTCGTATCGACAAAGCCGCAAGGGATGGGATTGGGACTGGCGATTTGCCGGATGATTATTGACCGTCATGGCGGTCAACTTTCGGCGTCGTCGGGCAAGAGAAGGGGCGCAGTATTTCAATTTATTCTGCCGAGGCAGTCGGTCGATAGCGACGCCGCTCGCTCCGAATGATTGAATGCAATTAGACATTATCATTATCGCCGCGGTGGCCGAGAACGGCGTCATCGGCCGCGGCAATGCGCTGCCGTGGCGGCTGAAATCGGACATGACGCACTTTCGCGCGCTCACCATGGGCAAGCCGGTGGTGCTCGGGCGCAAAACCTTTGCCTCGATCGGCAAGCCGCTTGCCGGCCGCACCACGATCGTGATCAGCCGCGACGAAAATTTCGGCGCTCCCGGGGTCGTGGTCGCGCCGAATTTCGAATCGGCACTTGCCACCGCGCGCGGCGACGCCTTGCGGCGCGGCGCCGGCGCCATCATTGTCGCCGGCGGCGCCGACATTTATGTGCAAGCGCTGCCGCTCGCCACGCGGCTGATCATCACCGAAGTGCATAAGCGCGTGGACGGCGACGCCCGGTTCCCCGCGTTCGAAGCTGAATTGTGGCGCGAAACCGCGCGCAGCGAGCAAAAATCCGGGCCGCAAGACGAGGCCGATTTTGCTTTTGTCACGTATCAACGCGTCGTTAATGCAGGGCACGGCGCGGCATAACTGCGCGTTGTAAGCGCAAAGCCGCTCCCCTATAACCCCGGCAGCCAAAAGCGGCCCCCCGGCGATATGCCGGTGGTAAGGAGTAATGTCATGCCGTGGAGCAATCAGACCGGCGGCCCGTGGGGGTCCGGACCGCGCGGACCGTGGGGCTCGGGACCGCAGTCGCAGGGCCCCAAGCCGCCCGATCTCGAAGAATTTCTGCGCAGAGGCCAGGACCGGTTGCGCGGGCTGATGCCCGGCAATCTCGGCGGCCGCGGTTTCGCCTTGATCGCGGTGGCCGCGCTCGTGCTGTGGGGCTTTTCCGGGTTCTTCCGTGTCGAGCCCGACGAGCTCGGCGTCGTGCTCCGCTTCGGCCAGTTCGTGCGCGAGGTGCCGCCCGGGCTGAATTATCACCTACCCTATCCGATCGAGACCGCGCTCACGCCGCAGGCGCTGCGCGTCAACAAGATCGACATCGGTTTCGATCTGCGCCGCGGCTCGACCATGCGCGACGTGCCCGAGGAAGCCTTGATGCTGACCGGCGACGAGAACATCGTCGACGTCGATTTCTCGGTGCTGTGGAAGGTCAAGCCGAACCACGTCGGCGACTACCTTTTTAACGTACAGGCGCCCGAAGGCACGGTGAAGGCGGTCGGCGAAAGCGCGATGCGCGAAGTGATCGGGCATTCCAACATTCAGGCCATTCTCACCGGCGCGCGGCAGACCATCGAGACCGCGGTGCAGGAAAGCATGCAGAAGACGCTCGACGATTACGGCGCCGGCGTCCTGGTGCAGCAGGTGCAATTACAGAAGGTCGATCCGCCGACGCAGGTGATCGACGCCTTCCGCGACGTGCAAGCGGCGCGTTCCGATCTCGAGCGCGCGCAGAACGAAGCGCAGACCTATGCCAATCGCGTCGTGCCGGAAGCGCGCGGCCGCGCCGCCAAGATCATCCAGGACGCCGAAGCCTATCGTGAGCAGACCGTCGCCGAAGCCAAGGGCCAGGCCTCGCGCTTCAGCCAGGTCTACGAGCAATACAAGAAGGCGCCCGACGTGACGCGGCAGCGGATTTATCTCGAAACCATGGAGCGGGTGCTCGGCGGCACCGACAAGACCATCATCGATACCGGCGGCCAGTCGGGCCCCGGCGTAGTGCCCTATCTGCCGCTGCAAAGCTTGCCGCGTTCGGGTCAACAGCAGCAGCCGACGGCGGGAGGCAACCAATGAGACCGAGCCTCGCCGGCGGCGCGCTTGCGGTCATTCTGCTGATCGCGCTGGTGGTCGCCTACAGCACCTTCTTCACCGTCTATCAAACCAAGCAGGCTTTGGTGGTGCGGCTCGGCAAGCCGGTGCGCGTCATCACCGAGCCTGGCCTGAACGCCAAGATCCCGTTCATCGACGCCGTCATCTATATCGACAAGCGCATTCTCGCCATCGAATCGCCGGCGCAGGAGGTGATCGCCTCGAGCCAGGACAGGTCGGATGCCGGTGTCCCACGTGCCGCGCAGGCCGGCGAGCGGTTGGTGGTCGACGCCTTCGCGCGTTACCGCATCACCGATCCGCTGAAATTCTATCAGACGGTCGGTCCGGAAGGCGCCAATTCGCAGCTTTCGATTCTCTTGAACTCGGCCCTGCGCCGGGTGCTCGGCGCGGCGACGCTTGCCGATGCGGTGCGCAATCGGCGCGAGGCGCTGATGATGCAGATGCGCGAACAGCTCGATCGCGACGCGCAGCCGTTCGGCATCGAGGTCGTCGACGTCCGCATTCGCCGTGTCGATCTGCCGGAACAGAACAGCCAGGCGGTCTATCAGCGCATGCAGACCGAGCGGCAGCGCGAAGCCGCCGAGTTCCGCGCCCAGGGCAGCCAGAAGAGCCAAGAGATCCGCGCCAGAGCCGACCGCGACGTGACTGTTCTCCTCGCCGAGGCCAATTCGCAATCGGAAACCGTCCGCGGCCAAGGCGACGCCGAGCGCAACCGCATCTTTGCCGACGCCTATGGCAAGGACGCCGACTTCTTCAGCTTCTATCGCACCATGCAGGCCTACGAGCGCAGCATGCAGCACGGCGACACGCATCTGGTGCTTCGCCCCGATAGCGATTTCTTCCGCTTCTTCGGCGATCCGACCGGCAAGGCGGGCGCGGCAACGGCCGGGGCGCCGGCGGGCGCGGCAGCGCCGTCGGCCGCCAATCCGCCGCGCGCGCAGCGCTGAGCAATAACGTAAGCCACGGACCGCCGATGTCGGACTTTATCGTGGCGCTCGGCCTATTCTTCGCGTTCGAAGGGCTGGTTCTCGCCGCTTTTCCCGATGGCGCCAAACACATGATGAAGACCGTGCTTACCGCGCCGAACGGTCAACTGCGCATCGCCGGCATCGTTTCGGCCGTCATCGGCGTCGCTATCGTCTGGCTGGTGCGCGGCTAACGATGGAGTATCAAGCCTCGACGTGCTCCAAGGCAGGAGCAAGGGAGCGTGCTTCGGTCCTTCTACCCGGCTTTGCGGCCTGATCGATCGTGTATGATTTGCGAAGTCCGAGACACTTCAACAACGACCGGCGGACCTGGCTTTTCCCTTTCAAGACTTGGTTGAGGTGCGCACGGTCGATGCCGTGGCGCTTGGCGAAAGCCACTTGCGAGCCGGCGCGCTCGACTGCGGCCCGGAGCAGCTGACGAACTTCATTGTCGCTGAACACGCGCGCCGAAACCCCCAAATCGCCTGCGATCGAGAGCAGATCTTGCCCACTCAGCCGGAGTTTGTTCTTTCTTGCGGCCATGCCGCCACCCCACGCGCGAATGGGGAATCGCGCATCGCACTGCTCGACAGGTATGTGTGCGGCGTCTGATGGTAGGCGCAGCCGTCCGTCCCCAAAGCACAAGCTTATACCCTAAATACCGGCAAGCCAAATTAGTTGTTATTTGTTAGCCCCTTAATGGGGCCAACCTTGCGTATCAATTCGTGTGCTCATTGCGCGGCTCGTGCAAGGATTGTGCTGCGCATCCGCTGGACGATTCACGTCGGACGGCGCGACAGCGGAAATAATTCAGAGCCATCGCTTTCTTTCAAACGATTTGGCTGCAACTCGCCTGCCGCTTCGAGCACGGGATAGGCGACCGAACAAATGTGAGAATGGATGCGTTTGAGGTCGCGCAAGATGTCGAGATGCAGTGAACTTGTTTCGATGCTCTCAGGCCGTCCTTCGCGCAGGCGCGCCAAGTGACTGTCTGCGGATCCAAGCTCGGCGACTCGCAGCTGTGTCTTTTCCTCAATCAATTTTCGGGCGGTCGGCACATCCTGATTGATGAAGACACTGAAGGCAAATTTGAGGTTTTCCAGGATGCGCTTGTGGAACGCTTCGAGTTCAGCGGCGCCTTCCTTGGAGAACTCGTATTTGTGTTTGATCTTTTTGGCCGCGAGCTCCATCAGATTTTTGTCGATGATATCGCCAATGTGTTCGAGATTGATCGCGAAGGCGACTATCTCCATCGCGCGCGCCGCCTCGCGCTCGTCGAGGCTCTCGCGCGTCAGCCTGGTGATGTAGAGCTTTACGGCTTCGTCCAAACGATCGACAACGTTGTCCATGCGCGAAACTTCGGCGGCGAGCTTGCGGTCGTCGCTCAGCAGCACCGCCATCGCCTGCTTCAACATGGCCTCGATGACGTCGCCCATATGCAGGGTCTCGCGTGCCGCGCAGGCCAGGGCCACCGAAGGCGTACGCATCGCCGCCTCATCCAGATAAAGCGGTACCGACGGATCGGGCTGTTTCGCCGATTCCGGCAGCAGCCAGATCAATAAACGGGCAACGCCATCAAGCACAAAGACGAACAGAACCGCCAAGGCGACATTGAAGATGGTGTGGAAGTCGGCCGCCATGCGGGCGGGATTGACATCAAATCGACTGAATAGCTCTACGATCGGCTGCAGGAACGGCAGGACGAGAGCGACGCCGACGACGCGGTTCAGCATGTTGCCGATTGGCAGGCGGCGGCCGGCGAGGTTGGCGCGGCTGCCTTCGAGCAGCGGATTGACGGCGCTGCCGAGATTGGCACCGAGCACCAGCGCCAACGCCGCCACAGGACTGACAAAGTGCGAATAGGCAAGCGACATTACGAGCAGCACCACGGCCGCGCTGGAATGCGCGGCCCAGGTGAGAACAGCGGCAAACAGGACACAAAGAACCGGTTCCCCGGTGATCGCCGCAAGCACGACCCGCACGCTTGGGGCAGTTTCGGCAGGGGCGAGCGTATCGATCAGGATGTGCAGCGATAAGAGCATAAGGCCCAAGCCAATCGCCACCCGGCCGAGATCGCGCGTCATCGTGCGGCCTCCGACATTGAAGGCAAGCAAGCCGGCAAGGAACAGGATTGGCGCAAGCGCGGAAACATCGAACGACAAGATCTGCACGATCAGGGTCGTGCCGATATTCGCACCGAGCATCACCGCGAGCGCGGGAACGAGATCGACAAGTCCGCGCGCCGCGAACGAGGTCATGAGCAGGCCGGTGGCGGTGCTGCTCTGCAGGAGCGCGGTTACGCCAATTCCGGCAAGTAGCGCCAGAAATCTGTTCTGTAGCGCCGTGCCGAGGAAGCGTCGCAGGCTCGAGCCAAACGCGCGCATGACGCCGCTGCGGACCATGTGCAGGCCCCACAGCAGCAGCGCAACGCCGCCCATAAGGTCGAGAAGAACCAGACTTCCCATGAGCTCTTAGCTCTCGATCACAGTTTCGCGTAAATAGACCCAATGGCCAATAAGTTCCACCCCAAGCGTCATTGTTCTTCGCGCGCGCGCCGGTCGCGCCCGCGAGGCCGTCGAGTAAAAGCAAAAAATGTCGGGGTACGCGCCTCTGTTCAGCCCAGCAACCGGACGCCGACGATCACCAGCACGCTGGCCAGCGCGATCCGTATCACGGCGTCACGCGCGCGCGTCGCCAGATAGCTGCCGAGGATGATGCCCGGGATCGATCCGATCAGTAAATTGCCGAGCAGCGCCCAATCGACCGAGCCGAGATACCAGTGGCCGGCGCCGGCGAGGAGCGTCAGCGGCACCGCGTGCGCAATGTCCGATCCGACGACGCGGCCGGGCGCCATTTTCGGATGCAGGATCAACAGCACCGTCACGCCGATGGCGCCGGCGCCGACCGATGTGGCGGTGACCAGCGCACCCATCGCCAGACCCAGCGCGACGGTCAGCAGGCGCGCATTGCGCGGATCGAGGCCATTGAGACGGCCGGCATAGCGTTCGCGAATCTTTCGGCCCGCGAGCAGAAACGACGCGGTGACGAGGAGCACGGCGCCGAGGGTGACGGTGAGCGCGTGCTGCGCGGTGGCGCCTTCGAGATCGAACTGCGACAGCACAAAAAGTGTCGCGATCGTGGCCGGCACGCTGCCGATCGCCAGCATGGCGACCAAGAGCCAATCGATCGTTCGCGCCGCGCTGTGAACGATGGTGCCGGTCGCCTTGGTCGAGGCGGCAAACAACAAGTCGGTGCCGACCGCCGTCGTCGGCTGGACGCCGAACAGCAGGATGAGCAGCGGCGTCAACAACGAGCCGCCGCCGACGCCGGTCATGCCGACCAGAGCGCCGACGCAAAACCCGGAGACCGCGTAGAGAAACTCCGGCGCGATCAGATTATGCATGCCTTACTCGTGATTTCGCCCGGCAGCGAAATCCTACGGCGAAGCGCGCAAAAATCGTTTTCAAAGATTGAACAAAAGATTCCTCTGTATTCTACGAATGATCGATGTGACGACAGCTTTGTTCCGCGCGCGTGGGCCGGTTCCAGGCAAGTTCCAGGTAAACGACTGATGCCGGACGCAGTCTCGCGGAGAGCGCGCCGACGCGCCGACTTTCGCTTGGCTTTGACCATGACCCTGTCCCCCGATAGAACGCAATCGATGACGTGCCTAAGGTAACAAAGATGGGTCCACGGCGTGGGTTTCACTTCATTGTTGTGATTTTAACGTACCTCGGCATCGCGCCCGCATTCGCGGACATAACGGTGCTGACCTACAACATGCGATTTTGCCCGAGCTGGGCGGAAGCCCATGAGCGATCGCTCGCCAGTCTCAACCATGGCCGTCCGCCTTACCCGGTAAAGTGGAAGGGCTGCATTGTGGTCAGGCGCGGAACCTGCGTCGACGTCGTCGAGCAGCAGGATCAATCGACGGAAATTGTTATCCGCGGCAAGCATTGGATCACGGACGAGATGCCGGACGTCATCCCGGGCCGTGCCTGCCCGAAGACAGGCTCCGCGAGACAAGGCGTCGCCCCGGAATGACGGCGCGCTGCTCGATACTGTGTCGACTACGCGCTTTCGTTCGGCCAGTCGCTATTCCGCCCCAATCCGAACCCTAATTGATCTTTGGCATTAATCCTTCGATCCGCTGCGGCCTTGCGTCCCAGCCGCGACAGGAGCACCTTCCCGAAACGTTATTTCCAATGCCTCGCCTGACCAGGAGCCCCGGCCTCCATGCCGTTTGATCCATTGAATTTGCATCGCTTTTCCGCTCGCTTGTTCGACCGCACTCTGCCGATCCGCTTGATGCCCGCCGCGGCGCTGGCGGCGGCACTTTGCTTGACGGCGGCGCAGCCGGCGGCGGCGCGCGGGCCGGAGAATATCGCCGACGTCGCCGAGCAGGTGATCGACGCGGTGGTCAACATTTCCACCTCGCAAAAAGTCGACCCGCGCGTCACCGAAATGCCCGACCTGCCGCCCGGCTCGCCGATGGAAGAATTCTTCGATCAGTTCTTCAAGAACCGGCGTGGCGGCGGCGGCGGCGGCAACGAGCAGACGCCGCGGCGCATCAACTCGCTCGGCTCCGGCTTCATCATCGATGCGTCGGGTCTGGTCGTGACCAACAATCACGTCATCGCCGATGCCGACGAGATCAATGTCATTCTCAACGACGGCACCAAGCTGAAGGCGACGCTGGTCGGCAAGGATAATAAGAGCGATCTCGCGCTGCTTCGCGTGCACTCCGACAAGCCGATCAAGGCGGTGAAATTCGGCGACTCCGACAAATTGCGGCTCGGCGAATGGGTGATCGCCATCGGCAATCCGTTCAGCCTCGGCGGCTCGGTCACGGCCGGTATTGTCTCGGCGCGCAACCGCGACATCAATTCCGGGCCCTACGACAACTATATCCAGACTGACGCCGCGATAAATCGCGGCAATTCCGGCGGGCCGTTGTTCAACCTCAACGGCGAAGTGGTCGGCGTCAACACCGCGATCATTTCGCCGTCGGGCGGCTCGATCGGCATCGGTTTCGCCGTGCCGTCGAACAGCGCGGTAGCGGTGATCGATCAGCTTCGCCAGTTTGGCGAAACCCGCCGCGGCTGGCTCGGCGTGCGCATCCAGCAGGTCACTGACGACATCGCCGAGAGCCTGAACATCGCGCCGCCGCGCGGCGCGCTAGTTGCCGGCGTGGACGACAAGGGCCCAGCCAAGCCGGCCGGCATCGAGCCGGGCGATGTCGTGGTGTCGTTCGACGGCCATGACATCAAGGAAATGCACGACCTGCCGCGTGTCGTCGCCGACACGCCGGTCGGCAAGGTCGTGGATGTGGTCGTCATTCGCAAGGGCAAGCAGGAGACGCACAAAGTCACGGTCGGCCGGCTGCAGGACAACGAGAAGGTCGCCGAAGCCAGCGTCAAGCAGGAAGCGCCGCCCGATAAATCGGTGGTGCAGAAAACGCTCGGTCTCGAACTCTCCGAACTGTCCGACGACCAGCGCCGCAAGTTCAAGATCAAGAGCGCGGTGAGCGGCGTCCTGGTCACCGGCGTCGATGCCAGCGTGGCCATGGCCGATCCCGACAAGCGGCTGGCGCCGGGCGACGTGATCGTGGAGGTGCAATACCAGACCGTCGCCAGTCCCGCCGATATGCAAAAGCGCGTCGACCAGCTCAAAGGACAGGGCAAGAAGATCGCGGTGCTCTTGGTCTCCAACGGCAACGGCGATACCCGTTTCGTCGCGCTGAATTTGCAATAGCGCACTTTCGTCGCCGCACCGCCGCGCCGAAGCTAACTATTTTTCTTGCGCAACGCTCGGGCGTCGTCGCGTGCCTGCGCTAATAACCAGTCGCGGAATGCGACCAGCTTGGGCAGATCCGCGGTCGCCTTCGGGCAAACGATCCAATACGACTTGGCCAACGGCAATTCGACCGGGAACGGCCGCACCAGGCGCTTGTGGATGAGATCCCATGCCGCGAGCGTGGTGCGGGCGAGCGCGACGCCATGACCGTCGATGGCGGCGTCGATCAGCATGCTGGCGCGATTGAGCACCGGCCCGTGCAGCGCATCGCTATTGGCGACTCCCGCCGCTTCGAGCCAGGCGATCCAGGGGCCCCGGTCGTCGAGGTGCAATAGCGGCAGCTTGAGCACGTCCTTCGGCCGCTTCAATTTGGCCCCGAGCGCCGGACTGCACACCGCGAACAGTTGTTCGCTGCATAGCCGCGTCACGTCCAATCCTGGCCAGTGGCCGTCGCCATGGCGGACGGCGAGATCGACATCCTCGCGCGCGAAATCGACGTGATGCATGGCCGCGGAAACCCGCAGGTCGATCGCGGGATGCGCCTCGGCAAAGCGGCCGAGCCGGTGCACGAGCCATTTGGCGGCAAAATCGGGCGAGGTGCTCACGGTCAGCATGCCCGAACTCTGCCGCTGCACCAGGCGCTCGGTGCCCATGGCAATGCGATCGAGCGCGTCGCGCACGACGGCAAGGTAATCGCGGCCGGCGTCGGTGATGATCAGCTGCTGCCGCTCGCGGTTGAAAAGCTTGACGCCAAGCTCGGCTTCCAGCGCCTTGACCTGATGACTCACCGCGCCTTGGGTGACGCAGAGCTCCTCGGCGGCGCGGGTGAAGCTGACATGCCGAGCCGCGGCCTCGAAGGCTTTCAGCGCGTTGAGCTGGGGCAGGCGCCGCGGCATGGGGCGGTTCTACGCTCTAAGGTCATTAGAAAAACTCAAAGGAGATTACGGCGATTTTTGATTTTCTCGCAAGCCTACGTGAGAATGGGCACCGGGCCATCATTAGAAAAACTAAGGCAGGCCCGAAAAATGATGCTTTGTCGCCCACCCCTCTCCGCGCCTAGATGACCAAGCGCCGGGCTCCCACGCAGCCGCCCGGCTTCTTCAAAGACGCGTCGTCCAAGCGCTGCTCCAGCCCTGTGAAGGGACCGGAGCGCCATGACGAACGCCAGCGCCTCAGTCGTTCAGCCCGCAAGCACATCCACCGTTACCAAACCAGCGGCTGCTGCCCGCGCCCGTCTTCTCCTCGAAGGCCCAATCGTGGCGACGCTGTTGCGCCTCGCCGCGCCGAACGTCGTCGTCAATGTCGTGCTGATTGCGGTGACCGCGACGGTCGACGCGCATTTCGTCGGCCGCATGGGGCCACAGGCGCTGGCCGGGCTGTCGCTGGTTTTTCCGCTGATCATGCTGATGCAGCAGATGGCCAATTCCAGCATGGGCGGCGCGATCGCGTCGGCGATCGCGCGCGCCATCGGGGCGGGCCGCCATGGCGATGCTTCGGCGCTAGTCGTTCACGGCATCATCATCGCTGCGGCAATGGCCGCCATTTTCACCGCAGTTCTGCTGTTAGGCGGCCCGGCGATTTATCGACTGATGGGTGGCAGTGGCGACACGCGAGCGGCCGCGCTTGAATATTCGAATGCGATCTTCGCCGGCGCGCTCGCCTATTGGCTGCTCAGCACGCTGACCAGCGTGGTGCGCGGCGCCGGGCAAGCCGCCGTGCTGGCGTTGGTCTACATCACAGCCGAAGCCCTGCACATCGTGCTGGTGCCACTTTTGATGTTCGGCATCGGGCCGCTGCCGCCGCTCGGCGTTGCCGGCGCCGGAATCGCCACGGTGACGTCGTTTACGGCGTCGAGCGCGATCCTGTTTTGGTACATCGCCTCGGGACGAACCGCGATCCAGCTGACGCTGCGCGGCGTGCGTCTCGACCGGCGGCTGTTCATCGAGATTCTGCGCGTCGGCGCGCCGATGTCGCTCCAGCCCATCCTCAACAATCTGGCGCTCGCCACGCTCACAGGTTTTGTAAGCGCTTTGGGCGCAGTGCAACTCGCGGGCTTCGGCGTCGCCGTGCGCCTTGAATATCTGCTCTATCCCTTGGCGTTCGGCTTGGGCGCCGGCGTGCTGGCGATGGTCGGGACCAATATCGGCGCCGGCAAATTTGCGCGCGCCGAACGCATCGCCTGGATCGCGGCCAGCCTTGCGGCGGCGATCACCGGATGCATCGGATTGTTCGGTGTCATGCTGCCCAATGTCTGGACCAGCCTGTTCACAACGGCGCCAGACATTTACGTCCTGGCCGCGCACTATCTCGCCATTACCGGCATCGCCTATGTCTTTCTCGGCTTGGGGCTGACGCTGGCATCCTCATTCCAGGCCGCCGGCCGCCCGCTGTGGCCGCTCATCGGCATCACCGGCCGCGCCGCGGTCGTCGCGGCCGGCGGCTGGATCGTCGTGCATCGCACTGGCGCGGGGCTTGACGGCCTCGCAGCGGTCGCGGCCGCGGGGCTGGCAGTCTATGGCGCGAGCCTCGCGATCGCATTCCGCGCCGGCTTTTGGCGCACGCCGCGGCCGCAGACGGCGCCCGCTGCGACCAAGTCTTGAGCAGTCCGGGATTTTGCGGAGGTAACAATGCCTGCGATGCGGACCTGTATGGTGGCGCTTCTGTTCGCGATGGTTGAATTCGGTGGAATTATCGGCGGAATCGCGCGAAATCTCTGCCGGCCCGCTTTGACGCTCAGTGAGGTGCAATTTTCGGCGATAAGAACGCCCAAGCTGCAGCGCAACTGGACCGCAATCGTAACGGCCAACACGTCGGAATGTGCGGTAGATTCCGGAGGATTCTTCGACATTGTGTTCACGCGCCTGAGCGAAAACGCACCCGATCTCGAGTTTCGGCAGCGTTTTGCCTGGTCACCGTTTGCGCGGAACATTGCTTTAGACTTCGCAGCGGATGAAGCGGTGGCGGAATACCGGATCGAAAATGTCACGCCGTGTGTCTGCCGCGATCGAGCGGCCGAAGACCGCGCCGCGGCCAATGGCGAATGGAGGAAGCAATGAAATGGATCACGCGTGAACGCGTCAAGGTCGATCGGGTCGCCTGCCCGTGGCTAATCAAACACTTCGTCGACAAGGATGCGGAATTCGTCTTTGTGCCAGCGGACAAGGTGATGGACGAAGCCGAGCGGCTCGACGCCATTCCCTATGACGTCATGAACGTCGAACTCGGCCATCACGGCAAGGAATGCTCGTTCGAAGCGATCTTGAAGAAGTACAAACTGACGGATAATCGCGCACTCGTGCTCCTCGGCAAGATCGTCAATGGCGCCGACACTGATAACACGCTCTATCAGCAGCCCGAAGGACCGGGTTTGGAGGCGATCGCCCAAGGCTTTCGTCATCTCGACTATAAAGACGATCACGCGCTCAATGCCGCGGAATGGATTGTCTACGACGCGCTTTATGCCTATTGCCAGGAAATGGTGCGGCAGGGAAAGTCGGACGGCATGTTTGCCGGCCAATGATTTTCCGGTTACGCCGCCGTAAACAAAAAATGCAAACACTGGGACAGGGCGGAGATGCAGGTCGCGCCCGCGGCCCAGGCGTTCCATCGCCCGACGCGCTGTAATTCCGCGGCTATGTCGTCGAGCCGGTCCGGCATGCTGACCGTCGTCGAACGAAACCACAATCCGGCGGCGACGAGGGCTGACAAGGCGCCGATGAGATTGAGAACGAATCGCACAAAGGTTGGATCGAACGCGTTCATATTCGACCTCCGAAAGAACAGCGGTTGACGGAATTATACCCTCGCGATCGCGCTAACCGATCGAATAGAGCACCTGAAAACCGGCAATCGCCAGTTCGACCGCGATCAAAATCACGATGATGAGCTCAAGCCGCAGCGACCGCCTGGTGTCGATCGTGTCGGTGAGGATCTCGGCGGTGTTGGCAATGACGGCAAGCTTGCGGGACAAAGCCTCGGCGCGTTCTTTCAGCTCGTATTCGTCTTCCAGTCGGGCATAAAGCCGATCGAGGTCTTGCCGGTCCCAAACCACGTCGGGTTTCTCGGTCACCGCCAC
>Ga0307479_10002081_pt1 | contig 18224 bp, 14 predicted proteins | sample atmos_gasesECM4C_FD_203743 | JGI IMG/M metagenome (GOLD analysis project Ga0307479, IMG submission 203743) | Hardwood forest soil microbial communities from Morgan-Monroe State Forest, Indiana, United States - atmos_gasesECM4C_515 | ecosystem: Environmental > Terrestrial > Soil > Temperate... | reverse complement strand
CTGTTCGTTATTAATGCCGTTCACGATGGTGACGACCGGGACGATCTCGCAACCAGCGGCGTGCAGGTTGTCGATGGCCTTGAGTTTCACATCGAACAGGTTGCCGACCGCGCGGTGCGAGTTCGCGGCGTTGCCAATGCCGTCGAATTGGAGATACGCGTAGCGAAGTCCCGCTTCGACCGCCTGTTGCGCAAACTCCAGGCTCTTGGCGAATTCGATGCCGTTGGTCGCGGCCTGCACGGAGTTGTAGCCAACTTTGCGGGCGTAGCGGATCGCGTCGAGGAAGTACGGCGACAAGGTGGGCTCACCACCCGAGAACTGCACCGACATCTGGCGGCGCGGCTTAATCGTCACTGCATTGTCCAGCACCGTCTTGATGTCTTCCCAGCTCAATTCGTGAACGAAACCGACCTGGTTGGCGTCCATGAAGCAGGGATCGCACATCATGTTGCAGCGGTTGGTCAGGTCGACGGTGAGCACCGAGCCGCGGCCATATTTCACCGTGGAGGAGCCATGGTTGTGCAGCTTCTCGTCGTTGTGGGCGCGGATGTCGCGGCCGGGGAAGACGTCTTCGAGGTGGCGCGAGAACTCGGGGTCAATCGACATGACGTCCTCGAAGTGACCGTGCTTGGGGCAATCCTTTACCATGAGGATTTTTCCGTCGCGCTCGATGATGGTGGCCTTGATCTCGCCAATTTTTTCGTTGAGCAGAATTTCGTGGGGCAGCTCCCCGTCGAGAATTTGCTGCCGAATTTCCGGCACGCACTTCGGGCAAAGCGAGTCGGTGGTGCGCGGCCAACCGAGCGGCGGCTTGGACTTTTCGTAGGACTTGAGCAGAGGCTTGTCGGACCACTTGGGCGTGGGCGATGGATTGGGCTTGATGCGGTTCAGGCGTTCGAAAACGGCCCAGACTCCTGTTGCGGCTACGGTAACTGCTTTCTCCACGTACTTCACAGGCTTATGCATCATGCTCTCGCTTTCGGACTGCAGGCTCTAGGCTTTAGGCTCTAGGCTTTAGCTTTGATTTCCTACGCTTACGTGGAACTCTTCGATTGTCCGGGATGAACACAGGTGCGTTGTTCGCGTGCGTTGGATCCCTGGGTCGAACCTTGGAGCTCCGGCCGGAGACCACATCCGGCCCCAACACTGCTTCGATCGTTATGCTATTGAGGGGGCTGGGGATTGCGCATCTGTTTGACAACAAAAGGACGAAAAATGGGGTTTAGCGGGGGAATGGCGCATTGAGCGGGAAGGCGATTTTCCGGGTAAGGTATTGAAAAAGAAGGTACCTCTCAGGTCCGGACAAGTTTTTGGACTTGTAACGTTCAACAGCATAAACCGCAAAGCAAGGAAAGCGAGCGCAAAGATCGCAAAGGAAATTGGCTGGTCACACCTGGGGGACGACAGTCGGGTTCAAGATCTACCCGTGACCGGAAAACTGGAGGTCCGATGAAGATGGAAAAGGCTCGACAGCAGTCAAGGCGGCCAGCAATTTTATTCGACCTGGATGGAACGCTGATCGACAGCGTCTACCAGCACGTGCTGGCCTGGCGCGAAGCCCTGGAGAGGGCGGGCATTGAACTGGCGGTGTGGCGGATTCATCGGCGAATTGGCATGAGCGGCGGCTTGCTGGTCAATGCGCTTCTGCGCGAAACGGGGCACGAGATCACCGACAGCGATGCACAACAACTGATGAAATGGCATGCGGAGGCATACACCAGACTGGTGGGGCAAGTGCGTCCCCTGCCCGGGGCAGTCGAGTTGCTGGCGCACTTGTCCGCGGAGAAAGTAAAGTACGCGATCGCCACCAGCGGCATGCTGGCCGGGGCGCGTCCATCGCTGGAGATGCTGAAGGTTGGGAAGAATGTGCCGGTGATCACCCGCGATCAGGTGCGGCACGCCAAGCCTGATCCGGATCTGTTCCTGGCGGCCGCGGATGCGCTTGGCGCTTCGATTCACGATTCGATAGTCGTAGGCGACAGCGTTTGGGACTTGCTTGCGGCGCAGCGGGCGCGGGCCCTGGGTGTCGGGCTGGCCTCCGGCGGGTATGGGCGGGAGGAGTTGGAGCGGGCGGGCGCGTACCGGACGTACGACGATCCACGGGATCTGATGGAGCACCTCGATGAGGTCGGGGTGAGGAGCGGGCTTGGGGAGGAATAGCGCGCGAGGCTACTAAAGGCACAAATCTCCAAGGAGCAAGCAGCGCCGAGTTGCGTAGCGATTGATCACCTCGGACTTACACCCCGTTCGAAGAAAAGAAGCGTGATGGAATTGTCCGTTCCCTAAGTCTGTCATCCTCAAGAATCTATCTCTGATCAGAATCTGTTCTCGGCAGTGTATTGCTCCCAAGGCAGGTTGGATTCAACTTCGTATTCTCGCCAATGCGTGAGCAAACCGCGTTCGATTTTGACGATCACAATTCCATGGGTTTGGATGCGTTAGCGAAAAGTGTATTCGCCGACTCCGATCTGCTGATCGGCGTCGAAGACCAGGTTGTGCCAGGTCATGTGCATGGGTAGCTCGCGGCCCTTCGATCCTCCGAAGAAATCGTAAAGCGCTTGGCGCCCGCGATGCGGCGACGAGGGTGGAGCGGAGTAGACAGCATCTTCGGCAACGCAGGAGACTGCGAGTTGGGCGTTGCCCCGGTTCCATCCTTCCGCAATCGTCTGCATTACCGATCGAAGCTGGTGGGCTGTGAGTCGTCCCCCTGATGTGCAGGGAGTTTGCGCCTGAGCGTAAGAAATAAACGTGAGTACCATCGACAGGGTGAGCGCTCGCAACCTGATGTTCACATCCGTCCCTCGTGGGAGTCGTATGTTGTTTGTAGCAGATGCTATCGTTGACGGGCGAGGCATCTGTTCCGCCAACTCCTTCGCTCCTTTTGGAAATTAAAAAGACCTCGCGATCGATTGCGAGGTCATGGCTCGGCGTTGCGATTCATTCCGGTCCGCTCCGTGAGAGCTTCGGCCGGGTATGTTCGCGCTTTTCTCAGTGCAGCAGATCGAGCGTGTTATCTCCGTCGTCGACGAAGTACACCCCTTTGCCGTTCGGGCGAACGACGAGACCGAACAAGGTGCCCGCTCCAGCGCCGCTGGTGTCGATCAGCTTGGGGGCAGACTGCGCGCCGGCAGGTGTCGTTTCGACAAGGTTGCCATCGCCGGCATTCACCGTGAGAATGTCCTGGTTTGGAGCGATCGCGAGGCCCAGGGGCTGGTTCAGGCCTCCACCCGTGGAGATGGTCGTGCCCTGCCCGGCACTGGTGAAGCGAAACATCGCATTGGGAATGGCGGCAATGCGATTGCTCAGCGTGTCCGCAACGTAGAGCGTTCCATCGCGCGCGAGTCCAAGCCCTGTAGGACCAATAACGAGAGCTGCTGGGTCGGTCCGCTCGGGAAACCCGGTACCAATCGCGTTCCGGAACAGTTCGCGAGGCTTCTCGTCTTCATCGAGCAGAAGCACAATGCGGACAACGGTCCCGCGATTCACGACGCTTCCATTCGCAGCGACCGTGCCGTTCAGCACGTTCGAGACGAACAACTCGGCGAATTCTTCGCCATCGAACGCGGTCATATCCCAGGGACCATTGATCGCGACTCCGTGGCGCGATCCGGAAAGGGTCTCAACCACGTGGCCGTGATCGTTGAGCACCAAAAGGCATCCGGCTTTCGCAGTTGCCGCCGTCCCATCTGTGGTGGGCAGGCTTCCCACGATCACCCAGCCTGAGCGAAGTACAACCAGGGCGGTGGTGAGACCTACACCTCCGGGGCAAGGCCCGGGCAGCGTGGCAGCGTTGATTTGTGCGAACACCTTCACAGTTCCATCCGGCGCAATATCCATGATGGTGGTGCCGGTGCCCTGAAGATTTGCGCTGTTGTTGAAATTGCTGACAAGGATGTGGCCTTTGACGAGCGTTCCAGTGCTGCGTGGAACGACGGCTATGCCGTAGGGGTTCACGTCACCGTTCGCCGGGACGGTACTGTTGATCCGCGTCACTGTGTTGAGCGAGCCGGTAAATGAACCAGCGGCCTGGGCCAGAAGGGATGTGAGCGCCACTAGAGCGGCAAGTAGGCTGAGTCGCTTGAGGAAAGTTGAGGGTCTCATCGGATTCATCTCCTACAAACAGTCTGGGAATTTGAGAAAGCTGGGACCGAGCTCATGTCGGCGATGGCTCGTGCGCAGACCTGGTTATTTCGACACAAGCATGTGCCAGGCAAGTCGAGCTTTGCAGCCGACTGTGGCTGTGGCCTGGCAAGGGCGCTGCCCTCCCAGGTCCGCCGAAAAGCCTACTGCGCGCGGATTCTCGCGTTTGTCACAGGATTGTCGTTTTATTGTCATTCCTGCGCCGACAAGCCCGGGGCAAGGTTGTCTGTTCGGAGTCGGCCTTAGTCAGCGACAGCGTCGGCCTGGTAGCGAGTTAGCACATCGTTGCGGGTGACGACGCCTTCGAGCATCCGCAGGTCGGCGCGGTTGACCACCGGTATCAGTTCCGCCTCGCTGACGTGACGCAGGGCAGAGTCGAGAGGCAAGTCGGGATAGAGATAAGGAAGGCGCTTGGTGGGAAGCACGGAGGCTAACGTGAGCGCGCCCTTCCCTTCCTTGATCAGACGCTCGAGAAGATTCCGCGTCAGGCAACTCCATCCGCTTGGAGCCATGCGGACGAGAAAAACTTTATCCGGCAGATCGCGAGCGCGAAGTTCGGCCATCTCTACTGGCGAGTTGCCGTCGAGGATCGTCGTGGGCACGGGTTGCATGGCATCTTCGACGTGCAAAATGTGTTCATCGCGCTGCTCTTCGAGCGAAGGGAGCACCAATCCATCCTGAAGGGTGAGCGTGTCGAAGATGGGGATGGGCTGCAGGCTGCGCGAGATGACGTACGCGACTGTGTTCGCAACGATCACCGGAACGATGATGGAGTAATTGCCGCTGACTTCAAGCACCATGAAGACGGAGGTCATCGGTGCGCGCAGGAATGCGGCGAACAGCACTCCCATGCCGACCAGCGCGTAGGTTCCCGTGGAGACGGTGAGCAGCGGAAAAAAGTGACGCTCGATGCCTCCGACCGCGCCGCCGAGCATGGCGCCGATAAACAACGTAGGCGCGAACATTCCGCCAGGAGTGCCACTAACAAAGGAGAGCGTTGTCGCCAGGATCTTCAGGACGGCGAGCGCAGCAAGAATTTTCCAGGTGAACTGGTCGTGCATGGCCTGGTCCATAAACTCGTAGCCGGCGCCCATGATGAGCAGGCCTGCAATCGCTGGTTGAAAGTATTGCGTCCAACGTGGAAGAGCGCGGAGACGGGGGCGGAAGAATCCGATCGAACGCGAGAATATCGCGGCTGCAAAGGCTCCGGCGACACCGAGGCCCGCGTAAGCGATCAACTCTCCGGGATGCACAAACGTGGTGACGGGAATCCGAAAAATCGCGTCAGCGCCGAGAAACCACCGCATCACCACCACACTGGAGATCGCAGACAGGACGACCGAGCCGAGGATGCCGGCGCTCCATCGCCCGATGACTTCCTCGATCACGAACAGCACGGCCGAGATGGGAGCATTGAAGGCGGCGGCCAGTCCAGCCGCGGCGCCGACGGGAGCGAGCAGGCGGAGCTTTTCGCGGGAGAGCTCGAGACGACGTCCAAGGGCCGAAGCCAGCGAAGCGCCGATCTGTAGCGATGGGTCTTCGGGCCCGAGTGATTGTCCGGAGCCGATGGCGAGCGCCGAGCAAATGAACTTTCCAACTGCGTTTTTGAACGGGATATAGCCATTAAAGATATAAAGCGCGGCCTTGGTCTGGTTGACGCCGCTGCCGCGAACTGCAGGGAAAAAGTGAACGACCAGAATCGCGACCAGCAGCCCGACTGCGGTCGGGGCTCCGATGATGCGCAGCGCACTCGGATGCGGCAGTGGGCCCAGGAGCGCGATTCGGCTCCAGTCAATGGCGACGCGAAAGCAAACCACCGCGAGCCCGGAGAATACGCCAATGAAGATCGAGAGAATCAGGAAAAAGCGTTCCTCTTCGAAATCCGTGCCCAACGTGAGACGCGCAAGCCGGCTGGCGAGTGCGTTCGCAAAACCACCCCTTGCAGAAACAGACACACCGGTTGAAGGCGCAGCAATGGGCGAGTTGCTCATTGATCGGCGATCTCCCGGTCACGCGCGCCGAGCAGAAGAGCAAGATCGAGTCCGGTGGGCTCTCCACATTGTTGCGCGGTTTGCTGCTCGATATCCTGCACCAGATCCATGAGAGCGTCGGGCAGGTCGGCATTAGTCGGGGAACTGAGCCGGCGGAGCTCTGGGCGGGCAGCCTGCCAACGAGCCCAGAGCGAAGTCAAACCGTTTGCTGAAGCACCAGGTGGAACGGTGCCGGTGACAGGCTTCGCGGGGAGATCGATTTCTTGCGACTGAGCGCAGCTCTTGAGGCGCTCGCCCGCATGAAGAAAGGCGGCGGTGATGCGGCGGTTGCGTTCCGCGTCGGAGACACGGTGCAGGAACGGATCGGATTGCAGGACCAGGGTTGCGGTCTGGAGTTGGGCCCGAGCTTGTGTGTTTCCGGGCTGGAGCGCGACCGCTTGCTGCAGATATTTTTCGGCGGTTCGATATCGGCCGAGATGGAAAGCAGAATCTCCCCCGCCGGTCAACGCGGCTGCGTTGCCATGATCGAGTTTCAACACGATCTTATATTGCGCGAGCGCGCTCTCGTAGTCCTGCGTCTGGCGCAGCAGGTCGGCAACCATGAGGTACGCACCGGGATCGTTCGGCAGGACCTGGGCAAGGGCCATCAACTCGGCTTGCGCTTGCGGTTTGGCGTTTTGCTTTAGCAGAAACTCGATCAACTCAAAACGAGTCTTCCGGCGATTGTTTTCAGGGTCGCTGGACCAGGCTCCATAGATGGCATTGTGATAGTAGCGAAGCGCGTCCTCGACGGACTGGCGACGGGCGGCGAGGCGAGCAAGGGCGAGGTTGATCGTGCTGTCCTGTGGCGCTGCATCCCAGAGGTGGAGAAGGTAAGCCTCCGCTTCGTTAAATCGGCCCGTGTCGCGTAGAGCGCGGGCGAGGCTGAGCTGGTATTGGGGATTGTCGCGGTCGTAGGTGAGGGCGGCGCGGAAGTCGTCGAGGGCGTTTTCGAGGTGGCCCGCCTGCGCTTGGATGAGTCCAGCTTCGTAGGCGTGCCAGCCGATTTGTTTTTCATTGGCCTTGAGGCGCGTGACCAGGCGCGATACCGCGACAAAAGCAAGGATTGCAATCAGCGTAAGCACGGCAAGCACGAAAGGCGTGCGGCGAGCGGTTGATCTGGGTGCCGGCGGGTTCATCGTATTGCGATATTCATCGTATCAGCTGTCAGTTGCAGGTTCTCAGTTATCAGTTGCAAGCGTCGCGAGCAAAAATCTCAGGAACAATCTTAAATCGCAGAGGTCGCGGAGAACGGCCGCACAGCGCGCAGAGAAAAGTTCAGGAGATTGAAGGCTGCGGTGCGGTTTTACTGGGTTCGAGGGCAAGTACGGCTTCTTCGAGAAGTTCGGCGCCGACCAGGTCTTCGAGCGCGTTGCCAACACTTTTGAACAGCGTGATTTCAGCAGGGCTGGTGCGGACTGGTCTTTTCGCGGTAATCAACTCGTGCAAGTCAGCAAGGAGGTTCTCGCGGCGGATCACACCCGCTTTGAGCGGGATCAGCAGATCTCCGGCTTCGGCCATCGCTCCGTCGTAGGTATCGACGACAATCCGCGAGCGGCGGATGGTGACGTCATCCAGTTCGCGCGTGGAGGGCTGGAACGCTCCGACGGCATTGATGTGCGTTCCCTTGCGGAGCATGTTGCCGTCGAACAGCGGCGTCTTCGAAGTCGTGCAGGTGCATAGGACATCGGACTCGGCTGCGCAGGTGCGGGAGTACACGGCTTCCACTTTCATGCCGAGTTCGCTTTGCATCTGCTGGGCGAAGTCCCGGGTGCGAGCGGGATCTTTGCCGGTGACCAGAGCACGCTCGAAACTGCGGACATGGCGTAACACATGCAGATGGGCTCTGGCCTGCCGGCCGGTTCCGAAGACGCCGAGAACGCGCGCGTCGGGCCGGGCAAGGAACTTCGTGGCAACGGCGGAAGTAGCGGCAGTGCGGAGGTCAGTGAGCCAATTCGCGGGGATGACAAGCTTTGCACAGCCGGACTCGATATCGAGAAGAATGTAAGTCGCCTGGATGCGGTCCTCCGCGAGGCGTGGGTCCTCGTTGAATTTGACGAGCTTCATACCGAGGCCTTTGCCGGCGCAATCGTAACAGGGCATGATGAGAAAAACCCCGTCGTGGAGCTTCATCTGCGTTCGCGTCGGCATCACGGTAGAGGGATAGCGGGAGCGAAAGCCGTCTTCAATCGCGGGGATGAGAGCGCGCGGATCGAGAAGACGGTGGACGTCAGCTTCGGTGAGAACGTGCATCAGCAAGCATAGTACAGGCTCCAGGCTTCAGTCTCTAGGCTATGGCTTCCAGGCTTTCGATCTCTCGGCTTCCGGTTTTCGGTTGTAGGTGCGCCTTTGTGAGAGAGGTTCATTGTGCTTGATGCCAGGTCATTTCTACTTTGATCGGAATTTCGTTCTTGACCGGCAAGGTGAGGAGTGTGGGGGGATCGATTTTAAAGTCGGCCAGGGTAGCGGGGATCGTGCCGGAAATCTTGCTGTCATTTCCCTGCTTGGTGAGTTGAAATGCGACTTGTTGATAATGCGCCGTCTGTCCCGCGAATTGGATTTCAAGATCCGCGTGGATGGTGACATCATTGGCCGTCGATTCCGGCAGTCGGGTGCGCACGGTCACCATCGGGAATTCGGCTCCGCGGGTGACCTGTACCATGTGGAGATCGCGGTTGCTGTCGCCGGAGTCGAACGATTTCACCGGCACGACAATAAGGAACTCGCATTGCCCGGCGTGGCAGATGCCCTTGCCGCGTGCAGTATGGCTGACGCCGTCGGTTTGATGAAGCGGGTGCGAGACGTGATAGGTGAGAGTGGATTGCTGCAGCACCCATTGCGTATTGGCCGAGGCCGCTTGGCTCGCAGGCGCGGCGACGCCGCTCGTCTTTGCCGTCGATCTGAGCGGGCGAACACGCCCATAACTCCCCTGGGCGAGAGTTGCGAGGAGGAGAATTACAAGAGGAACCGATTTCGACATTGTCGCTCTCAGAACTTCATCGACACCGATAAAAGCGCTGCGCCGAAAGCGCCCGCCGTCACGATGGCGACAGGCCCATGGGCAGCGGCGATGCCATGGACCTTCTCGCCATTATTTTTTTGTTGATAGGCCAGCGCTCCGAGGATGGGAGTGAGAATCATCCCGGGACCGTGAATCCAGGCCAGCGCCTTGTGAACGCGAATCGGCCCGCGGGTTTCCGTTCCTTTGATTCTGGGCGCGCGGATCGCGAAATAGGCGCTGGTGAAATAGAGATCGGAGGTCACGGAGCCCAGTACCATGTGCACCGTGCGGTCGGTATTGCTGGTGTGCTTGCCTCCCGCGCCGATGGAAGTCGCGACCGTCGCGATCAGAGGCGCAGCCGTGATCAGACCGAGCTTCTGATGGATCTTCAGCATGTGGGTGCGCTTGTCGAGGAGTGCCTGCTCCTTGGCGTTGCTCTGCATCTGCTCCGGAGTGAAGCCGAGATCGGAGAGAGATGGTTCCGTCTTGCTGCTGGAAGGCGCATTCGGCAACGACTGCGGAACTGGCGTCAGCGCGAGATCAATCGTGCCCCCCACACCTTCGACCAGCATGGTCTTGATGATCAGGTTCGAGAACCCAGGTGCGGTGACTGAGAGTTCGTACTCGCCGGTGGTGAGTTGGGGCAAGCTGAAGTGACCCGCGCCATCGGTTTGGGTGCTTGCCGACTGGCCGGTGTTCAAATTCTTGGCAGTGACGCTTGCGGCCGACACTGCAGCGCCTGACAAACTGGTTACGGTGCCAGACAGGCCGGAAGTGGAAGTCTGAGCCCGCAAAAGAACGGCGGACACCAACAAATACGCCAATGTGGCCGGGAGAACGAACTTCGAGGCTTTCGCGTTCATGACGCGGCTCCTGATTGCTACCGCAGCTATGCGACGCCCCGTTAATTGCTTCTAGAGATGCGGAGAACGGTTTTCAGAGATGTATCACGGAAATCGAAAGGGCGCCAGATCGAATATTTTGACGATCTCCGTTGCACGGCTCGGGGCGGCCCGCGCACCATGCGGAGTTCAGGTAAGATACTTCGGCCCATGAATCGTGAGTATCACAAGGGATACAGCCACGAACTCCACCGGGAGATGGAGATGTTGGTGTTCGGGCATGCTGGTTCGCCCATACTCGTATTCCCGACTTCCATGGGAAGATTCTTCGAATATGAAGATCGGGGGATGATTGGCGTGCTGGCGCCCAAGATCGAGCGCGGCGAGCTGCAGGTGTTTTGTCCCGACTCGATCGACACGGAAAGCTGGTACAACAAGTCCGCACACCCGCGGATCCGGGTGCTGCGCCACTTGCAATACGAGCGGTACATTCTCCACGAGCTGCTTCCCTACGTACGCTGGCGAAATTCCTCGGGGCAGCTGGGGGTGACAGGATGCAGTTTTGGGGGGTACCATGCCGTGAATTTTGCGTTCAAACATCCGGACATTGTGAGTCACTGCGTCAGTATGAGCGGAGCGTTCGATATCCATCAGTTTCTGGATGGGTACTACGATGATGACGCATACTTCAATTGTCCACCCGACTACCTCCCCAATATGCAGGATGACTGGTACCTGAGCCGGTATCGTCAAATGAAGATTGTGCTGGCTTCGGGCGAGTGGGATATGTGTCTGGATCAGAATGTGAAGCTCTCAGGTTTGCTGAACGGCAAGGCAGTCCCGAACTGGCTGGATATCTGGGGTGATCATATGACTCATGATTGGCCGGCTTGGTTGGGGATGGCGGGGAAGTATTTCTATTAGTCGGAGTCGCCATGGCTGGAGAAAAGGTGTACTTCAAACTGGACTTTAACATCCATGAGGGGAAACTCGCGACCTTCGAGCAAACCGCGAAGACGATGATCGACGGAACGAAAAAGGAATCGGGAGCCCTGGGATACGAATGGTTTTTGAGTGAAGATCGCAAATCTTGCCGGCTGCTCGAGACCTACGCGAATGCGGATGCCATGCTGGCCCATATGCACGAGACGGTCGTGCGTGAGCTCTTGCCGAAGCTTTTGGAATCGGCCACGTTGGCTAGGTTTGAAGTGTACGGTGAGCCCGGGGCGGAGGCGAGGGGAATGCTGGCTCGATCGGGAGCTGTTATCTATGCATTCCGACAGGGGCTCGGGCGTTAGTGCGCGACGAAGAGTGGGCTCGTGCTTCCGGCGCTACGTCTCAATAGAACGTGCGGAGTTTGGCACAAGAAGTTGAAGGAGTTGGCCATGAAAAAAATCGGTATCGTTTTCGGGATGGAGAATACATTTCCGCCCGCCCTGGTTGAGAAGATCAACTCCATGGACGTCGACGGGGTATCAGCAGAGTTTGTGCAAGTCGGCGGCGTGCGCATGGATGAGCCGAAGAAGTATGACGTCATCATCGATCGCATTTCGCAGGACATCTCGTTTTACCGCGCCTATCTAAAAAACGCCGTGCTGCACGGGACCGTGGTCATCAACAATCCGTTCTGGTGGACAGCGGATGACAAGTTCTTCAATTACGCGCTGGCAACAAAATTGGGAGTAGCAATTCCACCCACGGTGGCGCTGCCGCACAATCAGCACCCGCCCGGAACGACCGAGCAGTCGATGCGGAATCTGGTGTTCCCCCTGAAGTGGGATGAAATCTTTTCTTATGTGGGATGGCCTGCGTTTTTGAAGCCCTTCGATGGGGGAGGGTGGAAGCACGTGTACAAGCTGCATTCCCCCGAGGAGTTCTTCAACGCCTACAACGAGACCGGAACGTTGTGCATGACCCTGCAGCGCGGCGTGGAGTTTGAAGAGTACTTCCGCTGCTACGTGATCGGGCAGGAGAAGGTGCACATCATGCGCTATGACCCCCGGGCGCCGCACCACGAACGCTATGTGAGGGGGAATCCTCCACCCAATCCGGCGCTGAAGGAGCGAATTGAAAAAGATGCGCTGATCTTATGCCGGGCGCTGGGGTATGACTTGAATACTGTCGAGTTCGCCGTGGAAGGTGGAGTGCCGTATGCCATCGATTTCATGAATCCGGCGCCCGATGCGGACGTGAATTCGGTGGGGCGGGAAAATTTCGAGTGGGTCGTCAATGCGGTGGCCGATATGGCGGTGAAGAAGGCATTGAGCGGGGAAAGTCCGGCGCGGGAATTGCATTGGGCGGCATTCCTGCAGGGACATGCGGCTCCATCGGCGAAGAAGAAAGCACCGCGCAAGGCGGCTTCGAAGGAGGCGCCGGAAATTGGGGTTTCGGGGCCCGCTTAGCGTGAAAAGCTTTTTAATCGCCAGGGCCCAGGAGAGAAGCAAGAACCACGTTTTTCTCGGCATCCTCTGCGGCCGTTCCCAGCGTCCTCTGCGTTAGGAGCTTTTGTCAGCGCCCTTGGAGTTAAGCTTATACTGTTTGGGTTTTCAGCGGGTTCGTTACGGCCAGAAAGCCGGGCGCGGCCGCCCTTCGCTCCATCGAGCAGATGTATGAGACCTACTTTTACCATCGGGATCGAGGAGGAGTATCAGACGGTGGATCCCGTCACCCGCGATTTGCGCTCGCACATTCACGCGGAAATGATTGAAAAGGGCAAGCTGCGCCTGCAGGAGCGCGTGAAGGCGGAAATGCACCAGTCGGTCGTCGAGGTGGGTACGTCGGTTTGCAGCAATATTAAGGAAGCCAAGGACGAGGTCAGAAAGCTGCGGCGCGACATGATCGCGCTGGCCAAGGAAAATGGCTTGCGGCTGGCATCAGCGGCAACCCATCCCTTTGCCGATTGGCGGGTGCAGGAGATTTATCCCGACGAGCGCTATAAGAACATCGTCGAGGACATGCAGCTGGTCGCCCGCGCGAACCTGATTTTTGGCTTGCATGTCCACATCGGTGTGGAGGACCGCGAGACGGCCATCCACATGATGAATCACGCCCGCTATTTCGTGCCGCACATCCTTGCATTATCCACGAATTCGCCCTTCTGGCTGGGAATGAATACCGGGTTGAAGTCGTACCGGTGCAAAGTGTTCGACAAGTTTCCGCGGACGAATATTCCCGATTATTTCCCGAGTTGGGGCGAGTACGAGAATTTCATCAAGCTGCTGATCAAGACCGGCTGTATCGATAACGCGAAAAAAATCTGGTGGGATATCCGGCCACACCCATTTTTTAATACCATCGAGTTTCGGATTTGTGACATCCCGATGCGGGTGGACGAGACGATTGCCCTGGCGGCGCTCATCCAGGCCACGGTCGCGAAACTTTACAAGCTATACGAAGCCAATCAGGGATTTCGGCTATACCGGCGGGCGCTCATCATGGAAAATAAATGGCGGGCAGCGCGCTACGGAATCAACGGAAAGATGATCGATTTCGGCAAGCAGATTCAGCTCCCGGTGCGCGAGCTGATTCTCGAGTACTTGAAGTTTGTGGATGATGTCGTCGACGAACTGGGTTCGCGGGAAGAGATCGAATTCGTGCACAAGATCATGGAAATGGGCACGGGCGCCGATCGGCAGATTCGTGTCTTCGAAGAAACTGGAGATCTGAAAAAAGTGGTGGACTTCATCATTGAGGAGACGGAAGTGGGCGTGGCCGAGTCGGCAACTCCCGTGTCCGGACAAAAAGCAGGGTAATGAACAAAGTCAGTCATGCACGTCGTCCTCTGAATACTATCCCTTTTGATTCTGAACTGACTCCCGGCGCCCGCAACGCGGTGCAGGTATGTCTGCGAATTCAGCCTTCAGAGCGGGTTACGTTGATCACCGATGAGGCCAGCCTGGAGATTGCCGCCGCTCTGGCCCAGGAGCTCGAGAAAGTTGGCGCGCCTTATCACGCGTTTGTGCTCGAGGAACTGGCGCAGCGGCCTCTGGCTCTGCTGCCGCAGGAGATCCTCGACGATCTCGAGAAGACCGACGTGAGCATTTTTGCGGTGAAGGTGCAGCGCAATGAACTGCAATCGCGCATGCAGATGACCGAAGTTGTCAACCGGCGCAAAATCCGTCATGCCCACATGGTCAACATCAACCGGCAAATCATGCTCGAGGGAATGCGGGCGGACTTCGCCAAGGTGGATCGCATCAGCCAGAAGGTCGTCGAGATGGTGCGCAAAGCTTCGCAGATTCGAGCGAAAACTGCGGCAGGAACCGATCTTACGGCCGATCTGAATCCCTCGTATCAATGGCTGAAAACTTCAGGAATCATCAGCCGCGATAAATGGGGGAATCTGCCCGGAGGCGAGGTGTTCACGACGCCCGGCGAAGTCAATGGAACGTTTGTAATTGATGGTGTTGTCGGCGATTATTTATGCGCAAAATTTGGCGATCTGAAAGCCTATCCGCTGACCATTCGCATCGAGAAGAACCGGCTGGTTTCAGCGGAAAGTACGAATCGCGAGCTGCGCGATGATTTCTGGGCTTATACCCACACGGATGAGAACAGCGATCGTGTGGGAGAGTTCGCGATTGGCACGAATATCGAATTGAAAGACGTGATTGGCGAAATTCTGCAGGACGAAAAATTTCCCGGCGTGCATATCGCCTTTGGCAATCCGTATGGAGAGCATACCGGGGCGAACTGGTATTCCTCGACCCATATTGATGTGGTGGGGCGAAAGTTTGATATCTGGATCGATGGCGAGCAGATTATGCGGGCGGGAAAATTTTTGATCGAGGCGTAGGCGCCGGTCGCTCGTTCGTTGTTGATCGTTGGCAGGTCAGCCGTCGTCGTTCGTCTTTGATCATCGGTCGTCTGTTAAGAGGTAAACCACAAAGGGCACGAAGGTTCACGAACGACAAAGTTGCTTTACCGGTTTTGAGTTTTGCTTCGCGAACTTTGCAGTCTTCGCTTACTCTGCGGTTAAGCTTTCCCCGCGTCCTCTGCGTTAAGAGCCTTTGGTTTGCCTTACGTGAGCCTGAGCTCATTGCACTCATCGACTCAGTTCGCAGGCGGAGGCGTCCGCGCTACACTGTCCCGTCATGATTCCCGTCCTTCGGCAATCTTTTAATGGGCGCTACAAGCCGGAGAAGTATCCGGCGCTTCTGGCTCTGCTAGCCGAGCGTTGCGGAGTCCCGATCGGATTTCGCGTTTCCGAGACGCCCTGCTTCTTGCCTCCAGAATTACTCGCGCGGATGGCTGCCGATGGCAAGGAACTAATCCACCAACTGGTAGACAGTCCTTCGTATCGCGCGCGCTCCGACGAGTCAATTCCGGCGGAGTTTCGCGTTCCCAACGAAGCTGCGCATCCCATGTTTATTCAGGTGGATTTTGGCTTGGTGCGGGACGCAGCTGGAGAGTTACAGCCCAAGCTTGTAGAATTGCAGGCCTTCCCGTCTCTGTACGCCTACCAACCGGTTCTGGCGCGGACGTTCTTGGATGTGTATCGCCTGGATCAGGACCTGCGTTATTTATTGAGTGGGCTGGACACCGCTTCCTATCTCGCTTTGTTGCGGCGGGCAATTGTCGGGTCACAGGATCCGGAAAACGTCGTATTGATGGAGATCGACCCGCTACATCAGAAAACTCTGCCTGATTTTCTGCTCACCGAGAAACTACTGGGCATCAAGACGGTCGATATCCGGACAATCAAGAAAGAGGGGAACCGGCTGTATTGGGAGTCGGAGGGGAGACGGATCCCCATTCGACGAATCTACAATCGCGCCATTGTGGACGAGTTAGAGCGAAAGGGCGCCCAGCTCGCATTTGACTTCCGGGACGATCTGAATGTGGAGTGGGCTGGGCATCCGAACTGGTATTTCAGGATCTCAAAGTATTCGATTCCCTACCTCCAGCATGCCTCGGTTCCAAAGACGTGGTTTCTGGATCAACTGGAACGCCTGCCGGAAGACCTCGAAAATTACGCCTTGAAGCCCTTGTATTCGTTTGCTGGGCTGGGCGTGGTCATTGCTCCGACAAGAGAAGATATAGCGGCAGTCCCGGCGGAACGGAAATCCCAGTACATCTTGCAGGAGCGGCTGCATTTTGAACCTGTCATCGAAACGCCGTTTGGCGGGACGAAGGTGGAAGTGCGGGTGATGTACATCTGGGTGGAGGAACTGACGCCGGTCTTGACCATCCTGCGGATGGGCCGTGGGTTGATGATGGGTGTGGACCACAACCGCAATATGGAGTGGGTGGGGTCATCTGCGGGGTTGTTTTGATCTCGGTGGCGAGTTGCTTGCAAAAATCTTAAACCGCTGAGAACGCTGAGAAAATCCGCGGAGGGCGGGCAGAAGGGCTTTTAACCGCAAAGAACGCAATGAAAGGCGCGGTCCAGTTGAGTATACGCGTTTGCTGTGAGGTCGCCAGCTAAGGGGGTTGCTGGTGACGGGCGACGGATGACTGGCTACTTTCCCCTAAGTCGTTTGCCCTGTTGACCGAACTGCCGCCACAGCCTAACATGACCCGCTGCGGGCATGGGCGGCGACTCCATGATCGGCCAGACGATCTCTCACTATCGCATCCTGGGAAAACTCGGCGGCGGGGGTATGGGAGTGGTTTATGAGGCCGAGGACACGCGCCTGGGAAGGCGTGTCGCGCTGAAATTTATTCCCGATAACCTCGTAGGGGACGCCAAGTCCCTGGAGCGATTCGAGCGCGAGGCTCGAGCAGCTTCGCAGCTGAACCACCCGAACATATGCACCATTCACGACATTCAGGATAACAACGGGCATCCCTTCATTGTCATGGAGAAGCTGGAAGGGGAGAGTCTGAAACAGATGATCCGCGGAAACCCGATGGACACTGATCAGATTCTGGATACCGGCGTGCAAGTGGCGGACGCCCTGATTGCTTCGCACGCCAAGGGCATCATTCACCGCGACATCAAGCCGGCGAACATTTTTCTCACCACCGGCGGCCAGGCCAAGGTGTTGGATTTTGGCCTTGCCAAGTTGACGAAAGAATCAAAACTTGCGACCAGCACCGATACCAGCATTGAGGACTCCCTGACCGCAGTGGGAGTGATCCCGGGAACGGCCGTTTACATGGCTCCGGAGCAGGCGCGAAGCGAACCCCTGGATCCTCGCAGCGACCTGTTCTCTTTCGGCGTCGTGCTGTACGAGATGTCGACCGGGAAGAAGCCGTTTTCCGGCACGAACATTGTGACCACCCTGGATGCGGTGCTGCATCAGAAGCCCGTGCCACCACGCAGTTTGAATCCCGCCGTGCCGGTGGAACTCGAGAACATCATCGGCAAAGCGATGGAGAAGGACAAGGCCAAGCGCTATCAGACCGCCGCCGAGATGAAGGCGGACCTGCAACACTTGAAGAAGGAGACCGAGTCAGGGCTGGTCAGAACCGGTCAGAAGATGGTGCAGCCCCTGCGGGTGGCCAGTCAAACGTTCTCGAGTTCCAACCGGCTGCAGACGTACTTGATCATCGGCATGGCTGCCGTGCTGGTAACGGTTCTAGGCGCCGTGGGCGCCTGGTGGTTCAAGCATCGCAAGCCTCCCGCTCCGGCGGTTGCGAGGAACACGATCGCCGTGCTGCCGCTGCAGAACATGACCGGCGATCCTAATATGGAATATCTACGATTCGCCCTGGCGGACGAGATCGCGTCGGTCCTGACCTACAACCGCGGTTTGGACGTGCGGCCGACCGCGAGCACGCGCAAATACATCGGCGCGGAGGTGGATCCCCAGCAGGCTGGACACGAGCTGCGAGTTTCGAACGTGGTCACCGGACATTACATGAAGCAGGGCGATCGTCTGTTGGTCACGCTTCAGGCGGTGAACGTGGTGAGCGACAGCGTGACCTGGCAGAGCTCGCAGATTACAGCGCCAAGCCAGGACTTGATCGCATTGCAGGAGGGCCTCACCAAACAAGTGCGCACCGGCCTGCTATCGGCTTTGGGCGCGGGAAACGAGTACCTGGAGACGAGTACAGCGCCCAAGAACCAGGAGGCTTACGACCTTTTCCTGCGCAGTGCGGCGCTGGCGCACGATGAGAAGCCAAACAAAGAGGCGATCACGATGCTGGAGCGGGCGGTCGGACTGGACCCCACCTACGCGCCCGCTTGGCAAGCTTTGGGAATCCGCTACTATTTCGATTCGGTGTATTCCAGTGGAGGCGAAGAAGCTTTCCAAAAATCGAATG
>Ga0307479_10002080_pt1 | contig 18227 bp, 17 predicted proteins | sample atmos_gasesECM4C_FD_203743 | JGI IMG/M metagenome (GOLD analysis project Ga0307479, IMG submission 203743) | Hardwood forest soil microbial communities from Morgan-Monroe State Forest, Indiana, United States - atmos_gasesECM4C_515 | ecosystem: Environmental > Terrestrial > Soil > Temperate... | reverse complement strand
TTGGAAAAGACGACACCATTTATGTGGGCGCGTCGTTTCCTGATCCGGCGGCGAAAAAAGGAGAACTGCGGGGCATCGTGATTGGAAACGCGAAGGATGGCTCGCTCAAGGCGTTCATTCCCGATCCCTCCGATCTCGATCAAGTGATCACGGGAACTTCAGCGTCGGGCATCGCGGCGGACGATAAAGGCAGCATTTTTGCCGCCGACGTCGGCACACACAATTTAAGAAAATACGTCAAAGTCAACTAGACCGCGACGCCGGCAAATTTCTGAGCACAACCCGTTTCTCGGGACCTAGGACATCGGCATAAGCACGTGCCTAGCCACTTAGTTAAACAGGTTGCCAGGATTCAGTGGCTCACTATCGACCCATTTGATATTTCCGGTGCAGCGGCACCTCCGAGTGGATTCGCGGAGGGGTTATCCCCGCTCATTGCGAAAGCGTGATCTTGGTTCGCTTCTACGAGATCGTAAGTAAGAGTATCTGGCGAACAGGGACCAGAAAAAGGCGTCTCGGTAATCACTAACTGTCCTGGGCCTGTTTGTCCCGGACCAGAAGAACCCGAATAGAATGCATGACCGTTGAGCGCAGTCGAACACCGAATCAATTGCTGGGTTCCACCGTTTGGCCCTGATAACCAAGTGAAATTGAGGTCCCCGTTGACGTTGCCGGAACTGTCAAAAATTATTTGGCCGGTTCCGTTACCAAAGCTGTTGCCCACTTGGCGATACATTTGAATAGCCCAAGTCGTTCCTGCGAAATTGAAGCTTCCTCCTTGGGCGAGTGCCGTTGGTTGCACAGCATTAACCGCTTGTTGCATCGCATTACCGCAACCCAAACAGACAACCAATACCGACAAGATCATCAACAGCATTCTCATATTTGGCGTGGCTCCTTTGAGTAATCGATTGGGGAGTAGGCGAATCCTATCACCCAAAGCCTCAATGGCGGACAACAACTCAGCCAGTTCCTGAAGAGTCCCGTTCTCGTACACTGGCCCGACCGGAAATCCCACTGTCCGATAAACCGTTGCTCAGGCGTTGGCGTTCAGCAAAGACGGCTCCTCCATTAACTGATACGTGAGCTTTTTCTTCCGCTCCTTAAATGCACCCGAGAGTCCAGCTAGACTGGCTTTAGAGAGAGGAGGCCCCAATGTTTCGCACGCCTGTTGGTCGTTTGCTATTAGGTGTTGCTGGCCTGTGTGTGTTTTATTTTCTGGGTGTCGCCCTGCGCCAGCTTTTTGGAAGCTGCGTGGACATCAGAAACGCGAGCACCGAAACGGTGCGAGATGTAAGCGTGAAAGTCGAAAGTGGCGGGAAGATTTACGATGTGCCGAACCTTGCTCCCCGCGACCACCGGCGCATCTACGTGCGGCCGCAGGCGAAATCGCAGATCACTTTGAAGATTACCGACGGCACGAACAGGCCGCGCGACATCATGGTTTTTGACGGTGCCCAGCCGGGTGATTGCGGCGTTTCGATGGTCACCATTCAGCCCGGGCACAGCACCGTATCAGAAGAGTTCCACCACCCTGTATGCTGGAAAAGTTGGTTGGAGTTCATGTAACTCAAACTGAGTGAAGCATCTCGGTGTTTCATGGCGTTAACGACTGCCTGACAACGGGCCACTGCACTATTTCAGTGCACTCTTCAGCCGTTTGGCGCTCTTGTTCAACTGCTTCTTGAGTGCGTCTACCTGCTTCGTCAGATCGATAAGTTCTTGTCTCGCGACGTGCGCCGCTCGCGCAGCTTTAAGAGCTGCTTTGTGAGCGGTGCTATCAACCTTGCCGACTGCAGAGCCAATTTTCACCGCGGCATTTCTAAGTCTATTTTTCGCCATGTCGTTTCCTCCAGCCAGATTAAACGATGGCAGATTCCCTGCGCCGGTGGCAAGGCCAAGTTTCGAAAAGTTATCGGAAGCTGGCCCGGCCCGAAATCTCACCCTCCGAGAATTCCGTTTCACGGGACTTGACCCGGCAGCATCTGTGCTCGCTTTATCCTTCTGACGGGTGTACTGTCCATTAGTGGGGTAAACGGTATGGAACGGGACTACGACATTTTTGAGAGGATGCCTGATTCTTCGGTGCGCTGCCTCGTCCGCGTCCACGGGACTCTGCATGTACCCAAGGTTCTAGAAGAACGGGGAAAGCAAACCACCAACGAGTGCTTCGCGATGAACATCCGAACTAGGGAAATCTTCGCTCGGGTAAACCACAAGGTATCGCACCGCACGTAACTGATGTTTCGCGCCCAGGCCCCGTAAGACCCAATCGATGATGCCACTCCCTGTCCAGAAATAGACTGCTATCTGCGGCGGAACTGAACTTGAGCTCTGGCATGCAGAATCTCGCGCGTTTTTGGACCGAGTTTGATAAGATTCGCGGAACCGGCGGGTCGGTTCTATGCGTCTAAGGAAGCGCCGGGATCGAGTGGGGTTCAGCATTTACAAAATTACAAGGAGATCAGTGTATGGCGAAACCGAAGTCGATTGACGAGGCTCTTGCACACGTTGACGAAAGCCGGCGTGGATTTCTGAAGGGCCTGCTTCTTGGCTCGGCGGCTCTTGCGGCGCTCCCTCTGATGAATTCGAACGCGTTGGCGCAGGATCAGGGCGGGGCACCCCCAGACGACGCCAAGGGCAAGGGCAAGAAAGGCAAGGGGAAGAAGGGCAAAGGCGACGGTACCGACGACTCTGGAAAGGGTAAGGGCGACAACTAGCCCCGCCGCGAAGCTTAGTTTCCTCCTGTCAATTTGTCTTGGTGAGTTGGGCCGGTGGCCGGGGACGGAGAAAGCCGTTTCCCGGCCTTCTGCTCATAAGATTCCTATAGCAGATGCATAATCCCGCACTCAATCCTGCCGTCCGTTTGTCTCCTGTCGAGAATGGCTATGTGGCCTATGATACTGCCGCCGACCGCCTTCACGAGCTGAATCCGGTCGCCGCGCTGATTGTCGAACTGTGCGATGGAAGCAGGACTATAGAAGAAGTCCGGGAGCTGGTGAAACCCGTCCTGCCCGAAGGCGCTGGTGAGGAAGAAGTCGATCGCTGGATCAAAGAAGGAATGCAAGCCGGTCTGTTCACCTACAGCAATGGAGATTCCGCCGCCCGCCAGGAACTTTCCGCGGAAGAACTAACCAAGCTGGCTAAGCGTTTGCGCGAGAGAGGGAAGATCCAGACGGCCTACCTTTGCCAGCACCGGGTAACGCAGCTCATCCCGAACGATTCCCATTCCTGGAGCGAACTGGGTGAACTGGCCCACATCCTCGGACGCCGCGATCAAACCCGGGCTGCCTACGAGAGATATCTCGAGCTCGAGCCCGACGATGCCGAAACCAGGCATCTGCTGGTCGCCCTGCGCGACGAGCCGCCGCCTCCCCGAGCGCCGGATGAATGTATCCAACAGCTCTACCAGAGATTTTCGTCCTTTTACGAATTCAATGTTTGCGAAGAGCTCTACTACGAAGCCCCTCAGCGCCTTCACGACCTGATCAAAGCGGTTTTGGGCGAACGGCAGGAGTTGGCCATCGCCGATATCGGTTGCGGCTCGGGACTTGCTGGCCTGAAGCTAAAGCCGCTCGCGGCCCGCATGACCGGTGTGGACCTCTCGCCGGAGATGATTGAACTTGCCCGCGCGCGCAATATCTACGATCGGCTCGAAGTCGCTGAGATTACTAGCTGGCTCGCCGGAAACCAGGACCCTTTTGATTTGATCGCGGCGTGCGACTGTCTGATCTATTTCGGCCATCTGCGCCAAGTCGTAATTCCCGCCGCCAAACGGCTTACGCCCGGCGGCGTTCTTGCATTTACCGTCGAGCGCGGCGGCCAATATCCTTTTCGGCTTACGGATACCGGCCGGTACACACACACCGCCCAGCATGTCCGTGAAGTCGCAAATGAAGCCGGTCTCCGTGTCGCGCGTTTGGACGAAGCTTATTTGCGCATGGAGTACGGCGAGGAAGTCACCGGCCTGTTTGTCGCGCTTCAGAACCAGCAGTAACTGCGGCCGGCATTCTCTTCTTTTAGCTGCCCCGCGCCTGAATTCACTTTTCGCTGCTTAGCGTTTTTCCGCCTACCAGCTTCACGAACTCATCATTCGTCGCTACCCGGCCGTGAATGGGAACGTGTTGCGCGACGTCCAGTTTCAGCAGCTGCATATTCTGATAAAGGGTACGCATGCCGGGAGTCGCACTTGTCGGCCCAGTGGCTTGCGCCTGTGGCGAATACAGGTCTGCATTCACCAGGATTTTCTCTTTGGGCAGGTAGACCATCAGCATGTCATTGCTGTGGTTCCCCTGTCTGTATGACGGATCGCCGAGATCGTAGGCCACGTCCAGCACGTGAAACACCTCCATGATGCGAGTGCCGTCGGTTACCACGTAAGGCGCCGTCATGCGCGTGTCGCCGTCCACGGTTTCGATCGGCGCCGGCCGCCGGCTGATCATGTACATCGGATGGTATTGCGCCAGCCGGTCGGGTTGCAGTGACCATCCTCCGGGATGAAAAAGAATGTCCAGGTAATACTGCTTGTTCGTCTCGTGCGTCACTATCGTCGTTCCCTGCGCGAGGAAGGTACGCAGCCCGCCCGCATGGTCGAAATGATGGTGCGTATTGATCATGTATTTGATCTGCTTATTCGGCACGAGCCGGTTCACTTCATCGATCATGGCCAGCGAACGCGCCTCATTCACGGGAGCCTCGACGACCGCGACGAAATCGCGAAACTCCATCACCAGGCTGTTGTAATTCGCCGCGCCAAGCATCCAAACTCCGTCCGCAAGCTTTTGCGTCTGGACTGTAAGCGGCGGCGCCGTGGCCGTGCGCACCGCGTCCGGAACAGCCTCGACGGGCACCTTCACGTTGGCCTGCACATTTGTCACTTTGATTTCGTAATAATTGTGCGCTGGGTTTAGCACCGGATCGCCCTGGTGGACATGGACCAGCGTGGGAAATTCGACGCCCCCAAAATCTTTGTATTGCGTGTAGCGCATTTCATAGTTCATATCGCCATAAACGGGATTCGGAAACCACGTGTCCACGAGTTCCACGAGATTCTGGTCGTTGATGGTGCCGTTGATCTTGTATTTCCCTCCCATCACAGTGAAGGAAACGATGGTCACTTTTCGGCCGTTTTGCGACAAGCCGAAATCCGATGAGCCTACGATCGGCTGCGAGATCGCCGTGGCATCAGTGGCCGCGAGCGCCGCTTTCAGGAATCCGTGCGGCGTGAGCACGATTTCGAGTTGCCGCAGATCGGAAACCGGCACGCCGTCGAGATACGGCCGCGTCTGGGGCACAACTTTGTCGCCCTCCACATTCCAGGCAATGGTGCCATTCAGCAAAGTGACGATGCGCTGCTCAGGCATGGGCACCCGGCCCAACGTGGGATAGTTGCCCTGTCTGCGTGTGTACTCTTCGCGCGAAAACTTGGCGTCGTAGTCGAGCGTGCGTGTGTACGGATTCACTTCATAATGCGGCCAATCCTCGTTCAGGCCGTAGGTCTGCCCGATCATGGAGAACCATCCGCTGCCGGAATACTGAATGGTCTTCAGGTTTGTCAGCCCCATCGCTTTCGCGGAAGCCTGCAACACGCTGCGAACGTCCTGCGCCGATGCCGTCGCCGCCACGAGACACACCAGCGCTGCAAGAATGATTGCCCGCCGCTTCATACGTTCCTCCTTACTGGTTGTGCTTTTGGTTGGAATTTGGATCTTTGCCCAGCGCGATCGCTGCGCTGCCATGCTATTGCCGGGCGCGAGCCGCTGTCAATGCGACCGTTCTGCTTCTGGAGCCCGGTTCATCTCTCCGCGCCAAAAGCACCGAATTGGCAAACTTGACAATTCGATCAACTCGGACAGGATGCTGTCCTGTCATGTCCATTGGTGGCGGGCATTATGGCACTGTCCGACCAAGCTGCCGGAGCGGCGCACGGATTCGCTAATCCGGTCTTCTACGCAAATGCCACAGCATTCACCGATGTCACGAGCCCTGCTTCGACCGTGGCTGTTGTGCGCACGAATTACAATAACGGCGTCGATGCGAGTGCCGGCTTGTCCTACAGATTAAGAACAGCGAATCAGACGCTCAGCTTGCAGACCACACCGGGTTACGACGACGTCACCGGGTTGGGCAGCCCCACGGCGGCTATCTTGACGCTCCCGACTCACTGATCGGCGAAACTCAATGGATGAGGGAGGCGGCTCACACGATGCCGCCTCTCTAGCTTGTCCATTTTGCCCATCCACATTCCGCGAGCCGCGCTTGCCGTCATCGCGTTAATTGCTGCGCGGAAGTTTTCTTCCCGCGCCCAGACTCTTTCAGGCGGTCTTGTGTGGCTGCGTCTCGCGGAGCACGTTGGCGAAAAATCTGCCGCCGACCGACACACCTGACTGAACGCGCCCCGTCACAACAACGCGCGCACCCTGGCTGGGCACGCCAAAGCCGCTGCTCCACACCCATAGACGGCCCGTTCCGTCATCGACCTCGAACGCGCCCTGGTTCGCGATGGCAAACGAGTTGATGACCTGCCCCGCGATGGTGACATCTTTTGCCATGTACTTCGCGGGATCGTTATTGATCGCGGAAATCTTGGTTGCCGAACAGCCGGCTACGAAGATCAGAAAAGCCAGCGCCAGCAGATTTATTGAAGTCCTCAGACTGCGGATTTTGCGGTTGAGCATATCGGTGCTGATTAGATGATAGATACTGGTTTCTGATCCTTCCGATTCGTCAGCGAAAAGCAGATTCCTCAGTCGCGTCATTTCGCACTGGCAGGTTTACGTCCAGCGGAACCAGCTCAGCGCCAGCAAAAAGGAAATGGCCATCCATGCGACGAGCACGCCCAAACGTCCAGCCTGCGCCGCGAGTGGCGCGCCTTGCAAAATCGTAGCGCGCAGCGCGTCGTTGAGCGCTGTCAGCGGCAGCGCGCGAATCAGCGGATGCAGCACGGCAGGGAAGCGCTCGTAGGAGAAAAACACGCCCGAGAAAATCCACATGGGCATCATCACCAGATTCATCAATCCGCTGACGGTTTCGATCTTTTGCGCGCGGCTTGCAGTGAGCAGCCCGAGACCGGCAAATGCGCCGGCGCCAAGCGCTCCGAGCAACACAATCGCCAGCCACGATCCGACGACGCGCATATGAAAGATCAAGATCCCCAAGCCGAGAAGCAATCCAAGCTCGAGGACCATCAGTATGAGGCGGCTGCTCGTGAGCGCCAGCAGGAAATCGCTGCGCCGCATGGGCGTGGCCACGTAACGCTTCAGCAATTTGCGCTGGCGGTAATCCACCAGGGCAAAGCCCACGCCCCACATACCGGAATTCATCAGGTTCATGCCGAGCAGGCCCGGAATCAGAAAGTCGATGTAACGCGCGCCGGGCTCGCTGGAAGCTCGCTCCGTGGTGGCTAACGGATTTTTTCGCCCTGCGGCCGCTTGTAACGCCTCATCGGCCTGCGCTCGCGCTAGAACGCTTTCGGGCCGCGCCGGATCGTAGCGATATTCGAGGTCGCTGCCCGCGTCGCCATGAGGAATGATCACGAGGTCATATCTGCCGAGGCGGAACCCATCCAACGCATCGGCCTCGGGGACAATCTGGGCGTGCAACGATTGCGGCGAACGCTGGGCCATCTGGAGCATAGCGTCCGCCCCGGGACCGGCGGCGATAGCCACATTGGGAACGCTCGCCGGCCGGGAGCGAAACGCGATTCCCAACCCAAAGGCCAGCAGCAGAGGAAACAGAAAGACCCAGAAGATTACTTCGGGCTCGCGCTTCATTTCCTTGAGTCGAGCGCCAAGCAGATGCCAATAAGCCGTCCAGCGGCCGTTTTGCCTGGCAACAGCGGGTTTGCGAGCGCCGCCCGCGACGATGCCGGAAGGCGCGCCGGCGGCCTTGGCGGCCTCGTCTGTTCTCAGTGGAGCGCTCATGATTCTTCCCTCAAGTGCCTGCCGGTAAGCCGGACGAAAACATCCTCGAGGCTGGCCTGCCGTGTGGTCAGGTGCAGCAGCCGCGCGCCCTGCTGCGACACCGCTTCGAGCAATGCCGGAATGGTGACGTGGGGCTGGCGCACCGTCAAGCAGACGAGGCCGTTATCGGCATGCACGGATTCCACTCCCGGCAAGCTGCGCCAAATTTCCTGCGTATGCTTGCCGTTCGTCGTCCCCTTGGCTGATTCGTGAGACGAAGTGCCGTCGATGGCGAACTCGACCATGTGCTGGCCGCCGAGGCGTTCGATCAATTCCGCGGGACTTCCCCCGGCGATGATCTGGCCGTAGTCGATAATGGCGAGCCGGTCGCAGAGGCGTTCGGCTTCGTCCATGTAGTGCGTGGTGAGTAGCACGGTGCCGCCCGCGCGCTGAAATTCGCGAATGATGTCCCAAAGCTGGCGGCGGCTTTGCGGATCGAGTCCGGTGGTGGGTTCATCGAGAAACAGAATGCGCGGATTCGCGACCAGCGCCGTGGCCACGGCAAGCCGCTGCCGCTGGCCTCCCGAAAGCTTGCCCACCCAGGCATCCGACTTTTCCGTGAGCTCAAGCTCGGCCAGCACCTCATGAGCGGAGCGCGGCTGGCGATAGAAGCTGGCGAAAAGTTCGATGGTTTCGCGGACGGTGAGCTTTTCCGCCAGGCGCGTCTCCTGCAGGGAGACGCCCAGCCATTCGCGCAGCTCGCGCGGATGGCTCTGCCAGGTGCGGCCGAGGATGCGCACTTCGCCCGAAGTGGCCGAGAGCAAGCCCTCGAGGATCTCGATGGCCGTGGTTTTGCCCGCGCCGTTCGGTCCGAGCAGGCCAAAGCATTCGCCTTCGCGAATCTCGAGGTCGAGCCCGCGCAGGGCTTCCACCTTGCCGTCGTAGGTTTTGCGCAGACCGCGGCACTCGATCGCAAGGCCCATGCCTTCGATTCTAACGAATTGGCTCGCGATATGGGTTAATGGCATGGCGTTGCGCGGGCCCACCCCTCCCCTTTTTTGTGTAAGTGCACATTCGACGAGAGTTGCTGGTGTGACGCGCGGTAGCTCGCAATTCTGCCTTTGGTATCGCGGCTCTGGAATTGAATTCGTTTTGTGCTTCCGGAGTCTGCGTGGAAGTCGGATCCCACCCTTTGCACAAAACGCAAAGGATGGGGCACCCGGAAAACCAGGAGCCGGCCAAGGCCATTCAGAGCTTGGGCAGGCGGCCGCTACAAAATACGTCGCACCGGAATAGCCCTCCCCCTCCGGTTTTTTTGCAAGTGTTGATTCTGAACGATTTTAGCTTCATCGCGGAAGAGATGGGTTGGTGCACAGCGGGGGAGACGGGTGTATAAGGGCAGCAACGAGGTGGGCGCAATGAGAATTCCTCAAAACAGCAGGCACTTTGGATTGGGCAAGGGCACTACTTTGCCTGCGGCGGCGCGGGGGCGGGTCGCAGTGTTCTACATAGCGACTGCGGTGGGGTTGCTGCTGGCGGTGGGGGCGCAAAGCGCGCGAGCGCAGGCGGGGCAAGGGCAGATGCCGCAGGCGCTGCCGGAGCAGCCGCTGATTTCGGAGAAGGGGCTGACGAAGGTCTCGGAGCACGTCTATGCGATCGTGGGATGGCCGAACATCGGGATTGTGGTGGGCGATCGCGCGACGCTGGTGATCGATACGGGGCTGGGCGAGCGCAACGGCGCGACCATCATGCGCGTGGAGCAGAAGCTGGCGCGTGGCCCGATTCTTTACCTCACCACCACGCACTATCATTCCGAGCACGTCACAGGGGAGCAGGCATTTCCGGCGAATACGATACTGATTCGGCCGGTGGTGCAGCAGGAAGAGCTGAAGCAGCGGCTGCCGGGACACATGGGACGCTTCCGCGTTATGTCACAGCAAAACAAGGAGCTGCTGGAGGACGTGAGGATGCGGGCGCCGGACATTCTCTTCAATGGCGACATGAAACTCGATCTGGGCGGCGTGACGGCGCGGCTATTTCTGCTGGGGCCGGCGCACACGCAGGGAGACATGCTGATTTTCGTGGAAGAGGATGGCGTGCTGCTTCCCGGAGACATCGTGGAGAGCAAGCTTTTTCCGATCATGCCGGAAGAATCTACGATGAAGGGATGGATTGCGGTGCTGGATAAGCTCGAGCCACTGAAGCCGAAGCTGATCGTGCCCGATCACGGCGAACTGGGAGACGGTTCGCTGATAGGGAAAGAACGCGCGATGCTGGCGGAGCTTCAGGGGCGCGCGCTGGAACTCAAGCGCGAGGGCAAGTCCGCGGAAGAAGCCGGGAAGCTGCTAACCGACGAGCTGCACGCCAAGCATCCGGATTATGCGCAAGCAGAGCGCATTGCCGCCGACGTGAAGCTGGTTTACGGAGAGGACCGCTAGTTGGCGCCGTTAAGAGACGCAGCCAAGAAACGGATTCTTAGGCGGCTTCCCGAGTGCCGTCCAGCGTTGAATTGGGCATCCCTGAATTGCGCATCGCTGAATTGGGAGCGGCCTCTTTTTGAGTTGCCGGGCGCCAGTTCGTGAGGTTGTGCGCATAGAGCACGATGCACAGCAGATTGCCGGGGAGGAAACCATACTGAGCCGTCTGAACTCCGATGACGCAAACGACGAGGCTATTCAGCGCTGCGATAATCCAGCCGAACCATAGCCGCTTTCCGATGAGAACCGTGGAGAGGATCGTAAGAAAACAAGAAACATAGTCGAGATGATACATATCTTTTTTGCGGGGCCCTTTCTGCGTTGATTCGGATACCAGTCTAAAGAAAGGGCTGAGCGGCCGATACTGTACCTTCGGACAAGTGAGGTACAGTTGAAGCGAAATTGGAATTAGGAATCGCAACACAGACGAATCGCCTTTGTTTGTTTCGTCTTAGCGCAAACGGCGGGATCGCTCGAAAGCAGCTTGCCTGTTTGGACTGCTACTTATGGCTTCCGCACAAGCCTACCTGTTCGTAAGGGCGGCCTGGGAGTCTCTCCTTTCGATCAGGTTATACGTTCGCCGCTGATGGACCTCGAAGAAGTTGCCGAGGGCGGGGGTCGACTTTAGGCTTGTTGCAGGGACCTCTTTTGAGGTACCTGGCCTCAGACTATGAAACGCTCCCAGCTTACTCCCCTGCTTGCTCTGGCGTCCGTTGTCGGTTTTTTCTCTGCTTCCGCGCGTGCCCAGGACCTATCCGGAACCGGAACGGCTTTTCTCACCGAATGCCAGCCGGGCAAGACCGTGCCGGCGTATAAACAGCCCGGCTTCGGAATAAGGGCTTACGCGCATTTCGCCTGCGGGAGTTCGGTGTACGTTTGGAAGGCGACCGCCAGGGCGGCGCTCGTGCAGCAGGGAACTACGGTTGCGTATGTCGCGAGCAAATACGTTCTTGAAGCCGGCACGAGCAGGCAAGCGAGTCCCGTGGCGGTGCGAACGTTTTTGCAAGGCATAGCCGAAGGGCTGGAAACGCGAGACGGCTCGGCGATTTCGGCGCGCGGGCAACTTGTGCGGAGCTGCCTGGCGAGCCGTGGCTGCCGCGTGGAAGCGTGGCTGCATTTAGCCTGGACGCGCATCAAGCAGCCCAGTCAGATCGCCGAATTTCCGGATTCGACTCTGCGGCTCTCGGCCGGCGGCGTTTACTACAGCGCGTTCGTCGTGAATCCGCCCCTGCGGTACAGAGATCGTCCGCTGCCGAGCCTCAATTCCCCAGTGCTGGTGGTCGACGGCGGAGGATTGAGCCTCGCCGTGGCCGGCCATACCTGCTACACGCTGGCTGCAGACGGCAAGTGGGCCGCGGCGGGCGCGAGCGCTGTGCAGGCCGTAGCCGCAATCCACTAGACGGCGGCGAGCCGGCTGCAGGAATGCTGCGCACCGGAATTGCGCGGCTGACCTTCCGAAGTTCGCACGATTTCCAGACTTAAAACCAGACTTGGAGTGGCAGCGCTAGTCGTTTCGCTAATCGGGGCATTTCGACAGCGGAGCCGGGGAGAGGTCCGGCGCGACCGTCACGGGAACAACGGTGATATTTTCGCCGAATGTGCTCGGAGTGACGCAGCGAAACTGCACAAGGCTCTGCGGCAGCTTCGCCATAAGATTGCCGCCCCACCCCGCCTGGAAGATCCAAACGCGATCGCCGGGTTTCAATCCGTTGCTGTGCACGGTTTTCTCGAATGCGCCGGCGAGACCCTCGGGTCTTAAGTACCAGAAAAAGAGAGGGACGATTAAATGCTCGTTGCAATTGAACGGACCGAAGTTCGTGCGAGACCAGGTGAAGAAGAAGCCCTCTTCGGTTTTGCAGTAGTAGTAGGTAAGCGGGATCGCGCTCTCCATGTCCGCCAAGATAACGTCGCCTTGCCGAGCAGACTGGCGAATGTCATTCACGGCGCCGATCATCAGGTCTCGGCGTTGATTCGCTTGCGTTATGCCTGGTTCCGGGCATTGTCCATAGAGGCTGGATATTCCCACCAGCAGGGTTCCAACTAGGACTCCGGCCCAAAGTTTTTGCCGGCACATAGCCGCAAAAAGGAAGCTCGCTGCGGCGATGGCAAAAGGGGCGAGGATGATCGTGTGCCTGCTGCCTACATAAGGGTAGATTCCGCGAATGGCCGCCGCCCAGATCGCGGCAAACGGGAGCAGAAGCAGAATGCTTGCGTGGCGGGGAACACGGGTCGCAGCAGAGGACCGGAAGTCCCGGAGCAGCAGAAATCCTGCGCAGAGGACAAAGCCAATGAGCATGGCTTCGGCGACGTAACGTTGCGCGAAAATGTATTGGAAAATGTTCCAGGTGTTCGTACGGGTAAAATGAAAGATGCTCTCCTGGTCGAATTGATAAAGCGTGTCACCAAATGAAGTGGACCACACTGCAAGGTTGTTTCTGATTTTCGAAATGTGCGTCAGATACAGCAGCAGGTCAATTCCCACACCCCCCACTTGGCCGACTATCCACGCGATAGTCAGTTTTCGCGGCCATCGGTAGTCCGCAATGCGCGCCAAGGCGTAGATGCCGGCTGTCAACGCGAAAAATGCAGCGGAGTAATGAGAGAGGATGGCGAGATAGAGGAAAGACGAAAAAAGCCACATGGCGCGGACGGACTTCTGGTCGAACGCTCGTTCGAGGAAGTAGAGCGCGGCGGTCATGCAAAACAGCAGCAGCGCGTATTCGCGAACTTCGGCCGACAGGGCGATCAGAGTGGGCGAAAACGCGACAACAATGAGAGCAATCAGGCTTGCTGCTTCGCCGAAGAGCGCCTGGACCCATTTGAAGGCGAACCAGCAAAACGCGGTGCCCGCAAGGACCAACGGGAGACGGAGTATGAACTCGGAGCGGCCCAGGAGATGGCAAATATATAGCAGCAGATAGATAAGGGGCGGATGCGCGTTCGTGAGACTGGCCTTGTAAGCGAGCCGGAGCGAAGGCTCATTGATCATCAGATAGTGCAGCACTTCGTCCGGATTGAAAAATGTTTTGCGGGCGAGAACGATGCGCGCCACCAAGCCGCCGGACACGATTGCGATCGCAACGGCGTTGAGGTGAGCGTGAAGCCATCTCTCGATGAAGCCGCTGGGACGCGCGGCTTCGCCTGAGGGTATTCCGGACGCAACTTCGCGCTGCTGATGTGTTTCGGTATCGATGGTGGCGTTCAGATTCATTTCATCATTTCGGCCTGCATGCGGTTAGCGGCGGGAAGAGCAGCCACGCCGCTTGGCGCGGCTGTGAGGACAAACTGGTAGGCGAAGAGGGTCTTCCAAGAACCCGTTAACGCGTCATGGAGGGCGTGGAGGGGCGCGAAAGCTTTTCCCTCCGTAAACGGAAATACCAGTTGCACGGGTAGCGTCGTAGGAGTCACATCGAGAACTCGACAGGAAACTTCGGCCATCATCCTTGTCAAAGTCCGCAATGTAAAAAAATGGAGATGGGTTTTATCGAGGATGCCGCGGTCTGCCGAGTCGAAATTTCCAAAGAGCAAGCTCAGGCGAATGATCCAGTTCGCGACATTCGGCACAGAGATGATGAGTTTGCCTGTATCTCTAAGCGCAGGGATCGCCTTCCGCAATACCGCGGCGGGATCGCGCAAATGCTCCAAAATATCCGCGAACAAGATGTAATCGAACTCCTGGCGATCAGGAAACGCGAAAGTTTCGATATCGGCCAGGTGAAAAACGTCGTAATAGGCTCTGGCCTTTTTTGCTGAAGCCGCATCGCTTTCGATTCCAGCGACGTAGTGTCCTCTCTCGCGCAGGATTTTGCCGAGATAGCCCGCGGCACAGCCCACGTCGAGAATGCGAAGGGGCTCCGGTTCCTCTTCCAGTTTTTTCAAAATCCAGTAATGGCTACTGTATTTGAAATTCTTGAACGCGTAGCCGTCCTGTAAGTCTCGTGAAGGGCTCAATACACCCTCCTATAGCGAGAATGAAGAGACTGGAATTGCCGGAACTCGACGAGCGATATTTTGTGCAGAAGAAAACGGCCGAGGAGGAAGAGGATGCTCAATCCGTAGATCACGCTATCGACAAAACTGGCGCTGGAGGCGGCCGGAAAATATTTGGTTGGGACCGGCACTTCTTTGATCCGAAACCCAAGGTGAGTCGCCTGGACGAGTATTTCTTGATCGAAGACGAAGTTATCGGAGTTGAACGAGAAGGGAATCTGTTCGAGAGCGCGCCGGCTATAAGCCCGGTAGCCCGTGTGATATTCGGCCAGTTTGAGTCCCAGCGTCCAATTTTCCAGACCTGTCAGAAATCGGTTGCCAATAAACTTCCACCACGGCATACCCTGCTCGAGTGTGTTCCCCCCCAGGAATCGAGAACCTAGTACGATGTCCGCATCGCCCGCCTTGATTGGGGCGATGATTTCCGGCAGAAGTGACGGATCGTATTGGTAATCCGGGTGCAGCATGACGACGATGTCGGCTTCCTCTTTCAAGGCCTCCGCGTAGCATGTTTTCTGGTTGGCGCCATAACCGAAGTTGCGCGTGTGGACAAACACAGTGAGTTGCAATTGCCGAGCGATATCCAGGGTTTTGTCGGTGCTACCGTCGTCAACGAGGATGATCTGATCTACGACTTTGTGGGGAATGGCCTCATAAGTAATTTTGAGCGTTTTCGCCGCATTGTATGCGGGCATGACGACGATGACTTTGGGCTTGGTCGATTGGTCACCGAAAAATGACATGGGTTTACGTCCCAGCCATTAAACCTAATGACTATTGGGGGTGTCGATTGCGCCGGAGATTGGCGTGCCTTAGAGGCTAATAACCGGTAGCCAGCAAGGCAGCCGAAGCGAGGCGCACAGATAGGTGTCTATGGACATCTCTCGAGCTGTGCGCTCGAAACAAGGGACTTGTCTCTGCTTTAATTGGCGCGTTTTGGCAGCATTCAAAGCGATTAGACGAGAACTTCGGGAACTTCCAATCTCTGTTTGCGGAAGGCCGACTCAAAGGCGTTCACGATTCGCGGGTCGAAGTCCGTTCCGGAAGCTTTTACGATAGTGTCCCGGGCTTCGAAGGGCGACAGCCCCTTGCGATAGGGCCGGTCGCTAACAAGGGAATCGTATACGTCGGCCACGCTGATGACCATGGCCTCGACGGGTATCTGTTCGCCTTTAGTGGGGTGATATCCCGAGCCGTCAAATTTGTCGTGATGCGCGAGAATGATCGGCAGAATCCGCCGGAGCGATCCTCCGACCGGACTTAGCATTTCCACTCCACGCTCGACGTGGGTTTTGATCTCCCGCATTTCGGTATCGGTCAACCGCGCGGCTTTATATAGAACTTCGCGGCTGATTTCCAGCTTGCCGACGTCATGCAAGAGGGCAGCGGCGCGGACGTCTTCGACCTGGTCGTCTCTAAAACCGAGTTCGAGAGCGATCTGCGTGGCATAAACGGAGACGCGATAAGAGTGATTTTGGGTGAATTTGTCGTTCGAAATCATCTGACTCAGGATTTGCAGGACGCCGTAATAAGTCTCGCGCAACTCGCGCATGCGCTGCTCGCTATGCTCGTGCAGGGTACCTGTGGCGTAAGCCAAGATAATGAGAAACCCGGCCCAGATTGACAGGTCAGACCATCCGAGAATATCTTCGCTGGGAACAGGACCGCGGTTGAAAAGTGTGGGGTGCATCACGTTGACCCACACCACAAAAAGAATCGTGGCTACAGAGGCTTGCACGGCCCGGCGCCGCCCGAGGTAGTACACCGCGAATAGCGTGGGCAGATTGTAAAAGGTCAGGACCAGGCGCTGGCCTTCAACGAAGAAATTCACCAGGGCCGCCGACGCGACGATGGAAAAAATCAGCAAAAGTTCTTTATTTACTTGCGCCAGGCGAGAGATCCACTTGCCCTTCATGCATCCTCCTGCGGAAGAGGGAGAAAATGGCCCAGGCTACCAAAGGATCAGCTTGGCCTGAAAAGTAGGAGTGTCGCCATAGTACTTCTCAGTGTTAGTGCCGCTTGGGTAAATAACTTGCGCGGGCAGCGCATAACGGAAAACCGGTAGGCTGTATTGCCGTTACGGCCCTTTATTTCGAGTCTTCGTTTACGCCTCGAATTTTGCGCACCAGCATGAGGACGGGATCGTAGAACTGATCCACGACCCGCTCTTTGAGGGGGATGATGGCGTTATCGGTGATGTGAATCTCTTCTGGGCAGACCTCGGTGCAGCACTTTGTGATGTTGCAGAAGCCTATGCCGAGCTCGTCTCTAAGCAACTTCGCCCGAGATTTGCCGTCGACCGGATGCATTTCCAGTCCCGCCACACGGACAAAGAAGCGCGGCCCGGCAAACTGTTCGAACTTATCATGATCCCGTAAAACGTGGCATACGTCCTGGCAGAGAAAGCATTCGATGCACTTGCGGAACTCCTGCACGCGATCGACGTCATCCTGATAGACCTTCCAATCCGTGCCGGGACGAGGCGTGAACGGAGGGATCTTCTTATTTATCTTGTAGTTCCAGGAAACATCGGTGACGAGATCCTTCAAGATCGGGAAAGACTTCATGGGGAAGACCTTGATCGGCTGATCGAGGGGCAGCGCATCCATCCGGGTCTTACACATCAGCCGCGGGCGGCCATTCACTTCGGCCGAGCAAGAGCCGCACTTCGCGGCTTTGCAATTCCAGCGCACCGCCAAATCGGGCGCGAGGTGTCCCTGGATATAGTGGATGGCGTCGAGCACGACCATTCCGGGAGCCACGGGAACACGATACTGCTCGGTTTTCCCGCCCTGCCGGTCTCCCCGGAATACTTCTAAAATCGCGTCGGCCATCTTTATTCCTCCGCTACTTTGCTCCTCCGCTACTTCCCTTTACCTGCAACTGCTTCTGCTTCGTCGGCCAGAAGCTTTTGCAGTTCTTCCGGCATGGCGGGGACAGGTTCCTGGCGAAGCATCATGGCCCCCTTCTGTGAGGAGACGATGTTGTTCTGCTTGCCCCAGGTGGCGTCCAGCGATGGATAATCGATGCGGCTGTGGGCTCCGCGACTTTCGCGGCGCGCCAAAGCGCTGCGCGTAACCGCTTCCGAGATCGTCAGCATTGATTGCAGATCGTAAGACAAGTGCCAGCCGGGATTGAACATCCGCGAGCCATCCACATGCATGCGCCTGGCCCGTTCCTTGAGCTTCTCAAGCTCCTGCAAAGCTTGCTGGAGGTCCGCTTCAACTCGGAAGATTCCTACGAGCTTTTGCATCGTCTCCTGTAAATCGCGATGGATCGCGTAGGGAGATTCGCCGTTTCCATTTTGGAATGGGGCTAGCATCTCGCGTTCGGCCTTGTCGACCTGCGTCTGGTCTATCGTGGCTTGGCGGACCTTTTTGGCGGATTGAGCGGCGGCCATACCGGCCCGCCTTCCAAAGACCAGCAGGTCAGAGAGGGAGTTGCCGCCCAGGCGGTTTGCGCCATGCAACCCGGCGGCGACTTCGCCGGCAGCGTACAATCCCGGCACCGTCGATGCAGCCGTTTCTGGCTCGACGCGCACGCCGCCCATCACGTAGTGGCAGGTGGGCCCAACTTCCATTGGGCCTTTGGTGATATCCACGTCAGCCAGTTCAAGGAACTGGTGATACATGCTGGGGAGCTTTTTCTTCACGTATTCCGCAGGCTTCTGGGAAATGTCCAGGAAGGCGCCGCCGTGTTCTGAGCCGCGGCCTTCGCGTACTTCCGTATAAATGGCGCGCGCGACGACATCGCGGGTGGAAAGCTCCATGCGCTTGGGATCGTACTTTTCCATGAAGCGCTCGCCATTCTTATTGCGAAGGATGCCGCCCTCTCCGCGGACTGCTTCGGTGACCAGAAT
>Ga0307479_10002079_pt1 | contig 18229 bp, 14 predicted proteins | sample atmos_gasesECM4C_FD_203743 | JGI IMG/M metagenome (GOLD analysis project Ga0307479, IMG submission 203743) | Hardwood forest soil microbial communities from Morgan-Monroe State Forest, Indiana, United States - atmos_gasesECM4C_515 | ecosystem: Environmental > Terrestrial > Soil > Temperate... | reverse complement strand
GCCGACGGGCTATCTCCACATCGGCAGCGCGCGCACCTTCATCTTCAACTGGCTCTATGCCCGCCACAACGGCGGGACCATGATTCTCCGCCTCGACGACACCGACGTCGAACGTAACACGCAGGCTTCGGTGGATTCTATTTTCGACGGACTGAAATGGCTCGGCTTGGGATGGGACGAAGAGTATAAGCAGTCAGAGCGGATTGAGCTGCACCGCAAGATGGCGTGGACTATTTTTGAGAAAGGGCTGGCATATCGGGACTTCACTCCGGCGCATACTGGGGATACAGAAAAATCCGGGGCTCAAGGGACTTGGCTGTTCAATCCCGGGGCGCGGGAAATTTCCCGAGAGGAGAGTCACCGGCGCGTGGCGGCGGGCGAGCCGTTTGCATTGCGTTTTCGCGTGCCGCGCGAGGGTGGGCAGTTGGTACGGTTTACCGATGCGGTTTATGGCGAGCAGGTCAAGGCGGCCGCCGATATCGAGGACTTCGCTCTGCTTCGTTCCGACGGGATGCCGACCTACCACCTGGCCTCGTGCGCGGACGACGCCGATCTGAGAATTTCACATATCATCCGCGGGCAAGACCATCTCACGAATACTTACAAGCACGTGCTTATTTTCGATGCTGCCGGGTTCACGCCGCCGCAGTTCGCGCACTTGCCTTTGCTGGTCGCGCCGGATGGCACCAAGCTTTCCAAGCGGAGGCACGGGCCGGTGGTGAGCGTTACTACTTACCGCGACGCTGGATTTCTTCCGGAAGCTTTCATTAACTTTCTTTGCCTGCTGGGCTGGTCGCCTAAGAATGACCGCGAGAATATGTCTTTGCAGGAACTTACGGACGCATTCTCGCTCGAAGGCATCAATCGCTCGAACGCTGTGGTGAATTTTAAAGAGCCGGCTACAACTCCGGAGGAGACATTCGATCCGAAAGCAGTGTGGCTGAATGCGGAGCACATTCGCGGGTTGCCGGTGGACGAATTGAGCGCACGGCTGTTGCCGATTGTGCTGCAGGCAGGATTCAGGGTTTCGCAGGAGAAGATGTTGCGGGTTACGCCGCTGATTCGCGAGCGCATCAAGCTGTTACGCGATGTGCTCACCGCCGCTGACTTCTTCTTTGAGGACGAACTGCCGGCTTATGATCCGGCCGAACTTATTCCGCAGAAGGGGGACGCGGCGATGGCACGGAAAGTTCTGGAGAAGGGCCGCGAAGTGCTGGCGAAGGTGGAGTTCCAGCACGATCCGCTGGATCAGGCTCTGCGTGCTGCAGCACAGGAGTTGGGAGTGAAGGCGGGGCAGATGTTCCAGCCGATTCGCGTGGCGGTGTGTGGGCGCAAGAATGCTCCACCGTTGTTTGAGACGCTGGAAGTGCTGGGGCGGGAGACGGCACTGAAGCGGATCGAGCAAGCGCTGCAGAAGACTGTCTGAGTCGTCAGTGGAAGTGGTCGCGTATTTTGTTGCATCCCCACCACATTGATTCCTATCTATTATCCGTACATCGGCCAGATGCTGTTCCGCCGAGGGAGAAATCTCCGAAGTATCTCTTAATCAGCTTCACGCAGATACGCAGGGAAAGGAAGTCGCATGAAAGCCGTTCAAGTAAGCAAGCCAGGTGGGAATTTTGAAGTCGTCGAGCGCCCAATTCCGCAGACGGGGCGTGGGCAGGTGCGCATCAAGGTGGCAGCTTGTGGCATTTGCCACAGCGATGCGCTGGTGAAAGAAGGCCTTTGGCCGGGACTTCAGTATCCGCGAGTACCGGGGCACGAGATTGCGGGGCGCATCGATGCAATCGGCACCGACGTCACGCTGTGGAAGCCCGGCCAGCGAGTGGGAGTGGGATGGCATGGCGGACACTGCTTTCAGTGCGACCCCTGCCGCCGCGGCGATTTCGTTCTGTGCCAGTTCCAGAAAATTACCGGTATCAGCTTCGATGGCGGCTATGCGGAGTACATGGTGGTAGGAGCAGAAGCGGTGGCTGCGATGCCCGATGATTTGCCTGCGGACGAGGCCGCTCCTTTGCTGTGCGCCGGGATTACCGTGTTCAATTCCCTGCGCAACGCGGGGGCGCGAGCCGGCGATCTGGTGGCGGTGCAGGGCATCGGAGGCCTCGGCCACCTTGGGATTCAGTATGCACGGCAGATGGGCTTCCGTACGGTGGCCATCGGTCGCGGCAAGGATAAACAGCCGCTGGCAAAGAAGCTTGGCGCACATGAATACGTAGACACGAGCGCAGGCCCTCCTGCCGAAGCGCTGCAGAAACTGGGGGGAGCGCGCGTGATTCTGGCTACGGCGCCCGACTCGAAATCGATGTCGGATCTGATCGACGGATTGGCGGGAAATGGAAAACTTCTGGTCGTGGGAGCGGGCGCGGAATCTCTCACAGTAACTCCGCTGCAGCTGCTCGCCCAACGCAAAGCGCTGCAGGGCTGGCCCTCGGGTACGGCGAAAGACTCCGAGGACACGCTGCGGTTCAGTTCTCTCAGTGGCGTGCGGCCTATGATCGAGCGGTATCCGCTGGAGAAGGCTGCGGAGGCTTACGAGCAGATGATCAGCGGGCGGGCGAGGTTTCGGGTTGTGCTGACGATGGTGTAGTGCAGCCCCGGACGCTCTCGTCCGGGGGAGAGCTACGGCCTATACCACTGGTCGGGCGGACGAGGCGTCCGCCCCTCCGCGAGCCGTTTGCTTGCGATAAGATCAAAGAGCAATGAATCGATCTCACCCCCCCAGCGAGGCTGGGCAGAAAGCTGTCGCTGCCTCGCCCTCGCCTGCTTCGTCGAACTTTATTCGCGACATCATTGTTGAGGACATCAAGAGCAACAAGCATGGCGGGCGCGTGCAGACGCGGTTTCCTCCAGAGCCCAACGGCTATCTGCACATCGGTCATGCCAAGGCGATTTGCATCGACTTCGGGCTGGCCGACGAGTTTGGCGGGCATACGAATCTTCGCTTCGACGACACTAACCCCGCGAAAGAAGAGACGGAGTACGTTGAATCAATTAAGGCCGACGTCAACTGGCTGGGCTATCGGTGGGACGGGCTTTTTTATGCTTCAGATTATTTTGATCAGCTTTATGAGTGGGCGATCAAGCTGATCAAGGATGGTAAGGCTTACGTCGACGACCTGTCAGCGGAGGAGATTCGCAGGTATCGCGGGACGCTGACTGAGCCGGGAAAAAATAGCCCGTATCGCAACCGGTCGGTCGAAGAGAATCTGGATTTATTTGAGCGCATGCGGGCGGGGGAGTTTCCCGATGGATCGCGCGTGCTGCGGGCGAAGATCGACATGGCGTCGCCGAACCTGAACCTGCGCGATCCGGTGATGTACCGTATTCTGCACGCCGAGCATCACCGCACCGGCAATAAATGGTGTATTTATCCGATGTACGACTACGCGCATGGACAATCGGATTCGATCGAGCGGGTAACACACTCTCTTTGCACGCTCGAGTTTGAGGATCATCGGCCGCTCTACAACTGGTTTATCGAGCAACTGGGAATCTTCCCTTCGCGGCAGATTGAGTTTGACCGGCTGAACCTTACCTACACTCTACTGAGCAAGCGCAAGCTACTGCAGTTGGTGCAGGAGAAACGTGTAAGCGGATGGGACGATCCGCGCATGCCTACGCTGGGCGGCATTCGCCGTCGCGGCTATACGCCTGAAGCGATCCGCAATTTCGTTGCCTCGATTGGCGTGTCGAAGACCACGGGTTCGATCGAACTGGCGATGCTGGAGCACTTCGTCCGCGAGGATCTGAACAAGCGCGCGCCGCGGGTGATGGCGGTGCTGCGTCCGCTGAAAGTGGTGATCGACAACTATCCGGAGAATCAAGCTGAAGAGATGGATGCGGTGAATAATCCGGAAGACGCGAGCGCCGGGACACGGAAGGTGCCGTTCTCGCGCGTGCTCTACATCGAACAGGATGACTTTCGCGAGGAACCACCGAAGGGATATTTCCGGCTTTCACCTGGACGCGAGGTGCGGCTGCGCTATGGTTACTTCATCACTTGCACAGGCGTTGTTAAGAACGAAAAGGGCGAGGTGGCTGAGGTGCATTGCACATATGACCCCACGACTCGTGGCGGGAACGCTCCGGATGGGCGCAAGGTGAAGTCGACGATTCATTGGGTGTCGGCTGCTCATGCGGTCGATGCCGAGGTCCGGATTTACGAGACCCTGTTCGCAAAGGAAGATCCCAGCAAGGTGGAAGAGGGCAAGGATGTGTTGGACAATCTCAATCCGAACTCACTGGAAGTAATAACGAACGCGAAGGTTGAGCCGACGCTGGCGAGTGCGGCCGTTGGAACCAGGTATCAGTTTGAGCGGCTGGGATATTTCTGCGTCGATCCGGACTCGAAGCCGGGGAAGGTGGTGTTCAACCGGACGGTGGCGTTGAAGGATACTTGGGCGAAGGTGGAGAGGAAACAAGGCAAACAGTAATCTTAAAGGGCCAGTTCGCATGCCTGGCAGTGAGGTGTGGCTATGTCGCATCGAAGGAAAAGGGTGTCAGCGACAACATTCGCACTGATGTTCGTGTTGATCCTGGAGGTTCCTCGCACTTGTGCACAAATCTTGGAGGAGCGTGAATACCGCGGCGAAAAGATCATGTGCATCCAGAGTGGACTCAGGGGCTTTGCCATGCCATGCGGAACCGACGGCAACTATGCATACGTGTTCGTTGGGTCTGTTTTATCTGTGGCGGAAATATCCGATACTGAGAAACGTCTGAAAATCGTGCCGGAGGAGCTATTCCTCGGAGACGCGGAGAGTCCGTTGACAGTTACGACCAGCCAAGGCGCCTGCCTGCCGGAGATTCATGCGGGCGATAGATGGCTGTTTTATTTGCGTCGTGAGCGTGACAGCGACGATCTTTTCCTAAGCTATGGCGGCCCGAGCGAACCGCTCGCGGAGGCCCATGACGACATCAAGATGCTGCGGCAGCTTGTCCAGTTAACGGATTCTGGCGTGGTCAAAGGAAATGTAACGCGCCGCTATGCTTGGGATGGCTACGGGGCAATGTTCCCTGTGATCAACCACACGATCGTGGCAAAGCGAAAATCGGATGGATCTGAGTATCGCACAACCACCAACCGCGACGGACAATTCCAGTTCGAGCGTTTGCCCTCTGGCTCATACGACCTCAGCGCCAACACCGACGAGGGAATCTGGGCGGAGAGTGGTTCTGTTCGCGTCCATGATCGAAGCTGCAGCAATGTGGATTTTGAAATGCGCTCGGCGGGAAGAATTTCCGGGCATATTCGGGCGGCCGATGGCAAACCTTTCCAGAAACATCCGTGGGTGCAAGTCCATTCGATTTCCGGGTCTGACGATAACCTCGCTTCAGGTTACGTCGACGAGGGCGGCTACTATGAAGTGAACGGGTTGGAACCCGGACGCTATCTAGTCGGCATCCGGATTGTAGATGGCACTGGAGACCCAGCCTGGTGGCCCCGCGTCTACTACCCTGGCGCCCCTACCAGAGAACAGGCCGTTATTGTTGAACTTGGCCCGGCTGAGAAGCGCTCCGACATCAATTTCCAATTACAAAAGGAGAGTGCTCCCTAAGTTGATGTTTTTGTCGCCACCGAGGATACATCGAGATGGGAGAGGCAAACCCCGAGCGCGGAATTCAACTCGGGGTCATCTGCCCGTCAAGCTCTGAGGATGATGTTCGGCAAAGTGATGAGTAGGCTTTAGCAGTCGGGCATAAGAAAGCAAAACCCCGAGCGCATCTTCCACTCGGGGTCAAGCATATCTGCCTGTCAAGCTTTAGTACGATTATCGAGAGGTATCAACCAGAAGTCAAGGTTACTTGAGGAGCCTGCCTGTCAGAGGCTCCTCGCCAGATTCCCGCCAGGGAATGCTGTGGACCCGACGGGATTCGAACCCGTACCTTCCTGCATGACAGGCAGATATGTTGCCGTTACACCACGGGCCCTCACACTAGCATACGTCCACAAGTTCAAGCCAGAACCATCGCAGGACAGATATTTCGGGCACCCGTTCCGATTTGGGAGTACTTTCTAACTTCACTTTCTAACTTCACTTCGCGGACGCGCTCGCGATCAATGCCACTCCCGCCAGCATCTTGTCCAAGTCAATCCGCGACAAGTACCGGCCATTCAAAATCACCCCTGCGATCTTCTGCGTGTTGCGGATGTCATCGAGGGGATTTGCGTCGAGCAAAACGAGGTCAGCCAGTTTTCCCTTCTCGATGGTTCCTAATCGGTCTTCCATGCCGAGAAACTTTGCAGGGTTAAGAGTTGCGGTCTGTAGCGCTTCCATCGGGGTGAAGCCTGCAGCTACGAAACGCTGCAATTCTTCGTGCAGGCTAAATCCGGGAAAGACATAGACTCCGGGAGGCGTGTCGGTTCCAGCCAGAAACTGAATTCCCGCGCGATACATCGCGTTCACGACTTCGAGTTCTTTCTGTACGAAGCGCTTGCGCGTGGCCAAGTCGTCGGTGTTGAAATCGTGGATGATTTCTTCCGTAAAGCGTTTCCAGGTTACATCCTTCCAGTAGGCTGGAACGTACTTTGCTCTCGCATCGTGGACGAAGTCGGTCTCGTCGATCAGGTTGCCGCCCCGCTCCCACACTAGTGTGGGGCACTGCCAAGTGTGATTTTTCGCTAACAGCGCAAACAGTTTCGAGGCCCGCACCGGATCGTACGTAGATAGAAACTTGGTTTCGGTCTTCGGTCCTTTTAGAAATTCATCTTCGAGCGGCGAGCTGCCTTCGAAAATTCCGATGAGGTGCTCGAAACTCATCTGCCCGGCATTCGAGGCTTCGGAGGCGCGAACCGAATCTGGCACATGGCCTACGAATGGGATGCCCTGCTTGCGGGCTTCGTCAGCGATAGCGAAGACGGCGTCGCGCGGGATCAGCGATTGCAGTTTGATGAAATCGGCTCCGCGCTTCTTCAGGTCATCGACGGCGTGGCGTCCGTCATCGGGAGTGGCGATGGCTATCGAACTGGGGAAGCGGGGCTGCGGGCCGTCGAGCATTGGGCCTGACATTACGATGCGGGGCCCCAGCAATGTTCCAGCGGAAATTTCTTTGCGCCATTGCTGCAGCACCTCCAACTCTCCCCCCATATCGCGCACGCCCGTGATGCCGTTGGCGATGAAGAGCGGAAGCGCGATCTCCTTCCCGTGCGGGAACCAGGTGCCGAAGACCATGTGGACGTGCATATCCCACAGGCCTGGAATTAGAAATTTTCCGCTGGCGTTTATGTGGGTTCCGGGAAACTTGGCGTCTGCGGCGCTTGAACTGGTGATCTGCTCGATCTTTCCGTTGCTCACGATCACGGTGCGATGCGTCTGCGCGGGTGCGCCGGTGGCGTCGATCACGCTGACGTCGTGAATGATCAGGATCGAAGGCGACTGCGCGCGGGTGATCGCAGACAAGCAGGTGAACAACAGCAAGCAGCAGGAAAATCGTTTCATTAGACGAAGATAGTAGGGGCCCGGGCGCCGGGAGTCAAAGAACGTCCACGGCTAAACGCCCTGAAGGCGCACCACTCGCAAATTACGAACGCTCTATTGCTGATTCAGTTGTGAACGTGCGGGCTCTGCGCCGGATTCTTGTGTCCCGTGGCGGGTTCTTTCACAACCTTCACTTCGAAACTCACGAGCAAGTTCTTGGGTGGATAGCAGGCGGCGTTGTCACAGGCCTGGTAGCGCAGGGTTCCACGCATAACATATTTTCCCGGCACGACCGAGTGCAGCGGATGCACGGCGACGGCGATGGTGAAGTCTCCGCTGTACACGCTGAGCTTTTCGTCGGGCGAAAAGGGAAAGCTCATATCCGTGCCCACTGGGTATTCGATCTTTCCCAGGATGATGTCGGTAGGCAGGTCCATTTTCAAGGCGGTGGGAATTAGAAACTCCGACTTCGGGGTGTTGGAGTTGACGTGATAGCCGGCTGGGACGCGAAAATCCAGATTCACCATCGTGGCCTTGGCACGCTGCGCCGTGACCAGCGGTACGGGCGCAATGGTGAGTGAGGGAGCTTTGCCCAGGGTTTGTGCGGAGCAGAAACTTGCCGCCAGCGGGAGACTGAGTATGAGGATGGAAAGACGGCCGCGCTGGAGATACTTGGCCATTCGTCGCTGTGTTTGCTTGCTCGTCATGGTGCGACTGAGTTCTTTTCCGCAGTCGATGCCTGGCTTGCGGCCGGCTTTGTATCAAGCGCCTTCTTAATCGCCTTCTCGATTTCGGCCTTGCCTTCGAGCCCAATGATCTTGTCCACGATTTTGCCGTCGCGGCCGATGAAAAAACTCTCGGGCAGGCCGGGGATGCCTCCGTAGGCCTCGCCGACCGCTTCTTTGCCGATCAGGATGGGATAGTTCACGCCCAAGTCTTTGGCGAACTTGGCGATGTCCTGCTTGCTGGCGTCATCCATGGCGACGCCGACAATTTGAAAGCCCTGCGGGCCGTACTGTTTCTGCAGCTCAACGAACCAGGGCATTTCAATCTTGCAGGGGCCGCACCAGGTCGCCCAGAAGTTGAGCAGCACGGCTTTGCCGCGAAAGTCGGAAAGCTTCATGGCGGGGCCCTCGAGCGACTCGAGAGCGAAATCCGGCGCGACGCTGGATGTGGTGATGCGGCCTGAGCCTGAGCCAGAGCGGCGCGCCTGGTGAACTGCAAAGTACAGCATCAGGGCCACCACGAATGCGACCACCACAATTGCCCAAGGACTGCGTTTCATAACGACCCCTTCATTCGAACGCCGGCTCGCGCGATAGCCAACATAAACGGCGACAGCCAGCGCCACAGCCCCAGCCAGAATTGCAACGGCGGTGCTATTGATGATCGCACCCTCCAGCCACACCTCAAACTTGCCTAGAAACGACAGCCAGCTCGAGATCAATGTAAACCTGCCTATCAGCAAAAGCACGCCCAAAGCAATCATCAAGCCGCCGCTAGCCACTTCAATCGCGTGCATGTACGAACGAAACCGGCTGTAGAACTGGAGAAACCGCTCCATGAGGACCGAGGTCAGCAAAAACGGCACGGCCAGTCCCGTCGAATACACCGCCAGCAGTAAAACGCCCTTGCCCACTGTGTCCTGCTGGCTGGCGAAACCAAGGATTGTCGCGAGAACCGGCCCCAGGCACGGCGTCCAGCCGAACGCGAAAGCGAATCCAATAACAAATGCACCTGCCGGCGTGCTGCCGCCCTTCACGTTGTGTAGGCGCGCGTCGGTATAGAGCGCTTTGATCTTAAAGATGCCCGTCAGGTGCAGTCCGAACAAAATAATGACCACGCCTGCCACGCGCGCCAGCGTGTGCTTGTAAACACCCAGCACCTGCCCAAGACTGGTAGCCGCCGCTCCCAGTGCAATGAACACCACGCTGAACCCGAGGATGAATGCGATGGAATTGATCATCACTCGGCGCATCAGCTGCGCCTGCGCCGATTTCAACTCCTCAACACCAACACCCGAAATCATCGAAACGTATCCAGGAACCAGCGGCAGCACGCATGGCGAGAGAAACGAAATGAGCCCGGCGAAAAATGCGGCTAGCGGAAGTGGAAGGCTCGACATTCGTTTTATTGTACCTGTATCGGTGTCCTTCAATGAGACGCTCGGGGCGGGGATTAGTTTCGCGCTTTCGCTTCGCCTGCTGGACCACACTGCAACCACAAACTGTTTGAGCGGGCCTTGAGGCGGGCGAGGGCGTCCGCCGCTCCATGAAAAGAATCCCAGGACTGCGGCGTCCTGAAAACCGAACGGCTCGATTTACTAAGTACGGGCGACCTCATTCAGGAGTAGACTCGAAAGCGTCAATTGTGGGACCAAGAAAGGGGGCGTATGCACGCAAACGCCAAAGAGATACCAACACCAATTACACAAACTAAGAGCGTTCCTATCCCTGCGAACGGTCCGGCAGGCCGGCAGTTCGACGTCGATATCGCTTCGTTCACGGGTCACGCAACCTTCCTCGACATGTTACTGAAAGTGAAGCCTGTCGACATTGATCAGGACTTTAACAGGAGATTCCAGGTGATCGATGGACTTACGTACGTCGCAGGGCTGAAGTCAGATTTCGACCCCAGCGTCGTAACTAAAATTGTCGGCCACTTCCAGGGCGACCAGAATAAACTCCGGCAAGCGATTGACTCGGTCAAAGGTCAGACGACAACGCCCGGCACTATTTTCGACGTGATCGTCAAAGCCGTGAGCGGCGCTGACGATCCCAGCAAGGCGGCAGAAGTTATCGCGCCAACTCTAGCGCTCATTGCCAACATGGGGACGACCATTCACTTCGGGGACATCGTTGTGAAAGAAGTGGGATATGCGTGTCCCAATGCTAACCTTCCTGCCAGTGTGAAGCCCGAGATGTCTGGCCGTGGGTACGCGGCCGAGCCTCCGGCACGCAAACTCCTTGACGCCTCCGACTTGACCTATCTGTCGGAAATCAAGGAGATTTTGCGCCCCGGAGCTACAAGCGACCCGCGTTCGTTTTTTGCCGCGATCATGGACGTTTTGACTCAGTGCAAGACAACGAACATTGCCGCGCTCGACAGCCCGGTGAAGGAAAGTGCTGGGGATTTTCTGGCGGTGTACTTTGCCGAGTCTGATCGCAACGCCATGAGTGACTTGAAGCAACATTCGTGGCAAAAGGATCTGCTCCACGCAACTTGTCTTGGCAGCTATGTCGCCGGCAATGGAGGCGACACAACTAAATTCTGGGCCAAGGCGGCTACGGGCGGCAGAAGCGGAATCGGCGAAACTCGGGCGGCGCGCCAACAACTGGCCGCGCAGGTGTGCAAAGCTCTGGCGAAAATCAATCCCGCCGTGATCAATGCTTTACAGGGGCTCATCGCCAGCAGGAGTGCAACCGCAGCAGGCGATTTGTTTCAGCAGTTGGCCGACTACCTTAACGATCCGAACCACTCGGCATCTGTTCTCGCCAATGCCGACAAGATCTCGAGGGCGGCTACTGACCTGATGGTTGCGATTCACGACAAAGCGTCTTTAATTATGAAGTCCGGTGTCCCGTCGAACATCTGACGCGCCAGCAGGAAGTACCGCCCCTGCGTTCATTGGCCGGCTCTATTTTGAAGGCGTTTGGGGCGCGGGCGGGCTGGTCTCGGGCGTGCCTTGCAGCGCTTTGCGAAAGAAGCTCACGGGGATGACGGCAGTGAGCACGGCGCGGTCTCCATCCTGTTTCACCTTGAGGCTGTCGAAGACCGCTTTCACGTCAGCGTCGGTGCCGTGGGTGCCGATAGAAGTTTCGGCCGAGCGCGTCAGGGCGAGGAAGACGTTGACCTTGTCGGCGATGCTGCGCGCGTCGTCAGCAGACTGGGCGAAGGCCTCGGCGCGAAGGTGCACTTCGTTGGCCAGGGGATGGAGCGGGCTGAGTGCGCTGCCGGAGATGACGAGCGTGGCCGGCGTGGTGAAAACTGAGTTCCATCCGCCGGCTTCGGGCGACTTGGGATCAATGCGCTTCACCAGCCATGCCAGACTGGCTAGCTGAACGTGCTTGTAGTACTGGCGCAGCAGGGCGGGGCCTCCGAAGGGAGAAGCCAGGCGCTTGGAGCGGTCGACCATGCCTTCGATTACCGCCGGGTCGTCGTGATTGGAAGCGGCTACCGAGTCCGGGCTGAGTACGGCGACTCGCAATGTTCTGCCCTCGAGAACAATCGTGAAAATATCGATGGAGTGATAATTGTCAACCGACTTGGCGATCTGTCGCAGGTAAGCCGTTAGCCGTTCGCCGTGAAATTTTCCTTCCAGCACTTCGGAGAAGCGTATTTCCGGAGATGATCCACCGGTTCCTCCGCCGGTCCAATTCCCAGGATAATGAACGGCGAAGGCGGCCTTATCGAGGTCGCGTTCGAACTCGAAGCCGGTTTCGCGGATGAAGCGCTCGTATTCGGGATCGTGGCTGACGGCCGGAAGGTCCTTGCCGGCGTTCGCGCGGCGCACCGCATTGAGATTGAGGTAGAAAAAGGCGTCTGCGCCGGGCAGCAGGCGTGCAGGCTCCGGCGGAGCGTGCTTTCGCAGTTGAACGGCGAGGGTCACCGCCGCGGCGATCACTACGACCGCCAGCATGAGGGGGAAGGTGCGCCTAATTCGCATGGAATGCGGTCAGGGAAGAAATGATAACACTGTGGGGCAGGCGTGTCAGAATTCACGAATCCGAGGGCTCGGCCTTGTGTACTTAGATTTCTTGAGGGTTTTATCGTGCTATCTTCTCCTATGCGATTCATTGCGTAGCAGGGGAGTTCAAGTGGAAGCACCGTTTGCCATCCTGATTGCACTTCTGTTGGCTGGATTCCAAGTCGCAGCTGGGCAGGCAACTTGGTTGACCGATGAGCAAGCGCGCGACGTCGCGGGGGCTGCGATCCACTCCGTCTACCCTAGGCCGTGCTACAGCACATATCGTGACGAGCGCCTGGAGGGTTTTCTGCCGCGGATTCGAAAGAACCCGATACTGGACGGCCGATTCAACAATTCCTTGTATTTCTACCGGGTTGCGGGCGATGTCTGTGATTATGTTGTCGAAAAAGACGGCAAGTCGGTACTAATGTCTGAGGTGACACTCGACTGTTGCGAGTACGGTATGGTGGCTGTGGATCGTAGGACAAGAAAGAGTTACTGGTTTGCGGGAGACCGGAAACCAGATGAGTTGTTCAAAGAGTTCGCGGCGGATGAGGACCTCCGCCCCGATTCAGGCCAACCCACATTGTTTGTGACTCTTTACCGTTATCTCGTGTGGGGCGCAGCGAGTGGGAACGAACTTACGAGTTCAGAACAGCTTCGCGATGTCGTTCAGCAGAACTTCGCGTCTGCTTATTCTCCATATGAACGAGACAACGTCTGGCGCGGAAAATTTAAGCGGTGGTGGAAGCAATTTCAATCCCGGGAATCACAATTGAGGTTGGAAACTACTTACGAACCGGCAAGCGAAGGAACTATAGTTCGCGGGTATACCTTCAATGGTTTCCAACTGACCATACCGCGGAGTGACCCACCTCCGAAAGGGACTCCCACGCTGTTCCAGTGGGCTCTTCTGATCAAGTCCGACGGAACGGTTGAACGTCTACCCTCAAAGATAATCTACTCGTCCCGCTGATCTTTGATCAATGACCGCCGCGTTATTTCTTCAACTCTGCCGGCCAGTTGGTGACCAACTTGAGGGGAGAGATGATTTCGTAGGGGCCGAGTTCGGTGCCAGAGGTGAGAGCAATGGGCCAGCGTAATTATAGCCCCGGTGCAAACAATGGACTGTCGCGAAAACGTCGGTACACTTGTGTCAGAAGTCGCGAACCGAACAGCGCTGCGTCCAACCAGGCGTCGAAAAGATTCATTTACTCCGGCAGGCCTAATCGCGCCATCACAGCCTTGTACCGCGGATCGGGCCGAATAGGGTCAAAAGAGGGGTAACGGATTGATAGAACAACTTCAATTTCCCCGCTGGCAAGCGCTTTCTCCAGATAGTCGAGCGCCCGGTTCCGTTCGCCCGTAACCGAAAGAGCCAAAGCTGCCCAGGTAGTCTGCTCCGGTTGATTGAATGCGTTAAGCGCCAGATCACGAAAACCTTTCGCGTCACCGCTCCAGGCTCCCGGTGTAGGAGCGAACTTTTTCAACTCGCTCACTGCATTCGCGAAATCGCCAGTCGCGGCGTACAAGTGCGCGAGCTTATGGTGGGCTGGTCCGAAAGTTGGATCGCGTTCCAGGGTCTTCTGAAACTGGGCGAGCGCCTCTGGGTAGCGATGCGCATCCATTAACGTAGTCGCGTAGTTCGTATTCATAATGGGAGAAAGAGGGTCGAGCGCCAGTGCGACATGGAATTCCTCGAACGCCTGATCGAATCGCTTCTCGGGAACGAGAAAGCTGAAGGCGTACAAATAATGCGCGGCGGCGCTGTTGGGGTCTAATTCGATGGCCCGCCGAAATTCCTGCTCGGCCTCGCGCCACTTCCAGGCGAAAGTCAAAAAACCGGCACGCGCCAGATGTGCCTCCGGCAAGGAGTCATCCAATTCGAGCGCCTTGCGCGTAGCCGCATCCGCCAGCGATCCCGCCTGCCGCGAGGTTATGCCGGTCCTGTAGCTCGGGATGACGTTGTAGGTCTCGCCCAGCCCCGCGTAAGCAAGAGCATAATTGGGATCTGCGGCAATCGCCTGTTGAAACAAATCGATGCTCTTCTTCAACCCCTCCGGGGTGCGTCCGTACCACTGTTGCCGCCCTTCCAGATACAGACGGTAGGCTTCCGAATTCGTAGTCCCGGCGCTGCCTAATCGCCGCTGCTTCTCTCCGCTTAGCTGCACCCGCAGGCGCTTGGAGACGTCGCGCGCAATGTCGCTTTGCAGTTGGGTGATGTCCGCCGCCTTTCGCTCGTAATGCGATCCCCAAAGTTCGCTCCCGTCGGAAGTATTCACCAGGTCGGCCTGCACTCCCACTTCATCTCCGTGCTGAGTGATGCGTCCCATCAAAACCGCACTGACTTGCAGCTGTTGCCCGATTTTCTGTGGATCGTCGTCCTTTCCCTTGAAGCGGAAGACCGTGCTCCGGGCCATCACTTTAAGATCAGGCGCCTGCGACAGGGTACCGATCAGGCTCTCGGTCAGGCCGTCGCTGAGGTATTCATTGTTGGCATCGGCAGTTGCGTTCACGAAGGGCAGCACCGCGAGCGAGTCAATCTTCTTTGCCGCTGAGCCGCCGCGCATGAAGTAGACCGCTGCGCCTATCGCCGCGACCAGCACAATCCCGGCCACTTGAAATAAAAGGCGGTTGCGCGATGGGGCGGATGTGGCCGCAGAAGTGGCCGAAATCCGGCTGCTTGACTCCACGGCTGCGGGAGCGGCTGATGCCCGCCCTGAGTCCAGGTCCCGCTTCAGCCGTGTCAGGTCTGAGCGCAAATCGGCGGCGCTCTGGTAGCGGAGATTTCGATCCTTTTCCAGCGCCTTGCTAACAATGCGCTCTAATTCCGCGGGCGCATCCGGATTGATTCGGGCCGCCGGAACCGGCGTGGCATCGAGGATGGCCCTGAAGATCTCTGCCGAACTCTCGCCCCGAAACGGCAACGCACCCGTCGCCATTTCGTACAGCACCGCGCCGAAGGAGAATAGATCGCTGCGCGCATCCAGCTCTCGCGCTTTCGCCTGCTCCGGTGACATGTAAGCGACCGTGCCCAGCGTCGAGCCAGGGCTGGTCAACTGTTGGTCATCGAAACTGCGCGTCAGCGTCTTATCGGAGCTGCTGGCAGAGCCAATCGTCTGCACCTTGGCCAAACCGAAATCCAGAATCTTGGCGTGGCCGCGTTCAGTGACGAAGATGTTCGCCGGCTTAATGTCACGATGCACAATACCCTTCGCGTGCGCCGCATCCAGTGCATCGGCAACCTCGATGGCCAGGGAAACGAGCGTTTCATTGTCGAGTGGGCGGGCTGCGATGCGGTGTTTCAGGGTTTGGCCCTCGAGAAACTCCATCGCGATGTAGGTCTGTTCGTCGCTCTTGCCGATTTCGTAGATCGTGCAGATGTTGGGATGGTTCAGCGCGGAGGCGGCTCTGGCTTCCCGCCGAAAGCGCTCCAGAGCCTGCGGATCGCGCGCCAGTTCCTCGGGCAAAAACTTTAGCGCGACAAACCTGCCCAACTCGGTGTCCTCGGCCTTGTAGACGACGCCCATCCCGCCGCCGCCGAGCTTTTCAACGATGCGGTAATGCGAGATGGTTTGTCCGATCACAGGCAAGAAATCTTACGTAGGCAAGAGGGGCAAGTCAACGACAGCAGGTTCGAGTCGCGAGTTGCGAGCCGCGAACCGAGCTAGCCTCAGGTTTCTGGATCATCGGCCTCCGACATGTGTTAGGATGCGTTGGCTTTTGAAAGGAGCCTCTATGAAGACGAAGCGCATCAGCTTGGTGATTGGGTTCACGCTGGTAGTGGGAGTGATGCTGGGACTGGTGGGCAGCCAGATGTCGAGCGCCCAGGATAAAGGTAAAGATAATTTGAAAGGCGGCAAGATTCTGCAGCGAACGGAATTGAAGGGCGCGCCGGGATGGGAAGCGATCCTGGTAGAGCGTCCTCTGCCAGCGGGCGCGGAGAGCGGCAAGCACACGCAAGGCGGCAATGAGATCGTCTATATCGAGAAGGGTTCGGTAATCTTTGAGGCGCAGGGTAAGCCCGCCGTGACCCTAAAGCCCGGCGAATCGTTTACCACGAGCGATGGCGAAGTGCACAACGTGAAGAATGCCAGCAAGACCGAGCCGGCGAAGGCGTTGGCCTTCTATGTGGCGAAGAAGGGCGCGAAGCTGGACGATCTGTCGACTCCGGTGAAATAGGCGGCGACCAGACTACCTGACGCCACCAAAAAAATTGATGTAGACTGTGCCTGCGACATGCCAGCAGAGCGCTTAGGTGGAACCGATGAAGTGCGCGCAGGTTCTTTTGTTTTTGGGCCTCATTCTGCTAAGTCAGGTGCTTCAGAGTCAGCAGTCTGCGGACGATGATGACATCAAGGCCTCGCAGAAATCCTGCCGCGTCATCACGATGACCGTGAACGCGCGGGAGCGCATGCGGGCCAGCGGTGACGTGCCGGGGGATGATGACTTCAGCGCCGGCGCAAGGGCCTGCGCTCGGCTGAATAAGGCTATCTCGACCTCAGATCCGAGCAAGATTGAGAGTGCAGCGAGGGCGCTGCGACCTATTCTTTCGCGGCTCGGCATGGCCCCTTCGTCCCCGCGGGAGCAATTGGCGGCACTGGAGAAGAAGACCTCTGGTTTAAGCGGGAAAGATTTGTTCTACCAACTCGCCGACCTCGCGAAGAAAGCGTTCAACGCCGGCGAGACCGACAAGGCGGGGGTTTATTCGAAACAACTCCTACAGATGGCGCGCCAGTATCCTAGGGATTGGAATCACGGTAACGCCATCTTTTACGGGAACTTTGTACTGGGTCGAATTGCGATACAACGAGGCAGCGTCAAGCAGGCCGGTCAGTACCTATTGGCGGCGGGTGCCACAGCAGGTTCGCCACAACTCGACAGTTTCGGGCCCAACATGACCCTCGCCAAGGAACTCCTTGAGAAGGGTCGGTCAGAAGTGGTATTGCAGTACTTCGCCCTCTGCAGGAAGTTCTGGGAAGATGGGAGGCTTAAGCTGGATGAATGGAGCTCCGCTGTCCGCGGCGGGGAGGTTCCAGATTTCGGCCCCAACTTGGAATACTAGCGGGCGCGACCGGAATCGGCAGTGGAACATCCGACCAATCTCTCCTTGTCAAAGCAGGCCTGTTGCGCGAGATTTGCCCCTCGTGATAACTTATTTAATTGTCCCGGACATCTGGAAGGGATCAAGGGTATACTTGTGTCTGCGGACACTTGTCCCCCAACGCTGGCGTAGCTCAGTCGGTAGAGCATCGGTTTTGTAAACCGAGGGTCGGGGGTTCGAATCCCTTCGCCAGCTCCAGCATATGAAACGCAGGAAATGAATTCAGAGCGACTTCCGGCAGGCTGCGGAGATCTTAGTTTCCGCAACCAGGCGGCGCAACAGGTTTTTCCAACGCACTTCATCTGGAAATAAATTCGGAACTGATCCGGCGTACAGCGATCTTCGCGCGGTAAATTCGTAGCGCGATTCCTGATTTTCGTGACTTGGTTTCCCTGATTTGCGAAGTTTGCGAAACTCGCGTTTGGTGAGCCCGAAGTAGAAGTGTGCTGCCCCGGTCCGCGGATTCGAGATGGCCTGCGGGATCGGGACGAAGATGAGGCGCGACGGCTGCATCGCCCGGCGATTTGTGCACAGGTGGGTGAGTGGTTAAAGCCAACAGACTGTAAATCTGTCCCTCCTAGCGAGGTACGAAGGTTCGAATCCTTCCCTGTGCACCAGAATTTGTGGATCTTGTTACGCGGCAGGAATTATGAGTCGCTTGGCGATGGCGTTGATTGCTTACCTGGTTTTGGGTGCGCTGGCGTATGCGACGCTGAGTGATGTGCGGATTCGGGTAGCAACGCTACTGATTTTGGGATTGTTCGCCGTCAAGAGCTGGGTGCGGCGCAAGGATTTCATGCACCCGGATGGCGAGGGCGATGGGGAGTGAATTTTAGCTGAGAGCTGGCGGCTGATGGCCGACAGCCGGTTTTAGCCGATGTAGCTCAGTTGGTAGAGCACTCCCTTGGTAAGGGAGAGGTCATCAGTTCAATCCTGATCATCGGCTCCAGAGATGAGGCGTTTTGCGGGCGTGACCCTGAGCGGGAGTCGAAGGGGCGAGCCCGCAGCCGAAATCCC
>Ga0307479_10002077_pt1 | contig 18246 bp, 16 predicted proteins | sample atmos_gasesECM4C_FD_203743 | JGI IMG/M metagenome (GOLD analysis project Ga0307479, IMG submission 203743) | Hardwood forest soil microbial communities from Morgan-Monroe State Forest, Indiana, United States - atmos_gasesECM4C_515 | ecosystem: Environmental > Terrestrial > Soil > Temperate... | reverse complement strand
GCACAGACCCGGCGCCTGCACTTTGCCAAGCAACTGATCGACGAGACGACCTTACCGATGGTCCAGGTTGCGGTGGCGGCGGGCTTCGGCTGCGTGCGACGCTTCAACGATGCGATCCGCAAGGTCTACCACCGAACACCGACCCAGATCCGACGCCTGGCTCGCCAGGCGGGCGCGAGAGCCGAAAACGCGTACCAGTTCCACCTCGACTATCGGCCGCCCTACAACTGGACCCGCATGCTGGAATTCCTGGCCGCTCGCGCCACGCCGGGCGTGGAGGCGGTGCAGGACGGCCGCTATCGCCGCACCATCGCTCTGGATGGGCACCACGGCTTCCTGGAGGTCGCGCTGCAAGAGCCCAAGAACGCGTTGCAGGTGTGCGTGCAGATCGGCGATCCTCGCTCGCTCTTCTTCATCATCGAGCGGATCCGCAGGATGTTCGATCTGAATGCCGACTGGTCCGACATCGAACAGGCTCTGGGCGCCGATCCGGTGCTGGCCGCGGCGGTTCAAGCCGAAGCGGGATTGCGTGTGCCCGGATGCTGGAACGGATTCGAGCTGACGATCCGGGCCATTCTCGGCCAGCAGGTCAGCGTGAAGGCGGCGACCACGCTGGCTGGCCGGATCGCCGCAGCGTTCGGCCAGAGTTTCTCGCCCGCATCCGGGCTTACCCATCTTTTCCCGACGCCCGAAATCCTGGCCAAGGCCGATTTGACGAGCGTGGGGCTGACCAAGGCGAGAGCCGAAACCATTCGAGCCTTCGCTCGCGCGGTGTGCGATGGGCGCATCCGCTTCGAAGGAGTCGTCGACGACCGCGCCTTGCGCGAGCAGCTGCGCGCCATCCCCGGGATCGGCAACTGGACCGCGGAGTACGTTGCGATGCGGGCGCTGTGCGATCCGGATGCGTTTCCGGCGGGCGATCTTCACCTGCGCAGAAAAGCCGGCGGCTGCACCGAGCGCGAGCTCGAGAGTCGATCGGAATCCTGGCGCCCGTGGCGTGCCTACGCCACGATGCTGCTGTGGCAGAGCAGTGCCGTCCCGCCGTCCGGGCCGGCGCCCTCTGCCCCACGGCTCAGTCGCATCGATCGGATTGCACCTGGCTCCGATGTGGCCAGAGTCGGCACCCCGGAACGACGCATTGGCGCTTCAACGCCGAAATGAGCCGGCTTGCAGGAAAAACGACAGAACCACTCGCCTGCGATGCGGTCGCCGGGTGCCTGAAGGCGCCGGTCAGGCGAACGCGCACCAGCCAAAGGGCCATCATTAGCAGAGGCGCGATGTGACGCCCTCGCGCGCTGCCAGTCTTACTGAAGCAGCACGTAGACCACGGCCAGCGCGACCAACAAGGCAACCGATGCTGCCACCGCTCCGGCGCGGTGGCGCAGCACGAACTTGCTGGCGCGTTGGGCCAGGCGGTTTGGCCGTGCCGCCACCGGGCGGCCGCTCAAGTAACGCTGCAGATCGTCAGCGAGCGCCGCAACGCCCCGGTAGCGATCCTCGCGCGCCTTGGCCAGCGCCTTGAGCACAATGGCATCCAGGTCCCCGCGCAGCTGCCGGGCGAGCTTGTCCTGCGTCGTGTTTGTATCCGCGCCGGCGCTGCGTCCAAGGTGCATGCTGGGCGGCTGAACCGGTGTCGTGGCGATGGCCTCCAGCAGCGCCATGGGAGAGCCAGCGCAATGGTAGGGATGGCGGCCGCAGAGCAACTCGCACAGCACCACCCCCAGCGAATACACGTCGGCGGCCGCATCGATCGCGTCGCCCCGAACCAGCTCCGGGCTCGCATACTCCGGCGTCAACGCCGGTCCATATAGCTGCGTGAGCTGAGTTTGTTCGTCCTGATTGGCCAGGAGTTTGGCCACTCCGAAGTCCAGCAGCCGCGCCTGCCCCGAGCCGGTCACCAGGATGTTCGACGGCTTGATGTCCCGATGGATCACCTGCTGGCCGTGCGCATACTGCACCGCGTCCAGTACCTGCAGGAAGACCTTCAAGCGCTCGCGAACGCCAAGCCGGTGTGAGTTGCACCAAACGATCAGGGGCTGTCCAGCGACGAACTCCATCGCGAAGTACGGCAAGCCCTGCTCGCTGACCCCGGCGTCGTACAGCCGCGCGATGTTCGGATGATTCAGAGCGGCCAGGATGTCGCACTCGCGGGCAAAGCGGCTCGCCAAGTCCTCGCGCAGGCTGTCGAGCATTGGCAGCTTCAACGCCACTTCCCGGTTGAAGGCCCCGTCGGCACGCTGCGCCAGCCACACTTCGGCCATGCCGCCAGTTCCGAGAGGGCGGATCAGACGGTACGGGCCCACAAACTCACCTGCCTGCTGCGCGCACCTGCCGATCGGGTTGGTCCGGATCCGCGCGGGATCCGAAACCTGATCGCCCTCGCTCAAAAGGGCCTGCCGCAGCGCCGCCAGCAAGTCCTCGTGTTCCGGAGCCAGCGCTTCGAGCCAGCGCCGCCTTGCCGCCGAATCCAGGTCCAGCGCCTCGTCCAGCAGCCGGCTCATCCGTGCCATCTGAGCGGCCGAAAGCATCGCCTCGCCCCCTTGCGCCCGCCTCGCTGAAGGACGCGACAAAGGGTCCTTCGGCAACGACCCCTTTTCGGCAAACGACCCCTTAACGGATCAGCGCTAACGAGCGCCAATCCTACCCCTGCTGCCGCATCGGCCGCGCTGCGGCCTCACCTTTTCCCGCCGAGCAGCGGATTCACTACTTTGAGCCCGGCGAAACGGCTGAAATCGCGGTCGGCGGACCACAGTTCGCGCACGCCATGCTGCCGACACAACGCGGCCACCCGCGCGTCGTGAACCTGCGCGCCTCCGATGCGACCTTCGGCCAGCATTGCGCGCAGAGTCGTCCAGTGCGTCGTCGACTCGGTCAACAGCGCCAGCGTCGGGGATTCGATCCAGGCATCCACCTGATCGAGCGCCCGCGCCAACGGCGTGGGAGGTGCATAGATGCGAGGATGCGTGACGATCGCAAGGAATTCGTGCACGCATGGCCACGCAATGGCCCAGGTTGCCGATCCTTCGGCAAGCTCTCCGACGCAGCGAGATGCTGTCTCGTGGAAAGGCGAGTCTTCGCGGTGCGCGTAGACGAGGATGTTGGTATCTACGCCGATCAAGCGCCACGATCCTTGTAGATGTGATCGCGCACCTTTTCCCACGAAGCTTCGTGAAATTCCGGCTGCAGGCCCTTTCCTTTGAAGCTGGCTCGGCGCAACTTGAAGGGGGCGCCGCGTTTGGTTTCTGCAATGACCCGATGAAGGCCACGCTCTATCAAGGTGCGCAGAGTGACGCCTTCGCGCGCCGCCAGTTTGCGGGCTTGCTGCAGCAGTGAATCGGCGATTTCCACCGTGGTCTTCATGTGGATATCTATATGGGTGCTTCGATATGGGTACCCGTATTTTATGCCGTCGGAGCCCGCGCGTCCAGCACCGCGAGTGGGAGTGGGAATATGGTCAGCTTGTAAACAGGGCCACTCCGTTGCTTCAATGGCGCGCGGCGCGATTCGGGCGCACGACGGGAGTCCTCATATCCCGTGACTTCAGGGGGTTTTGATGCAACGACGACAGGCTCTGATCACTATGGCTGGCTTGGTGGCGGCGTCGCCGCTGGGACGCGTTGCCGCGCAAACGCGGCTGGTGCCACCGCTCGCATCGCCACGCTCCAGCGCCCCGATTCCAACGATCGACATTCACTGCCACGTATTCAATTCGCGCGACCTGCCCATTCCGGGTTTCGTCACCGATCTGTACCTGAACAGTCTGCCGAAAGCCGCCCAGATACCGGCCGGCACGGTGATCTGGTTTGTCTCGCAGCTGATGGACACGGTTGCGGTATCGGCACCGGAAGAAGCGAGCGACCTCGAAAAGAAACCGCGACCGTTCCCCGAGTTCAAACCGTGGAGCCGGACTCTCCTGATCGCCGATCGGGTGCGACGGACCGTACAACGATTGACCCTGCCCACTCCACAGACACAGTCGCAAATCGACGCGCTGGACCGACGCATCGCCGCGGCGCTCAGGCAGGCGTCCACCCAGAGAAACATCCCACTGCAAATGCCATCCGCTGCGCAGCGGCAGGCCTTCCTCAGAAGCCTGGCCGGCTTTGGCAATCCGGCGTTTTCGGCCAACTCGAAGCTGGGACTGACGCCCGATGCAGTCGCGCTGGGTGCAGCGAAATCGCCCGCCGACCTAGTCGGCGTGCTGTATCTGGCCTCCCTGCTGACGCTGTCCAGAGCGGAACTGACCGATACGCTGGCCAAGCTGCCGGTTCGGCACGCTTCCGACGTGCGCTTTTTTGCACCGGCCCTGGTCGATTACAGCTACTGGCTGGACGACTTTGAAAACGTCTCGTCGCTGGACGACCAGATCCGGGTCATGTCCGATGTTGCGGCCAGGAAGGGGCGTCCGTTCGCAGTGCATCCGTACGTCTCGTTCTGCCCATGGCGTCAGATCGTCGAGCCGAAGCAGTTCGACAGCGTCAAGGACGCCATTCAATCGCGCGGATTCATCGGCGTCAAACTCTATCCGGTGATGGGCTTTTTGCCGATCGGAAACGCCAGCGCGGACCCTTCAGCCTATCCGGACAAGCTTCGCAATACGCGTCCCGACTGGGCCAAGGCCCTGGATGAGTCCCTGGCCAACCTCTACCAGTGGTGTGCGCAAGAAGGAGTTCCGATCCTCGCGCACTGCTCCGACAGCCAGGCTCCTTCCGCTGCGGCCGGTCTTCGTGGCGGGCCGAAAGGCTGGCAGGATGTCGTTGCCAATGGCGGATTTTCCGGCCTCAGGCTCAACCTCGGGCACCTGGGTGGACTGTGGGATCTGGCCCAACCGTCGCACAACGACTGGACCGAATCGGTGGTCCGGATGATCGCGGATCAAGGCAACAACCTCTATGCCGACATCTCCGACTACTCTTCGATCATGCATCGACCGGGCACGAGCGACGCGAGCGACGATAAAGCCGTGACCAGCGCCGTGGTCGGTTTTCTCGGCCAGCATCCCACCGCGAAGAGCAAGCTGATGTATGGCTCGGACTGGGTCATGCTGTCGAAGGACCTGGGGGCCGAGCTGTACTACCCCAGCATGCGGGACAGGGTGCCCACCGCCTGGGGAGTCGACGCGCCGCGATTTCTCGGAGGCAACGCGGCCAGATTCATCGGGCTGGCCAAGATCAAGGGGCAGCCCGTCGCGAAGACCCGGTTGCGCCTGGAAGCGTTTTACGACAAGCACGGCTTGGACAAGCGGCTGCTGGGGCTCTGGGACGAGTAGGTCGGCTGCTCGCTAAGCGTGATCGTGATCTTGGCGCGAACGACGGATTGACTTTCCAAGAGCAAAATAGGTAGCCTGGCTAGGCGCAGTACAGAAACGCTTGCGCCTCAGAACGATCGGGCTATTCGTGGAGCTTTCGGCAGGGGGACACTGTGAACAGCCAAATGCGAATCGGGATCGTTGTGTGGTCGATCGCCCTCGATATTGGACTGGCGTCATGCGCAAGCGAAAAGATGACATTGACCAACGATCAAGGCCAGACCGTAACGTGCGAGGCCAACGGACTGGAGCCTTTTCAGGCTTGCATCGACCGGGCCAAAGCGCGCGGATTCAAGCAAACCGAGGCCGCCAAGCCTGTACCTTCGATTCCTTACTGACGCGGCCGGTCGGACCGGTGCCGCCCGCGCTTACCTGGCGCCCGACAGACCCTTACGGAGTGGAACAGTGATGAATCAACGAAAAGCTGTGGGTATTCTCGCCTCAACGGTCGTTGCTGTTTTGAGCTGGAATGGTCCGGCGCAATCACAAGCCGTCAGGACTCCTTATCCGGAGATGGCGCCGGCCGATCAGTACCTCATCGCAAACCGTGAGGATGAAATCACACTGGCACGCAGCGCCGCGCCGCCGTCAATTTCCGCAGACGCCCAAGTGCTCGTGCTCGGTCGTCACGGCTATGAGACGGCCGTGAAGGGCAAGAACGGCTTCGTCTGCTTCGTCGAACGCTCCTGGGCAGCCGGTTTCGACGATCCCCAGTTCTGGAATCCCAAGCTACGCGCGCCAAACTGTTTCAACCCGCCGGCCGCGCGCACCCAGCTGCCACAGTACCTCCAGCGCACGGAGTGGGTCCTGGCCGGGGCGACGAAACAGCAGGTAATCGAAAGAACCAAGGGCGCGGTCGCCAGCCACAGCTTCAAAGCCCCTGAGGCGGGCGCCTTTTCCTTCATGCTGTCGAAGGACGGCTATGTGAGCGACGACGCGGCAGGCCCATGGCTTCCCCATGTCATGTTTTTCCTTCCGCATGGCCAAGCCGACAATTGGGGCGCGGACAAGGAAGACTCACCCGTCATCGGGCAAGATGGCAGCGCTATAGAAACGACGGTCCTCTTCATTCCGGTGCGTCGGTGGTCCGACGGCTCGCCTGCCCCCCCGCCACCTGCCAAGAAGCACCAGATGTGACCCATTCCAGGCGCTTGCCCGCGCGCGTCTAACCTGGCTGGTCACAAGCGACACACGTCGCGAAGGCGGTGGATCGTCGGCAGCTGTCCCCGCCGCTGGCGGGATTCGCGACGATCTTGTTACTCCCTGACTCGCTGTCGTTTGCGTAGGCTTGTCTTAACGGAGCCGCCCAACGACTCCCGAGACAGGCAAGGATCCGACACGCGAGGAGCACATCATGAATACAGGCATGGGCGAATCGAGCACCACGAACCATCCCGTCGTGTCCCAGGAGCGCTGGGTCGCCGAGCGCAAGAAGCTGCTGGCGCGCGAGAGGGAGCTGACGCACCTGCGCGACCAGGTTGCCCGCGAGCGGCGCGCGCTGCCGTGGGTGCGCATCGACAAGATCTACACCTTCGACACACCCGAGGGCACGCGTACGCTCGCCGACCTCTTCAAGGGCCGCCGCCAGCTGATAGTGCAGCACTTCATGCTCGCCCCGGGGTGGGAGCAAGGTTGCCCGAGCTGCTCCTTCATGGCCGACCACACCGACGGCATGAATGTGCACCTGGCGCATCGCGACGTCACGTTTGTCGCCATCTCGCGCGCTCCGCTGGCCGAGATCGAACGCTTCCGCCGACGCATGGGCTGGCAGTTCAACTGGGTGTCTTCGTTCGGCAGCGACTTCAACCACGACTTCCACGTGAGCTTCACGCCGCAAGAGGGGAAGGGGCAGGTCCACTACAACTACGACACGCAGCCCTTCGAGAGCGAGGAATTGCCCGGCATCAGCGTGTTCTACAAGGACGACGCGGGCGACATCTTCCACACCTACTCGACCTACCGGCGCGGCGTAGAGGCGATGATGGGCACCTACAACCTGCTCGATCTCACACCGAAGGGCCGCGACGAGCGCGACGGGCCTATGGCGTGGGTGCGCCACCACGACCGCTACGAGCCAGCGCCGGCCGTAAAGGCAGCGCCGGCGGACGATTCCTGCTGCGACACGCAGACCTGAAGGGGCGAGCGGCCTTAGCGTGCGCGCAATATCACGCGGGCGCCGACTGCGCGTTCACGTACGCCAACAGCGGATGGCCGCGCCCTACCGTCTGCAGCCGCCCCTGCGCGTCGGTGATGTTCATCGTCTGCAGCCACTGCTCGAACTCCGGCGCCCGCTTCAGGCCCAAGAGGCTGCGGAGATACAGGGCGTCGTGAAACGACGTGCTCTGGTAGTTCAGCATCACGTCGTCCGCCCCCGGCACCCCCATGATGTACGTCACGCCGGCGCAGCCGAGCAGCGTGAGCAGCGTGTCCATGTCGTCCTGGTCGGCCTCGGCGTGGTTCGTGTAGCACACGTCGCACCCCAGCGGCAGCCCCAGGAGCTTGCCGCAGAAGTGGTCCTCCAGCCCGGCCCGGATGATCTGCTTGCCGTCGTACAGGTACTCGGGGCCGATGAAGCCGACCACCGTATTGATCAGCAGCGGTGAGAAAGCGCGGGCCACACCATAGGCGCGCGCCTCGCAGGTCTGCTGGTCCACGCCGAAGTTGGCCTCGGCCGACAGCGCCGAGCCCTGCCCGGTTTCGAAGTACATCACGTTATCGCCCAGCGGCCCGCGCGCCAGCGACTGCGCCGCGGCGCGCGCCTGCGCCAGCAGCGCCAGGTTGACGCCAAAGCTCGTGTTGGCCTTTTCCGTCCCGGCGATCGATTGGAACACCAGGTCGACCGGCGCGCCTTTTTCGATCGCCTCGATCGTGTGCGTCACGTGCGTGAGCACACACGACTGGGTCGGAACCGAAAATCGAGTGATCACCTCGTCGGTGAGCTTCAGAAGATCGATCAGCGCGGGCAGGTTGTCGGACACCGGGTTGATGCCGATCACGGCGTCGCCCGCCCCGTACAGCAGCCCGTCCAGGATCGAGGCGGCAATTCCCGCGGCGCTGTCGGTCGGATGGTTGGGCTGAAGGCGCACCGCCATCGTGCCGGGCAGGCCGATCGTGTTGCGAAAGCGCGTGACCACATGGCACCTGGACGCCGCCGTCACCAGGTCCTGGTTGCGCATGAGCTTGCTCACCGCCGCGGCCATCTCCGGCGTGATGCCGCCCCGCACGCGCGCCAGCGCCTCGGCGTCGGCCGCATCGGACAGCAGCCAGTTGCGAAACTCGCCCACCGTCAGGTGCGCGAGCGGCGCGAAGGCTTGCGCGTCGTGCGTGTCGATGATCAGGCGCGTGACCTCGTCGCTTTCATAGGGGATCACGCATTCCTGAAGAAAACTCTTCAGCGGCAGCTCTGCCAGGCACATCCGGGCCGCTACCCGCTCGGCGTGGCTGCGGGCCGCCACGCCCGCCAGGTAGTCGCCCGAGCGCGCCGGCGTGGCCTTGGCCATCAGGTCCTTCAGGTCGCTGAAGATCCAGACCTGGCCGCCGACGGTGTGACGAAATGCCATGCGGGCTCCCGTAAGCTTTGCCGATACGGTGTCACCGATTCCGGTCCAATTCCAATCGCATCATGCCCGAACGGGTAACGGGCGGCGGCAGTGCGGGTTTCAAACTGTTGCACTTGCGCTGTACACCGGCAAGCGTCGCGACGCGTTGGCGATTGGGCGTGTCCGGGCTCGGCGAGTCTTACGCACCTGTGCCGCGGGATGCGACGTTACGCGATGTTTACGAAGCAGGGATTACTGCGATGACAGAGTCACTGACCCGTACCGTAGCGAGGCTGCTGGCAGCGATGGCCGTGATGGTCGCAGCTCCCGGCTGTTCATCGACCCCACCGGCTGCGCCGCCGCTGCCCAAGCCGGCACTGCCTGCACCGCAGGCGGCCGCCTCGCCCCTGGCCAAGGTCGACCAGTACGCGCTGGTGGACCGGATCACCTGGGGCGCCACCAGTTCCTCGCTCAAGCAGATCCGCTCCATGGGCACGCAGCGCTGGCTCGAGGAGCAGTTGCACCCGCGGCCAGATCCGGCGCTGCCCCCGGCGGTTGCGCAGCAGATCGCGGCGCTGTCGATCCAGACCCTCTCGATGCCGCCGCGCGTGATCACGGTGGCGCAGCGCCACAAGGACATCGACAAGATCGCCGACGAGGATCAGCGCAAGTCGGCCCGCAAGGACCTGAACGAGGAACTGAACGGTGTGGGCCGCGAAACGGCCACCCGGATGCTGCTGCGGGCGCTTTACTCGCCCAACCAGCTGCAGGAGCAGATGACCTGGTTCTGGTTCAATCACTTCAACGTGTTCCAGAACAAGAACGACGAACGCCTGATGCTGGCCGACTACGAGCAGACGCTGCGCGTTCACGCGCTGGGGCGATTCCGCGATCTGCTCGGCGCGGTGGTGCACCACCCTGCGATGCTGGTGTACCTGGACAACGCGCAAAACGCGGTCGACCACATCAACGAGAACTACGCGCGCGAGCTGATGGAGCTGCACACGCTGGGGGTCGATGCCGGCTACACGCAGCGCGATGTGCAGGAGCTGGCGCGCGTGCTCACCGGATTCGGCGTGGACCGGCGCGATCCGGCCACCAACCCGCCGCCCAAGTTCGCCCGGCCCGAACGGGCGGCGCAGTACACCCACCAAGGGCTGTACGAATTCAACCCGCACCGGCACGACTATGGCGACAAGCAGGTGCTGGGCGCGACCATTCGCGGCTCGGGCCCGGTCGAGCTCGAGCAGGTGCTGGACCTGCTCAGCCGCGACCCGGGCACGGCGCACCACGTCAGCCTGAAGCTCGCGATGTTCTTCGTGTCGGACGATCCGCCCGCGCCGCTGGTTGACCGGATGGCGGCGCGTTTTGCGGTGGCCGACGGCGACATCGCTGCGGTGCTGCGCACGATGTTCGAGTCGCCCGAGTTTGCCGCCTCGCTGCGCACCCGCTACAAGGATCCGGTCCACTACGTGGTCTCGGCCGTGCGCGCCGCCTACGACGACAAGCCCATTTTGAACGCGCGCCCGATGATCAACTGGCTCAACCGGCTGGGCGAGGCGCCCTACGCCCGCCAGACCCCGGACGGCTATCCGCTGAACGAGGCGTCCTGGGCCGGGCCCGGCCAGCTCACCACGCGCTTCGAGATCGCCAAGGCGATCGGTTCGGGATCGGCGGGGCTTTTCAAGACGGACGAGCCCAATCCGACCGAGAAGCCGGCATTTCCGCAGCTATCCAACGCGCTGTACTTCGAGGCGATCCAGCCGAAGCTGGCGGCCGCCACGCGGCAGGCGCTGGATCAGGCCACCTCGCCGCAGGAGTGGAACATGCTGCTGCTGAGCGCCCCGGAGTTCATGGTGCGGTAGGCAGAGGGAGATCCGAAGGAGGCCTTATGAACCGCCGACAATTGCTTCGCCTGGGCGCCTGCCTGCCGCTCGTCTGCCGCAGCTCGCTGCTGTGGGCCGCTCCGCAAGCGGGCGGTACACGGTTCCTGCTGGTGTTCCTGCGCGGGGGCCTGGACACCCAGCACCTGCTGGTTCCGATCGGATCGGATTTCTACTATCGTGCCCGTCCCAACATCGCGATCGGCCGCCCGGGGTCGGGCGAACACGCGGCGATCGCGCTGGATTCCTACTGGGGCCTGCACCCGGTGCTGCAGGAGAACCTGTACCCGCTGTACCAGAACAAGCAGCTGGCGCTGGTGCCGTTCGCCGGCACCGATGACGATTCGCGCAGCCACTTCGAGACGCAGGACAGCATCGAGCTGGGTCAGCCCCTGAACGGCTCGCACGACTTTCAGTCCGGGTTCCTGAACCGGCTGGTGCAGCGGCTGACGGGAGCGGAGCCGATCGCGTTCACCGACCAGGTGCCGCTTTCGATGCGGGGCTCGCAGCAGATCGCCAATTTTGCGCTGCGCGCAGTGGGCAAGCCCGCGGTGGATGCGCGCCAGAGCGCGATGATCGCCGGCATGTACGCCAACACGAAGCTGGCGGCGGCCGTGAACGACGGCTTCGGCGTACGCGAGGAAGTGATGAAGAAGCTCGCCGACGAGATGAACGATTCTTCGCGCGGAGCGCTCGGCCCCAAGGGCTTCGAGCTGGAGGCCCGGCGCATTGGCCACCTGATGAGCGAGCAGTTCGACCTGGCGTTCCTGGACGTGGGCGGCTGGGACACGCACGTCGGCCAGGGCGCAGGCACCGGGTACCTCGCCACTCACCTGGAGGAGCTCGGCCGCGGCATTGCCGCCTTTGCCGACGAGATGGGCCCGCGCTGGAACAACACGGTGGTGGTCGTGATCAGCGAGTTCGGCAGGACCTTCCGGGAAAACGGCAACCGCGGCACCGATCACGGGCACGGCACCACTTACCTGGTGGCGGGCGGCGCCGTGCGCGGCGGGCGTCTGGCCGGCGACCAGCAGAAGATCGAAGAGTCCACGTTGCACCAAAACCGGGACCTGCCGGTGCTGAACGAGTACCGTGGGGTGCTGGGGGGCCTGTTCGGAAAGATCTACGGGCTGAATGCGGGCGACGTGGCGGCGATCTTTCCGGGCGCGAAGCCGAAGGACATCGGGCTCGTTTGAGGTCCGGCGAGTTTCCGCTACAGTGTTCGGGCCTGCTCCCGTCTTCGATGTCACCTCTTCTGATTTTTCACATTACCACCGCCTCCATCGCGTTGCCTGGCGGTGTGGCGGCCATGAGCCTGCGCAAGGGCTCAACAGGACATCGCATCGGCGGAACCGTCTTTGTGATCGGCATCATTTGCATGACAGCCAGTGCGATCCCGTTGGCACTGCTCAAAACGCAGACCCTCAACGCACTCGTTGGCGCTCTGACTTGCTACCTGGTGGCAAGCGGCTGGGTGGCCGGCCGCCGCAACCGGTTTCAGGACGTCCGAATCATGAACGCGGCCCTTGGTGTGGTGGCGTTAGGAGTCGGGGCACTCTTGGTGAACTTCGGAATCGAGGCGCTCAACAGCCCGTCTCACCTGAAAGACGGGGAAGGCGCGTCCGGATACTTCTTCTTCGGAGCAATCGCCGTGCTGGGCGCAGCGCTCGATCTGCGTCAGGTCATTAGCGGGATTGGCAACAAGCTCTGGCTCGCACGCCACCTGTGGCGCATGAACCTGGCCATGGCGATTGGCATTATCTCGGTGACCCCGCGTCTGAACCGTCTGGCCGGACACCCCATCCAGAGTGACGCTATCCTGGTGGCACCGACACTGCTGGTGCTCCTTTTCATGGTCTATTGGCTTCGGCGTGTACTGGCGACCAAGCGCGCCACGGGGCCTTTGGGCCGTGTCCTTGTCGACTAACTGCAGAACTTGAAGTCGCAATTTGCGACATCAAGTTGGGGCGGCCGGCGCAAGTTGCCGCTTGCCTTCCTCAGCTCACTCCGATTGCTGCCCCAGCGCCTGCAACAGGTTCGCGAAGTCCGGCACGCCCACTCCCGTTGCCTGGTCGTAGCCCTCGCGACCCTTGTAGTGCCAGTTGTCGCCGGCGACGATGTCCCGTAGCGGAGCACTCGCGCCGCCGTAGGCGTGGCCCGTGCGCACGAGGTTGTAGAGCGTCGGATTGATCAAACCGATCCGGCCGAGTGCCTGGTTGTACAGGGCGGTGACGCCGTTGAACTGCGGCGCGGCGAAACTGGTGCCGCCCCAGCCGGTCTGGATGCTGAATCCGCTCACGCTCGAGGTGTAGTAGACGGCATAGCCCGTGTCCGGATCCGAGTTGAGCGAGATGTCGGGCACGTTGCGGCCGGCATATTCAGAGGGCAGCGTCACCACAGTGACCGGCGGCGTTTGCGTGTAGTCGATCAGCGTTTGGTGTTCCGCGGTCGTGCGTATGCCTTCAACGCCGGACTGGTAGTACGGCCGCGGCACATAGGAGCTGACGCCGCCGCCGCTGCCTCCCGGGAAGATTCCGCACGAGAGCGGGTCGAATCCGATCAGCTTGCAGAAGTGGATCAAATAGTCCCATCCCCAGGCCTGCTCGCTCGCGATGGTCAACGAATAGGTCTGGGTCGGGCTGATCGCAAACGTCTGCGTGCCGGGCAGGGTGGTGCCCCCCATCGCGGTCAACCACCGCTGGGCGGCCGGGTCGTCGACCGAGAGGACCACCGAAGAGTGCGGCAATGGGTACGAGGGCGGAAAGGACCACTCAACGGAGTCATAGGCGCCCTGATCACCCGCGGCGACATAAACGCTCTGTCCCTGCAGCACCGCCTGCGCGAACAGGTCGTTTAAGGCCTGCAGCGAGGTGACCACGTTCCCGCTGGTCGGATCGGTGACATCCTGCGGCGGCAGCACGTCGAAGTATTCCCACTGGCCCCAGCTACACGACAGCGTATCGACGCGGTTCTCGTCGATCACCGCCGCGAACGCGTCGACGAAGCCCTGATTCGTGTTGGGCGCCTCGAAAACCTCGATTCTGGCGCCCGGTGCGAGTCCGCCGGACTGTTCGACATCGATCGTCGTCTCGAGCGATCCGGATTTATCGCTCGGGGGGACGGACCCGCCGTCGATCTGTACCTCGTGGATCCGGTGGTGCGAAACTTCCAAGCCGAGCGCCTCCCAGTAGGCGTAAGCGTCGCTCGGCGTGAAGGAAGCGAGCGTCACGATGCCCAGCGTGACCTCGTGTCCACTCAGGCCCCGTTCGTACAGCGGGCCCACATCGTATATCTGGGCGAAATCGGCGACCGTCAGCGCGCCGGGCGCATTTGCGGTGCCCGCCGCTGCGGATGGCGTCGGGGTGGCCAAACGGGCAGCGGCACGCGCCGTTGCCTGGCGCAGATGCGGCCGGTAGCGCGGGCGCGTGTCCAGGCCGAGCACGGCCTGTACCGCATCGCCGATGGCGGGTGAAATCTGCGGAGTACCGATGGGTGATCGGAAGCGATACGACGCGTTGTCCGGCGTGGCCGGGACCTCGAATGCGTGCAACTGGACGCCGAACTCCGCCTGGATCGCTGCCAGGCTGCCGGCTACGCTCAGGTGAGCCACCGAGGCGCGCGACACCTGCAGTCCGGCCGCCTGAAAGTGGCTTGTGACCCGCTCGATGGTCTCGGGTGTCGGGCCGAATCGGGCGTCGAACTCCTGGGTCGACAGAAAACGCCGGAACTGTGGGCCGCTGGCATCGTAGATCGACTCGATCAGCGCTTCCATCTGGTCGGCGTTGCGCAGCTTCAACGCGACCGTCAGTGTGACCGGCGCGTTGCCGGCAGCGCTGTCGGCCGAACCCAGGTCGATGGCCGTTGGCCCTGCGGCGTACGCCGGCAGCGCCACCAGTGCAACGGCGGTCATTGCCGCCGTCAGCGTGGCAGCAAACGAAAGCCCGTTGGTATGCATCGCTGTCCTCCGCAATTAGTGAACTGTTTTTCTTCTCGAATCGTAGGCCGCCATTTGCCCTACTTCAACCCCTGCATCGCTCACGGGCGCTGCAACGGCGGTTGCTTCAATTCGCATGGATGTGGCTCACCGGCTCAGGTACGCGCGCCAGGGATCCCAGTATCGCATCGGCCAGTTGGCCGCGAGCTTTTCATGCAGATGCTCGGGCGCGTTGACCAGGCACGATTCGATGCGGCCGCCCTGCGGATCGGGAGAAAACGTGAGCACCAGCGTTGCGTCCACGTCCTGCGGACGCCATTCGAAGCTGCGCCAGCTCTGCACGATCTGCCGGCCGGGACTCAGAGCGAGAATGCGGCCGAAAATCCTGCCGTCGAAGGCCCAGAACTCGGCGCCTTCCTTAGCGGCGATCCGAACTACCGGACTGCCGGTAATGGCCGCATGCTGATTTGGGTCCAGGTACATCCCGTATAGCGCATCGGGGGAGGCTGGAAGCTGAACGGACTGTTCGACAATCCTGAGCATCGCATTCACCGTTTTGAGGTGGGCAAGGGGTTCAGGTCCACCGACCATCGGGGGAAACGACAGAACGGCCGTCGTTTTCTAAACGAAAACACTGCCACCGACAAGGACCTGCGTGCAGGCTGCGATGGGTGTTGCCTGCTCGGGACACGGCAAAAAATTCTGCCGGACTGTCGGATATTTGCCTCAAACTGCGTCTGTCTTCAGAGTGTTTGTACTCGCCCCGCCGGAAAACAATGCTTGACACGCGTCGCTGGCCCGCCAGAGGGCTCTCAAAGGACGAGGGCCATCCGATCGAGGGCAGCGTGTGCGCCACGGTCTGGCCAACCCAGGCATTGAATTCGACCGAGCGCTGGTTCGACGAACTGTATCTGTGGACCGAGGGTTTCCACGCCTCTACCACCCAGCGCGCCCGGATGCAGTCGGCCGCCTTGCGCGCGGCGTTCCAGATGCTCGAGAGCCATACGTCCAGCCGGATCGGCGTGACCCTCTCGTTCGGGACCGTCGAGTGCGCCACCGACCAACTGGCCGAAGTGTTCCAGGCCCATGCGCTGGTCGCACATCGAATCGCAGTTCTGCTGCGCGGCTCACTCGCGCGCATGCGATCCCGGTACCTGTTTCGCGCCTTCCGCGAGCACTTGCGCGGTCAGAACGTACCGGTCGGCTACCAGCTGACGGCGCCGTCCATCTCGATGGAGCTCGAAGCCCTCGGCTTCGTAGAGCCCGATTTCGCCAAGCTGATGGCCCCGCCTTCCATCCGCGTGGAGCTGTGGCAGGACCTGATGGCCGAATCGCGCGCGGCCGGTGTGCCCGCCGACAAGCTGATCGTCTCATCGCTGGAGACGCGCAAGCAGGTGGGCGTGGCCACGCAGGTTGGAATCCCGTTCGGCCAGGGCAAGGCGGTGCGGCCGGCCTTTGCGCCGCCGGCGTTTACGTCGAGCGGGGCGCTTCGACCAGGGTAGATGGTCCAGCGCCCGGGCGCAGCCGCCGGGCCGCGACTTCGCCTTGACGCAGGGCGACCACGCCCAGCAGCAGGTGAACCGCCCGCACCACCCAGTGCTGCGGACCAGGTAGCAGTGCGGTCTGCGTCATTCCCACGATCAGCACCGCCAGTCCCAGAACGATCAGCACGGCCGCCCGCCCCGCCATGGCGCCGTGGACCACGGCGGCCACGCTGAGCACCCACAGCGCCAGCACGACCGCAAGTCCCAGCGCCACGTGGACGCGCAGCAAGCCGAGGAGCTGGCCGCTCCAGAAGGCCAGGCCCAGCGCAATGGCGCCGAGGCCGGCAATACGCAGCACGTAAAGCGCAATCGTCACGGTCTTTTTCATCATGCGACTCCTCTGCTCGGATCGCTGCTGCTGGCGAAGGTCTGCGCGGGACAGTCAACCAGACCCGGGCGTGAGCGGACGGCCGGCCAGCCACAGCGCGATATTGCGCGCGTAGCGCCGCGTGGAGCGCAGCGCTTCGGGGAATTCGGCCAGGCCGTGGCCGACCGGCTCGGTGACGAAGCTGGGGCAACCCTTGGCCGGATCCCAGTTGTAGTCGGCGAAGTGGTGGAAGGTCGATTCGGCCAGTGCGGGTCCCCCGGCCTCGGAGGCTTCGAAGGCGACCGCGATATTGAACGGCGTTCCTGTGACTTTGCTGCGCCCTTGCGCAATCACACGAGCGGCCGGATCGTCGGGGGGCGCGCCGACGCCGCCCTCGTGCGGGTGCGCGGGCAGATACCGGATCAGTCCGTCCGGCGAGGATGGATCGGACAGCAGCGGGTGCGCCGGCGCCGCCGCCTCGATGGTTTGCCAGTCGCCGTTGGCCCCGGAGTGATAGTTCGGCCACGAAATGTAGTCCGTGTCGCGGTCGTCGATCCGATGCCGGCTCGTGTCGGGATCCAGATTCCTGCTGTGGAAGTAGTGGGCGGCGCCAATGCCGCCCAGTCCGCACACCGAACTTCCCACGTCCATGTGGTCGCGCGTGACGAGCAGCCCCCTGCCCTTTTTCCGGAAGCGCGAAATGCCGGCGCAATCCCTGGCATCCAGTCCGTCGCCCGTGTCGACGGCAAACAGCCACAGCTGGTCGTAGTCCGAATGATCCAGGTCCGCCAGGAACGGATCGGCCCCGCCGGGCGAGGCCCGATCGCGCGCATCGACCTCGAAACGCACATTCGCCTCGGTCCGGCTCAAGCTCGCCAGGTGCTCGCGCAGCAGCGAGAACCGATCGATGCTCCAGTCGTCCCGGGTCGGCGCAATGGTGGTTTGCAGCAGGATGCGAATGCGCTCGGCCATGAGCTACCCTTGAGCGGAGTCGGATTCTAAGCTTTCCCGCCTCTCCGATGACCTCGACGGCCGCCGGCATCACCAGTTAGAGCCAGGGCTACGATTACCACTGTTAACCGACGAAGGAGCTTCCATGATTCGTATCATCGCGGCGTTAATCGTTACGGTTGCCTCTACCATGGCCGTGGCTCAGGCCCCGGCCAACCCTCCCGTGCGAATCCGCGGGACGATCGAGAAGCTGGATGGCCAGGTTCTTACGATCAAGGGAAACGACGGTCAGATCCAGACCGTGAAGCTGAAGGACGATTTCGTAGTGATGGGAATCAATCGGGCCAGCATTGACGATATTAGTGCCGGCAAGTTCATCGGCACGACGACCGTCGGCGAGCGCAATGGAGCGCTGATTGCCCTGGAAGTCCACATCTTCCCGGAAAACATGCGCGGTACCGGCGAAGGACACTACGACTGGGACCTGAGGCCGACGAGCAAGATGACGAATGCGAACGTGGCCACCATCACCAGCATCGGTAAAGACCACGTCCTCGACGTGCAGTACAAGGGCGGCGAGAAGAAAGTCTTGATTCCGGAAAGCGCGGTGATCGTGTCGTACAGTCCGACCGATCGCAGCGTGCTAAAGCCCGGGGCGCCGGTGTTCGTGAATTCGCAGCGTCAGCCCGACGGCAGCTTAAGCGCGGCGCGCGTGAATGTCGGACTAAACGGGCAGGTACCTCCGATGTGATGTCGGGTGGCAGACTGTTCCACACGACG
>Ga0307479_10002076_pt1 | contig 18246 bp, 16 predicted proteins | sample atmos_gasesECM4C_FD_203743 | JGI IMG/M metagenome (GOLD analysis project Ga0307479, IMG submission 203743) | Hardwood forest soil microbial communities from Morgan-Monroe State Forest, Indiana, United States - atmos_gasesECM4C_515 | ecosystem: Environmental > Terrestrial > Soil > Temperate... | reverse complement strand
AAGGCCGACAAGGCATTGCATTGCGGGTTGTTTGATCTAGGGCTGTTGAAGGCCGGCTGGGTTTTCGTATGGAATGCCAGGGCCGACCCTGTCCTGCGGCGGTTCGAGGAACGGAGGCAGAGGATTCGGCCCTGGGACCGGAACGATATTCGGCGTTGGTTCGGCGGACGGTGGAAATGCGGGCCTTTGTTTCGGTATCAGCGACGCCCCGCCATACAGCAGGCCGATGGCAATGAGCCAGCTGCCGAGAATACGCGCTGGAATTGGAAACCAGGCGCGCCGGAACGCCCGTGCGGTAAGCGAGATGGCCGCGATGATCCAAAACCCGATCACCACTCCCGCCAGAGGGATCGCAACATCGTGGAGGCTGGGGTCCGTCACCTCGATCGCGACCGCCAGCATGCTCCCGGCGACGACAGCGGCGATGAGCAGAAACCATGAACGCACTCGCGCACCGGGCAGCACGAGTGCGACGCCGACGGTCACGCTAGAGATTGGTCCGGTCAGGAAGTGGTGGCTTGTTGCCCGCGGAATTGCCTGCAACGCGGACAGCAGCCAGTCCTTACTGAAAAAGCCGACAGCTAGGCCACCGCCGAACAGCGCGAGTGCTCCAAGGCTGTAACGGCGGCCCGCCAGCGCGAGGGCGACGCCGAGTCCGACCAGCGGGAGTACCCGCTCGGGTGCGAGCGCACTAGATAATATCCACCACGTGAGCGTGCTGCGTCCCGCAGCGGGGGACAGTGCTATCGCCGCCGCCCCGAGCAATCCGAGAGCGGCCAGAGCGGGGCCGCTGCATTTTCCCGCGGTGGCGAGGACGCCGAGGCGACGCTCACGCGACGGAGAATGCTGGGACAAGGAAGTAGATTCCGCCAAGGCCGATCAGCACTCCCAGCCCGCGAGCCAGGCGCCCCCCAAGCGGCTTGCCTAGTCCTAACCCGACGCCGATACCAAGGACGTGGATCAGGCCCGTGGCGAGGACGAAGCCAATGATGTAGTCGGCCGGATCGGCCGCAAGGGGTAACTCAGCTCCGTGGGCGTATCCATGACAGATTGCAAAAACCGCTATCAAACAGAGCGCCATCCATTCCGCCGGATGCCAGGCAAAAGTGATTGCCAGGCCGAGCGCGAGAACCGAGAGTGCGATGCCAAACTCCACGCCCGGAAGCGGCAGGCCGAACATTCCGGCAGCACCGCCGGCAACCATGATCAGCGGGAAAGTCACCGGCAAGGTCCAAACCGTCCGACCGCCCATCTGGGCGCCCCACAGGCCGACGGCGAACATCGCAAGGAAATGGTCTGGCCCGGTGAGCGGATGGGCAAACCCGCTTCCAAAGCCGCCGGAGCCCGTCGACGTGATGTGGGCCGCTGCGGAATCCGGCAGCATGCCGCAACAAAAGCCAATGGCAACTGCTGCGACGGTTGCGCGTCGGTTCAAATGCACGTATTGCAACGATCGCTTCCGCTCGGCGAAATACCTCACCGAGAAATCACTAACAGCGGGCCGTGATCGTCGCAATGCCATGCGGATTGTGCAAGTGCCCATCGACCAAACTCTCGCGCAATGTGTTGTCGCTGGCGTTTCCGACCAGATTGAGGGCGCGGACAATACATGACCGACTCGTGATCGCGACATTTAGGCGCGCGGCGACTTTTCCATCCTCCGCAAGCCCTATGAAATCCACCAAATTGAGCCAGGCGATCGCGAAGCTGCCGCGGCGGCGGCTACTTGCCCAGAGCATGATCCGGAAAACCATGCCCTCGGGCCACGACCCGATGGGTGGGCAGCGGTTTTCCCTCGCGACATCAGCGGAACGCGTTTGCGCGGAGATCATGCTCAAACAATAAACCAAAGTGCGATAGCGATTCACTTCAAGCTATTGCGCTTTGGGAGCGACACGCATCTTCCACAGGTTCCAGATGCGGTCGATCACGGCGGCATTGATCGCGTCGGCTTTGACACCCTCGCCCGGCGTCAGATAGTTGACCTCGCCGCCGAGGGCTACCGCCTGCGACTGCAGGCGGGCGTCGACGTCGGTATAATAGGCCCTAAACACCGCCATCTTGACGGACGGCCCCACCGTCACGTCGCCGTGGCCGCGCATTAGCACCACCGGCTTGTCGCCGAGCACTTGCGCCAGCGATTTGCCGCGCGAGGGATCGCGGACCAGCATGTCGGTCTCGCCAAACTCCTTTCGGATGTCCCATACCGGCGTGCCGGCCGCGAGGAACGCCGCGTTGTGGAACATCGCCCGCAGCGGCACCTGGCTCACGCCAAATGGAATGACCCCGGGAGAATGGGTGTGGACCACCGACATCACGTCCGGCCGCGCCTTGTAGATCTCGCTGTGAATGAAGCGTTCCAGGAACAGGGAGCGGCCGCGCGGGTCGACCGCGTTGCCGTCGAGATCGAACTCCATGATGTCGTCGGCGGTCACCAGCGCCGGCGCGAGCGAGCGCGACATCAGAAAGTGATTGGGGTTTTTCGGATCGCGCGCGCTGACATGGCCGAAACCGTCGAGAACGCCGAACTCGGCGAGGATGCGGCTGCCGATCACGATTTCCTCGATCGCGGCGGCATCGCCGCTTGACGGAGAAGCAGCCGGCGTCTGGGCCTGCGCTTGCGGCAACATGAACAAACCCGCGCAAACGGTCAATAACACTCTCCATGTGGCCGGCATCGTCACCTCGATCGGAGTTGCATCGCGAAAAGATCATGCTCAAGAGCGAGAGCTTAGATCACCTTTCGATGAGATTGAATGATCTAAAGGATGGCCTCGAAGGCGCTACGCAGGGTTTCGTGGCGGAACACGAATCCGTTGCCGAGCGCCTTGTTCGGAATGACGCGCTGCCCTCCCAGCAGCAACTCGTTGGCGAAGTCGCCGCCGATACGACGCAGCAGTGCATCGGGAACGCGGAATACCGCCGGCCGATGCAGCCGATGGGCCAGCTCTTCGGTGAATTTCAGGTTGGTGACGGGGATAGGCGCGGTCGCGTTGATCGGGCCGGAGATCTCGGGCTTGCCGATGACATGGGCGATCAGACGGACGAGATCATCACGCTCGATCCATGACATCCACTGCCGGCCCGAACCGAGCGGGCCGCCAAGCCCGAACTCGAACGGCGTCAGCATCCGCGTGACCAGACCGCCATCGATCCCGAGCACCAGACCGATCCGCAAGCACACCACCCGCACGCCATGCGTCTCCGCCGCTACCGCCGCTTTCTCCCAGGCTTCGCAGAGCTCATGACTGAAGCAGGCGTGCGACTTGGCGGATTCCGTAAGCGGTTGATCCTGCCACAGACCGTACCAGCCGATCGCCGAGCCTGAGACCAGGACGGCCGGCTTTCGCGTCAGCCGCGCGATCAGCTTGACGACTTCGCCGGTCGTGTCGACGCGGGAATCGACAATGCGGCGGCGCTTGGCTTCGGTCCACAGGGCGTTTCCGATCGGCTCGCCCGCGAGATTGACGATTGCGTCGATCGTCGTGTCGTCCGGCAATTGATCGAGGCCGGTGATCACGGTGATCGGGGGCGCGAGCATTTCGGCTTTGGCGGGGTTGCGAACCAACGCGATCACCTGATGGCCTGCGCCGGTCAGAGCCGCAACCAGTCGGCTGCCGATGAAACCGGTGGCGCCGGTGACCAGCACGGTTTGACGGCCGGGCAGTTTTGCGACGAGTTCGGCCGCGGGCGCGTGGCTCAGCCGCGCAAGACGCCTGGACGCGGCAAGATCGCGGAAGCCGAAAACACCGACACCGACCGCCGAGGCCGCGGCGGCGATACTAAGCAACCCTTGATAGGCCGGTTTGATGCCGACCGGCTGCAAGGCCCAATCGATCAGGACCGGCAGCAACAGCACCAGAATGGCGCCGTAATTGATCGCGAGCAGTGTGTGATTGATCCGCTCGCTTGCCGGCAATTTCCGGCTCAGATCTTCCTCGACGAAATCCATTAGCGTGATCACGATTTCCGCCGCCAGCACCGCGATGACGATCATCGCAAGGATGCCGTGAACCTGAAGCCCGCCCAGCACCAGGAACAGAAAGGCATAGAGCAGGTTGCGCAGGCTGTGCAGTTGGAGCTCGCGGCGTTGCGATGCGCGCCAGGCGAGCCGTTCGGTCAGTTCATGATGATAGAGGGTGTCGAACGCCCCCATCGTGATTTGAACGGCGATCAAGGTCCAGAGCAACGGCGTCATGATGAGGCCTCCCGAAACACGACGGACTGACGCAGCAGCATGCCAAAGCGGGGATGGACGATCTCAAGCGTGAAGCGGAACGCGCCACCGCCGAGATCGGAGTGGCTCACGGTCAGATCGCCCGGCGTCAGCCATTCGGGCAGCGGCAGTCGGAGGCGTCCCAGTCGGATGGAATACCCCGCGCTTCGAAACAGCAGCGCTTCGTTCTCCACGAAAATCCGCAAGCCCATGCTGACGCCGAAGCCGACATATTCCTCGAGGCCTGTGGGCCCCTCGAAACGCTTCGAGGAGTGAATGACCTGGGGAAAACAGTTCCGGCGCGAACAGATGCGCGTCCAGATCTGGCCTCCCGTCGCAGCGTCTTCGGTCACCGCCACGATCATCGGAACGCCGGTTTGGGCGGAGGTCGGCAACGGCCCGCCGATGACGCGCGCAGCTTGCGTGATCCACCAACCGATCCGGCTGAGACTGGCCTCGTCGACCTCGCCGACATAGATGACGGTGTCGCCGTCGGCGAGACGCTTGGAGAAACGCCGCCAGATCGCGACCGGCAACCGCCCCCAATCCTCATCCGGCAGCAGCGCGTGAAAACGCCGATCGTCGAGCAGTTTCGCGTTGGAAGCCGGCGCCTCGGTCCGTCTTGATGAGAGCCTCGCTGACGCCATGACACGCTCCCCTACGCGCCGCCCGCCTTGGATTTTCCACCAGGCAAAAGACTGACGATCTTGTCCCCGAGCTTGATGAGGGCGACCAATCTCGGCCGCGGCACATTGAGCATCTGCATGTACCAGCGGTCGACGAACTCGGTGAAAGCCAGCATTTCCTTCAGCCGCTTGCTCGCCACCGGGCTGATGGTCGGGTCGTCGGCGGCATCCGACACGCAGGCGCGCAAGGCATCGACCGCCGGATCGATCTCCCGCTCCTTGCGCCCTGCGGCGATCCGCGCCGCCACTTCCCAGATGTCGGTCTCGGCCTCGAAATGATCGCGCCTGTCGCCCAGGATGGGCACGCGCCGGATCAGATTCCAGGACTGCAATTCCTTGAGCGAGTTGGAGACGTTGGAACGCGCCATCCCCAACGTGTCGGCGATGTCCTCCGCGGTCATCGGCGCCTCGGCGAGATAAAGCAGGCCGTGGATCTGGCTGACCGAGCGGTTGACACCCCACTCGTCCCCCATGTCGCCCCAATGCAGGATGAAGCGTTCGACGGCGGCCGGCAGTTTCTTTTTATCGGGTATTTCTGTCATGACAGAAATATCTGACAGAACGGAGCGCATGTCAAGAGGGACCGGCGCCTCGCCTGCGGTTGCATCAGGTTAGACCGTCGGCAGCACCGAAAAGTCCTCGCCGGCGTGCCGCAGCCCGAGTTGATCCTCGCCTGCGGGTTCGCTGAGCACGGCGGTGACCCGCGCCGAGGGCGGGCCATGCCGGCATAACGCGACCATCTCCGCCACGGCCTTGCCATGGCCCGCGAACAGCGCCTCGACGCTGCCGTCGCGGCGATTGCGCACCCATCCCTCAAGTCCGCTCGCCATCGCCTCGTACTCGACCCAGGCGCGGTAGCCGACGCCCTGCACCCGGCCCCGGATCGTCACAAGGAGTATGGTGCGGGCCACTTACTTCTACTTCTTCAGCCCGAGGAGCTCGCCGGCCCGCGCCTTCGTTGCGGCATCGCGCGTCACGCGGCCGGTGAGCTCGGCGGACGCCAGCCCCTTCAGGTGCTTCGGCGAGGTTCCCTCACGTAGGGCTTTAAGCGTCTCGTAGACCGCCTGCGTCGCCGCGGCGAACGGCGCGTGGCCCTGCAACGCGATCCGCACGCGCTGGCCCGCCAGATAGTCGGACGCGGTCATATCCTCCGGCGCGCCCCCGAGCACGATCGGCAGCCGGGTCGCTGCGGAAATCGCCTCGAGTTCCGCGCGCGCCTTGATGCCGGTAAAGAACAGCGCATCGACGCCGGTCGCCTCATAGGCTCGCGCGCGCGCAATCGCGTCGTCGAGCGAGGTGACCGAGGACGCTCCGGTGCGCGCCATGATCACGAGCGAGGGATCGCCGCGCCCGTCGAGGGCGGCCCTCATCTTGCCGACGCCCTCTTCCAGCGGGACCAATTGCGTTTTCATCTCGCCGAAGGCCTGCGGCAGCAGGGTATCCTCGATGGTGAGGCCGGCGGCGCCCGCCGCCTCCAGTTCCTGCACGGTACGGCGGACATTGAGCGCGTTGCCGTAGCCGTGGTCGGCATCGACCAGCACCGGCAGCGCCGCCGCACGCGACATCCGCCGCATCTGCTCGGTGAGTTCGGTCAGCGTGATCAAGGCGATATCGGGATCGCCTAGCACCGCGAGCGAGGCGACCGATCCGCCGAACATGCCGACCTCGAAGCCGAGATCCTCGGCGATCCGGATCGAAACGGCGTCATAGACCGAGCCCGGGCGAATACAGGTCGGGCCTGACAGAATTGCTCGCAATTTTTCTCGGCGTTGACGGAAGGGCATCACTCTTTCCTCAGGGTCTCGTCGTTGCGAGCGACTTGTCTGCCGTAGCTCGACGAGCGAAGGCGGAAGCGACGAAGCAATCGAGGCTTTTCCCGCGGTGCCAGTCTGGATTGCTTCGCTTCGCTCGCAATGACGGTGTTTTCGTTATTCGTTTACGCGAATTCGAGAATCAGCGCATCCACCGCCAGCGTCGCGCCGGGGGCGGCGTAAACCTTCTTCACGGTGCCGTCGCGCTCGGCGCGCAGCACGTTCTGCATCTTCATCGCTTCCACCACCGCGAGCGTTTCGCCGGCCTTGACCTCCTGGCCTTCGCTGACCGCAATCGAGACCACGAGCCCTGGCATCGGACAAAGCAGCTTCTTGCCGGTGTCGGTCGCGGTCACGACCGGCATCAGCCGGGCGGACGCCGCTTCCGCCTCGGTGAAGACGTAAACGGGAACCTCGACACCCTGATGCGCGAGCCGGATGCCGTTCGGGATCGGCCGCGCCTGGACCGCCACGATCAGGCCGTCGATCGTGCCCTCCCAGACGGGATCGCCGGGCTTCCACGCCGAGATGAGATGATGCGGCTGGCCCGGTGCGCCGTCGGCGCCGACGAAGCGCACCGCGATGCCGTCAGTCTTGCGCGCGATATCGAGAATGATCTCGTCGCACCCGAGCCACACCGCGCGCCGGCCCTCGCGCGTCACCGGACGGCCGATCAGCTGGCCGGAAATCTGCCGCTTGCGCTCGCCGAGCACGTGGTCGATCGCGGCGCCGACCGCGGCGAGCCGCCGCGCCACCTCGCCTTCCGGCGCTCGCGCGGCAAACCCGCGCGGAAATTCCTCCGCGATGAAGCCGGTGGAAAGATTGCCCTCGCGCCAGCGCGGGTGGTTCATCAGCGCCGACAGAAACGGGATGTTGTGACGGATGCCGTCGACATAGAACGCGTCGAGCGCGGTCGACTGCGCCTCTATCGCGCCGGCGCGCGAGGGCGCGTGGGTGACGAGCTTGGCGATCATCGGATCGTAGTAGATCGAGATTTCGCCGCCTTCCTGCACGCCAGTATCGTTGCGCACGGTGATGCCGTTGGTCCTGCTCTCGGCCGGCGGGCGGTATTTCACCAGCCGCCCGATCGAGGGCAGGAAGTTGCGGAAGGGATCCTCCGCATAGACGCGCGTTTCCACCGCCCAGCCGGTCAGCGTCACGTCCTTCTGCGCGAGCTTGAGCTTCTCGCCGGCGGCCACCCGGATCATCTGCTCGACCAGGTCGATGCCGGTGACGAGCTCGGTGACGGGATGCTCGACCTGCAGGCGGGTATTCATCTCCAGGAAGTAGAAGCTCTTGTCCTGGCCTGCTACGAACTCGACAGTTCCGGCGGAATCGTATTTCACGGCTTTCGCCAGCGCTACCGCCTGCTCGCCCATCTTGCGGCGGGTGGTCTCGTCGAGCAGCGGCGACGGCGCCTCCTCGATCACCTTCTGATTGCGGCGCTGGATCGAGCATTCGCGCTCGCCGAGATAGATCACGTTGCCGTGCTTGTCGCCGAGCACCTGGATTTCGATGTGCCGGGGATCGACGATGAACTTTTCGACAAAGACGCGGTCGTCGCCGAACGAGGACTTTGCTTCGGCCTTGGCGAGCCTAAAACCTTCGGCGACCTCGGTCTTCGAATGCGCGATCCGCATCCCCTTGCCGCCGCCGCCGGCGGACGCCTTGATCATCACGGGATAGCCGATGTCGTCGGCAATCCTGACCGCATGCTTTTCGTCCTCGATGACCCCGAGATGGCCCGGCACCGTGGAAACCTTGGCCTTCGCCGCCGCCTTCTTGGATTCGATCTTGTCGCCCATCGCGGCGATGGCGCCGGGGTTCGGACCGATGAAGACAATGTCGGCCGCGGCCAGCGCACGCGGAAAGGCTTCGCGCTCGGACAGGAATCCATAGCCGGGGTGGACGGCCTCCGCGCCGGTCTTGCGGCAGGCCTCGACGATCTTGTCGATCAACAGGTAGCTCTCGGCGGCCGCCGGCGGTCCAATCAGGACGGCCTCATCGGCCATCTCGACGTGGAGCGCGTCGCGATCGGCCTCGGAATACACGGCTACCGTCTTGATCCCCATCAAGCGGGCAGTCTTGATCACCCGGCAGGCAATCTCGCCGCGATTTGCGATCAGGATTTTCTTGAACATGTTGGTTGTTTTTCGAACCTTTGGGCGGGCTCCCTCCCCGCGCAATCTGGCACGCGGGGGCGGGTGGAACACTTCCGTCCTATAGCAAAATGGGCTGGAGGCAACCGCCTATCGCCGCTTGCCGGGTGCAGGCGGCCGGCCCCTCAGCCGGAATAAGGGTGAAACCGTCCACGCGCATAGGCGTGCGAAACGGCCTTCATCAGCTCGGCAACCTCGGATTCCAGATAATTGTTGGCGACGATCAGCGCGCGGATCGCCGATCGCTTGTCGCCATCGCAGGCCGCAATGGCCTGATCGACCGCGGCTTCCAGGTCGTCGCGCTCGTCCGAGCTGGCTTGCGAATGAGGCGACATGGACCGTTTCCTGAGAGAGACGCATGTTCTCTTTTTGTTCTCATCAAGTCAACCCCGACCTTTCGCCGCCGCTGACTCACACTGGATCGTGCAGCATGCCGAGAGGGCGTCCCCTCACCGGCCCAGCGATGGTCGCGGCGGCTGCAATGCGATTCTCGAAATAGACGGATGTTTCAACAGGATTGGCAGACGAAAGCTTCAAGACATGGACCCGGAGGCTGCGCCGATTTGAAGCGCCTGCGAAGACCGGCTCGGCCCGCCATGGTTCCGGCGCGGAACAAATCGGCACGCCTGGCGTTTAAAGTTCGTGCCTTTCCACGGCACCGAGTAGAAGCCCTGCCGCCCCCTCAGCCCCGAGGCGGCAGGGTTTTTGTTTGCCCATGGCGACATTCCCGCAAGACCCACGACCGATAGCCATCGCCATTCACCTATGTGACAATCGCCATGGAGATCGCAGCAACGAATGAAAAGTCCGGACGCGTCGAACGACCCCCTTCCCGACACCGCGGCAGCGGAACGCCTGCGGCAGCGTCTGCAGCAGATTGCGGACGAGCGGGACCAGGCGGATCGCGCGCTTCAGGAGCGCGAGGCCGAGCTTACGCGCATCCAGCGCATCGGCCGCATCGGTGGCTTCGAGGTCGACTTTCGCGAAGGTTTCCGCAATCGCCGCTCGCCCGAATATCTCATCCTTCATGGCCTGCCGCCGGATGCGGCCACCGAGACGCATGAGGCTTGGGTCGATCGCATCCACCCCGAGGATCGCGAAGCGACGGTCAAGCATTTTTTCGACGCCATCGCAGGCGGGGGCGAAGACTATACCGCCGAATACCGGATCGTGCGGCCGAACGACGGCCAGACGAAATGGATCCGGGTGGTCGCCAAGATCGAGCGTGACAGCGATGGCCGTGCGCTCCGTCTGATCGGCGCGCACATCGACATCACCGACCGGATGCTGGCCGAGGAAACGCTTCGCGAAAGCGAGGAACGCTTCCGCCTGATCGCCAATAGTGCCCCGGTGCCGATCTGGGTCACGAAACTCGACCGCACGCGCTCGTTCGCCAATCAGGCCTATCTGGAATTCCTCGGGCTTCCGTTCGAAGAGGCGATCCTGTTCGACTGGCGCAAGGCGCTGCATCCCGAGGATCTGCCGCGCATCCTGCAGGAGCAGATCGCAGGAGAGTCCTCGCTGAAGCCGTTTGTGCTGGAAGCGCGCTATCGGCGCGTCGACGGCGAATGGCGCTGGCTGCGGTCGGAATCACAGCCGCGATGGGATCCGACCGGTAAGCATATCGGTTTCATTGGCGTCGCCCATGACATCACCGCGGCGAAGGAAGCCGAAATCGAGCTTCGACGGCTGAACGAAACGCTGGAGCAGCGCATCAGGGAACGCACCGCGCAACTGGAATCGAACGAAGCGCAAATGCGCGCCATCTTCGAGACCAGCCATCAGTACCAGGGCGTGCTGAGCCTGGAGGGCAATGTACTCTACGCGAACAAGACCGCGCTCGCCGGCATCCGCTCCGACGGCAGCGACGTCTTCGGCAAGCCGTTCTGGGAAACACCGTGGTTTACTGCGACCGACCGCATGCCGGATGCCGTCCGCACGGCCTTCAGCAAGGTCCTGCGGGGCGAAGAGGTCCGCATCGAGATGATGCTGCATCTTCCAATCGGCGACCGCCATTTCGATTTCGGGATGCGGCCGCTGTTCGATCAGCATGGCAAGGTCACGGGCGCGGTACCCGAAGCCGTCGACATCACCGAACGCCGGCAGAACGAGGAAGCGCTGCGCCAGTCGCAAAAGATGGAAGCCGTGGGCCAACTGACCGGCGGAATGGCGCACGACTTCAATAATCTCCTGACCATCATTCGCTCGGCAACTGACTTCCTGCGTCGGCGCGATCTGCCGGAAGAGCGGCGCCGCCGCTATGTCGATGCAATCTCGGAGACGGTGGAACGGGCGTCCAAGCTGACGGCGCAGTTGCTCGCCTTCGCCCGGCGCCAGCCGCTCAAGCCACAGGTGTTCGATGTCGCCGCGCAGGTCGACAGCATCGCGCAGCTCATTCGTCCCGTCGTCGGCAGCCGAATCCGGATCGCGGTCGACGCCGGCGATTCCGCCGTCTTCACCATGGCCGATATCGCGCAGTTCGAGGCGGCGCTGATCAACCTCGCCATCAACTCCCGCGACGCCATGGATGGCGAGGGCCACATCGTCATCGCGGTCGGCAAGGTTGGTGCGATTCCCTCCCTGCGCGGGCAGTCCGCGCGCAGCGGCGATTTCATCGCGATCTCGGTGACCGATTCCGGAACCGGCATCATGGGTGAAAATCTCGACGTCATTTTCGAACCGTTTTTCACCACCAAGGAGGTCGGCAAAGGCACCGGCCTCGGCCTCAGCCAGGCCTTCGGCTTCGCCAAGCAATCCGGAGGCGATATCGAGGTCACGAGCACGCCCGGACAGGGCGCAACCTTCACCATCTACCTGCCCGAAACCGGGATGCCGACGAGGTCGACGGAAATCGCGACGAACGGCAGCGAGCCCACGGCCACCGGGCGCGGCTACCGCGTGCTCGTCGTGGAGGACAACGACGATGTCGGGCGCTTCTCCACCGAGCTGCTGGAAGATCTGGGATACACGGTGCGGTGCGTCGCGAACGCCGAGGCAGCGCTTGCGATCCTTTCCGAAAACGAATTCGCGCTCGATCTGGTGTTCTCCGACGTCATCATGCCCGGCATGAACGGCGTCGCGCTCGCCGGCCTCATCCGCGAGCGCTATCCCGGCCTTCCCGTGGTGTTGACCAGCGGCTACAGCAACGTGCTGGCGGAGAACGCCCATCACGGCTTCGAGCTCATCCAGAAGCCGTATTCGGTGGAACTGCTGTCGCGGATTGTCCGGAGAGCGATTGCCGAGCGGACGCCCGCGCGACGATGAGCATCTGGATTCGGCAACCGAACCGCCTGGGCGACGGCAACACGGTGGCGGCTGCCATTGCACCGGTGCTGCCAAGTTCGCGAACCGGCTGAGGCAAACGGCACCACCAGCTTCCGGTATCGCTGCCGAATAAACATTGGCTATCAGCCTTAAAGGACGACGTGACATGCCGCCGCACCAAACCATCATGGCCTGGAGCATCGTGGTGCTGGCCACCGGGGGCGTCATCATCCGTCCCTTTCGTGTCGCGGAGGCGATCTGGGCCGTCGCGGGCGCTGCGGCGCTGATGCTTTTGGGGCTGCTCCCCCTCGCTGACGCGCTCATCGGCGCGCGCAAGGGCATCGACGTCTATCTCTTCCTCACCGGCATGATGCTGATTGCCGAGCTCGCGCGCCAGGAAGGCCTGTTCGATTATCTCGCAGCGTTCGCGGTCCAGCATGCGCGCGGCTCACCGCAGCGCCTTTTCCTGCTGGTCTACGCGGTCGGCATTCTCGTCACGGTGCTGTTGTCCAACGACGCCACCGCGATCGTGCTGACGCCCGCGGTCTACGCCGCCACCCGTGCCGCCGGTGCTGCGCCGCTGCCGTACCTCTTCGTCTGCGCCTTCATCGCCAATGCGGCGAGTTTTGTGCTGCCGATCTCCAATCCCGCCAATCTCGTGGTGTTCGGCGAACGCATGCCGCATCTGTTCGAGTGGCTGCGGCAGTTCGCCCTGCCCTCGATCGCCTCCATCGTCGTGACCTATGCCGTGCTTTGGCTGACCCAGCGCGGTGCGCTCAACGAGGAACGGATTGAAGCCAGCGTGCCACAGCCAAAGCTCAGCCACGGCGGCAAGCTCACCGCCGTCGGCATCGGCGCCATCGGCGTGGTGCTGATCGGTGCCTCCGCGCTCGACTTTCCATTGGGATTGCCGACCTTCCTGTGCGGCGCCGTCACCGCTGCGGCCGTGCTGGCGTTGAGCCGTCAGTCTCCCTGGCCGGTGCTGAAGGGGGTTTCCTGGAGCGTGCTTCCACTGGTCGCCGGCCTGTTCGTCATGGTGGAGGCGCTGATCCGGACCGGAGTGATTGCACGTCTCAGCGCCGCCCTTCATGACGCAGTCGCGCAATCCACGCCGAAGACCGCATGGGGCATCGGCCTCATCACCGCGGTCGCCGACAACATCGCCAACAACCTGCCGGTCGGATTGGTCGCAGGTTCGGTCGCCGCCAACAACCACCTGCCGACATCGGTGGTCGGCGCGATGCTGATCGGCGTCGACCTCGGACCCAATCTTTCGGTGACCGGTTCGCTTGCGACCATCCTGTGGCTGGTGGCGCTGCGGCGGGAAAAGATCGCCGTCGGCGCCTGGCGCTTCCTGAAACTCGGCCTTCTGGTGACGCCGCCCGCCCTGCTCGCGGCCCTTGCCGCGGCTATTCGCTAGCGCGATGGAACCGATTGGTGCCTGTTTTGCTTGGTATCAGGGATGCGCTAACGTTGAGCGAAGTGCGCGTTGTATTTGGGTATTGGCGACCTCCGACGTTTTGTTTCTGTTTGTGTTCAAGGATCGCTAGATCGTTGATGAACGATAGCGCCAATCGATCGCTTCAGTTCATGGCCGGCGGCGGCAAAGTCGGTGCGCTGATGCGCGGGCACGACTGGACCGGCTCGCCGCTCGGCCATCCCCGCATTTGGCCGCAATCGCTGCGGTCGGTCGTCGGGCTTTTGCTGGAGTCCCGCTTTCCCATGTTCGTCGCTTGGGGAAAGGAGCTCAGCTTCCTCTACAACGACGCTTATGCCGAAATCCTCGGCACCAAACATCCCCGCGCGCTTGGCGGCCGGTTCCACGACATCTGGTCGGAGATCTGGCCGGACATCAGTCCGATGATCGCCTCCGCGATGGCGGGTGAAGCGACCTATCGCGAGGACCTGCCGCTGATCATGAATCGTCGCGGCTTCGACGAAGAGACCTGGTTCACCTTTTCCTATTCACCGGTCCACGACGAAGACGGCCGCATCGCCGGCATGTTCTGCGCGGTTGCCGAGACCACGCAAAAAATCGTCGCAGAAAAGGCGCTCCGCGCGAGCGAGGAGGCTTTGCGCGGATGGAATGCGACGCTGGAAAATCGTGTAACGGAAGCCCTGGCGAAGCGCAGGCAGGCGGAGGAAGCGCTGCGGCGCGCGCAGAAACTGGAGGCGCTCGGCCAATTGACCGGCGGGGTGGCGCACGATTTCAACAATCTGCTCGCGGTGATGTCGGGCGGCGTGCAGCTGCTGGAGCGCCAGATCGACCCGGCCCAGCGTACGCGCATCGTCGCGGGCATGCGGCAGGCCGTCAAGCGAGGCGCAGAGCTCACCCGCCATCTGCTGTCTTTTTCGCGGCAGCGGCCGGTCAATCCCGAGGTCGTCGATCTGCGAAGCCAGATCGAGGGCATGCGGGAAATCCTCGCGCGTTCGCTGCGCGGAGATATCGATATCGACATGCATTTCGACGCCGGGATCTGGCCGGTCGAGGTGGATGCCGGTGAACTCGAGTTCGCGCTGATCAACCTCTGCGTCAACGCGCGTGACGCGATCACGGAAAAAGGCACGATCGAGATCGCCGCCCATAATCGGCCGGGCTTTTCGCTCGGCGAGTTGACCGGAGATTTTGTCGAGCTTGCCGTCAGCGACACCGGCGCAGGTATCCCGGCCGAGGTGCTGCCCCGCGTGTTCGATCCCTTCTTCACGACCAAGGAGGTCGGCAAGGGTTCGGGTCTCGGGCTTGCCCAGGTCTACGGCTTCGTCAAGCAGTCCGGCGGACATGTCGACATCGAGAGCGAAACCGCCGAGGGCACGTCGGTACGCATGTTCCTGCCGCGAACCCACAAGCCGCCCGGCGAAACTCAATCTCAAGGCGACACCGCCGTCACCGCAATCGACGAACAATTCGAGGGGCACATCCTGCTCGTCGAGGACGATAATGAAGTGGCCGCGCTTGCGGCCGAAATGCTGAAATCGATCGGCTTTGGCGTGACCCGTGTTGCCGGCGCGATCGCAGCGCTTGGCGCGCTGGCCAACGATCGTCCCGTCAATCTGGTTTTCTCCGACATCATGATGCCGGGCGGCATGAGCGGCGTGGAACTGGCGCGCGAGATCAGGAAACGGCGGCCGGAGCTGCCGGTGCTGCTCGCGACCGGCTATCAGGAGGCCGCCGCGGGCGCCGCAAAGGACGGCATCGGCGTGCTGCTCAAGCCATACACAATGGAAGATTTGGCAACCGCCTTGCGCTCGCAGCTAAAAGCGGCCTGACACACTGAACCACGATGGGCCTGCACACGCAGCGCCGCCCCGAGCGGGCGCTCAGGGCGGCGCGCTGTCTTTAGCCGCTCTAGGCGGCAGCCTGGTAGTTGACCGCCGTTTCGGCGATCTTGCTCAGCGTATCGTCGGTCTTCTTTTCCTCGGCGAGGGTCTGATCGAGCAGTTTGACGGCCTCTCGCAGGTCGAGCTTGGCGGCCCAGGCCTTCAAGGTGCCGTAGCGGGAAATCTCGTAGTGCTCGACGGCCTGGGCCGCCGCGAGTAGCCCGGCATCGAGCGCAGGCGTGTCGGCGTATTCCTCCATGACCTCCTTGCCTTCTTCGATAATGCCCTCGATGGCGTCGCACTTCTTGCCGCGCGCAGGCTTGCCGAGCAGTTCGAACACCTGCTCCAGGCGTTCGACGTGGCCTTCGGTCTCGCCATGGTGCTTTTCGAACGCTGCCCGTAGCTCGTCCGAGTTGGCCGCTTTCGCCATTTTGGGCAAAGCCTTCAGGATCTGCTTCTCGGCGTAATAGATGTCCTTGAGCGTATCGAGGAACAATTCGTTGAGGTCTTTCCCTTTTTCGGTCATTGGCGCGCTCCCTGTTCTGATGTGGCGACAACACTGCGCCGCAGCGAATGTTCCTATCAGTTCGATCGCCCACGTGCGACTTATTGGCTGGCCGGCGTCTCATCGCAATTTCGACATTTCGGAATAGCCAATTGCGTCGGGAGAGGCGCAATGCATCTTGCGAAGAGCCGGGCTCCCAGCGATTGTAACAAATCTGTCACGCTGCAAAACTAGACAGGTGCACGGCCGAGCCGATCAATCCGAGTTTCCCAGGGAGCCCTTCATGCGCCGCGCAACCTTGCTGCTAACCGCGAGTCTCTTCACATTGGCCGCCGGCGCCGCCTCCGCGCAGAACGCCACGCCGCACAACGTGATCCTGTTCGTCCCGGATGGCCTGCGCGCGATGAAGGTCGCGCCCGACACCGCACCGGCGATGGCGGATCTCCGCGACAAGGGCGTCAACTTCAAGAACCCGCATTCGATGTTCCCGACCTTCACCATGGCCAACGCCTCGGCGATGTCGACCGGGCATTATCTCGGCGATACCGGCACCTTCTCCAACACCATCTTTGCCGGATTTACCTCGACGCCCGCCGGCGACACCGTGGTCCCGTTCCTCGAAAACGACGCGGTGCTCGGCGACATCGACGAGCATTTCAGCGGCAACTACCTCAACGAGGACACTATCCTGAAGCTGGCGCGGGCCAAGGGTTTCTCGACCGCGGCGATCGGCAAAGTCGGCCCCGCGCTTGTCTTCGACCATACCGACCGCGCCGACAAGCCGGGCGCGCATTCGATCGTGGTCGACGATTCCACCGGCGGCAAGACCGGCGTGCCGCTGTCCGATGAGATGAAGGACGCGCTCACCAAGGCCAATCTTCCGCTCACCGCGCCCTCACGCGGCGACAACGGCAAGGCGGGCGATGCCAAGACGCCGGGCACCACGGCCGCCAACACCGCCCAGCAGGCCTATTTCGCCGATGTCGCGGCCAAGGTGGTGCTGCCGATGTTCAAGGCGCGCGCAAAACCGTTCGTGCTGGTGTTCTGGTCGCGCGACCCCGACGGCAGTCAGCACAATCAGGGCGACAGCCTGAACGCGATCACGCCCGGCATCAACGGCCCGACCTCGATGGCCAGCATCAAGAATGCCGACGACAACCTGGCGCAGTTGCGCAAAGCCCTCGACGATCTCGGGCTCGCCTCGACCACCGACGTCATCGTCTCGGCCGATCACGGCTTCTCGACGATCTCCAAGGAAAGCAAGACCAGCCCCTCGGCCAAGGTCAGCTACGACGACACGCCGAAGGATTTCCTGCCGATGGGCTTCCTCGCGCTCGACCTCGCCAAGGCGCTCGACCTGCCGCTGTATGATCCCAACGACAAGAACGCGCCCGTCGCGGCGAACGCCCATCCCAAGGCCGGCAACGGCGTGCTCGGCAAGGATCCGACCAAGCCCGACCTCGTGGTTGCCACCAATGGCGGCTCGGACCTGATCTACCTGCCGAACAAGGACAAGAAGCTCGCCGATCGCACCATCAAGGTGCTGCTCGACCAGGACTACGTCAGCGGGCTCTTTGTCGACGACGCCCTCGGCAAGTTCCCCGGCACCTTGCCGATGTCGCAGATCAACCTGAAGGGCAAGGCGGTGACGCCGAACCCCTCGATCGTGGTCAATTTCCGCTCCTATGTGGAGGGATGCAATGAGCCGACCAGCTGCTCGGTCGAGGTCGCCGACACCGTGCTGCGGCAGGGCCAGGGTATGCATGGCAGCTTCGGCCGCGGCGACACCATGAACTTCATGGCGGCGATCGGGCCGGACTTCAAGGCCGGCTATGCCGATGCGCTGCCGGTCTCCAACGCCGATGTCGGCATGACCATCGCGCAGATCATGGGCCTTCACGCCACCGAGGAAGGCGGACTGATCGGCCGGGTGATGTCGGAGGCGTTGCCGAACGGCAGCGTGCCGAAATCGACCGACGGGCAGATCGTCTCCAAGCCTTCGGCGAACGGGCTCAAGACCGTCGTGAAATACCAGCGCGTGCTGACGCAACGCTATTTCGACGCGGCGGGATTTGCCGGCCGCACGGTCGGGCTGGATGCGGAAACCGGCAAGCAGAAAACGGCGGGGAAATAACCCCGCCGCTCAGGCTGTGACCCTGATCGGCCTTGCAAGAAGATCGGCCGGGATTTTCCAGGCTTCGCTGATCCTGTGAATCATCTCAACCGTGAGCGGGCGTCGGCGAGCTAGACTACTTCCCGGCGCAAAATTAAGCGGCGTTGGTCCGGG